>Ga0302326_10012074_pt1 | contig 18490 bp, 21 predicted proteins | sample Palsa_T0_3_FD_202264 | JGI IMG/M metagenome (GOLD analysis project Ga0302326, IMG submission 202264) | Peat permafrost microbial communities from Stordalen Mire near Abisko, Sweden - Palsa_T0_3 | ecosystem: Environmental > Terrestrial > Soil > Palsa > Peat permafrost | place: Sweden: Abisko...
CTGGGCCATGAACGCGACCGCGGCCAGCAACGACAGGATCCACCAGCGCTTGGCGTCCCCCTGGTCGGAGGACTCGGCCGACACCAGCCGCCCGCCGGCTGCTGTGTTCGCGGTGCTCGCGGGCGTGATAGCCATCGCTCTCCTCATCGCCTGGCACGGCCGACGGACGCGCCGGCGATGCCAGCAGCCGCCCCGGTCCGTTCGGCACCCTGACTTTGATCTTGGTTCGGTCACTGAACCACCCTCGCAGTTAAGCACGGCGAGGTTAGTTCGGTCAATGAACCGAGTGTGTTATCGTGATGACCATGGCGCTGCCCAAGGACTACGCGGATGACCGGTGCTCGCTGGCGCGGGCGCTCGAGGTGGTGGGGGAGCGGTGGACGCTGCTCATCGTCCGCGACGCCTTCTTCGGCGTGCGGCGGTTCGGCGACTTCGTCACTCACCTGGAGATTCCCCGCGCGGTGCTGACGAGCAGGCTGGCCGCCCTGGTCGAGGCGGGCGTGCTCGCGCCCGAGCCCGGCCCCCACGGCCACGACGAGTACGCGCTGACCGGCAAGGGCCGCGACCTGTGGCCGGTGGTCCGCTCGCTGCTGGCCTGGGGAGACGAGCACTACTCCGACATCGGGCCGCGCCGCGTGTTCAGGCACGCCGACGACGACGGCGTCGTCGGGCCGGACGGGGTCTGCGCGGGCTGCGGCGGCGTCGTCGACTCGGCCGACCTGATGGTCGCCCCCGGCCCCGGCCTGGCCGCGATCCCGGCTAAGGAGGACCCGGTCTCGGTCGCGCTCAACACGCCCCACCGCCTGCTCGAGCCGCTCCGTTAAATAATCAATTCTGGCTGCAGTCTCGCGTTGTTAGCCTGGCTGTATGCCGGACAACGCGCCCGAGGCGGATGCACGCGAGTTCGCCGCCCAGTTCCGTTCCTTCCTCGACTGGATTCACTCCGTCAACCGCGAGGACAACAGGAGTGAGGTCGCGACCCTGGTCGGCGGCTTCCTCGGCCGCGACGGCGCCGCCCAGTCGGTGGTGACCAGGGAGCTGGCCCCGTTCGAGCACGTCAACCTGCAGACCGCGCTCGACGCGTGGTCGGTTCGGCCGGGCCGGACGGTCGAGGTGCGCGGCCTGACGCTGCCGCCGCACCACGCCACGCCGACGCTCCAGCAGGTCGTGGCGGGCGATGACAACGGGGTGCAGCTCACCCCCACCGCTCTCATCGACCTGCCGAACGGCCCGGGCTCGACCCTCGGCTGCCTCAAGCTCGCGCTGCTGCTGGTGACCGAGCCCGATCGCCGCTTCATCGTCATGGTCCGCGGGCCGGGCGAGCACGATCCCGGGCTCGAGGTCGAGGTGGCGGGCCTGCCGGTTGACGCCGCCCAGCGGGTGCTGGCGGAGCTCGACGAGCTCCGCTCCGAGCTCAACGTCTACCGCGGACACCTGCTCGAGGTCTCGCTGACGCAGACCGGGGTCAGCCTCGGCTTCGCGGCGCCGTCCGGGCTCAGCCGCGACGACGTGGTGCTGCCGGACGCCGTGCTCGCCAGGATCGAGCGGCACGCGCTCGGCGTGGCCGAGCACCGGGCGGCCCTGCTCGCGGCGGGCCAGCACCTCAAGCGCGGCCTGCTGCTGTACGGGCCGCCCGGCACCGGCAAGACCCACACCACCCGCTACCTGCTCGGCCAGATGACCTCCTACACCCGGCTGGTGCTGACCGGCCGGGCGCTTGTCGCGGTCGGCGCGGTCACCGAGATGGCCCGCGCCCTCGCGCCCGCGGTGATGGTGCTCGAGGACGTGGACCTGGTGGCCGAGGAGCGCTCGATGGGGGCGAGGTCCAACCCGGTCCTGTTCGACCTGCTGGACGCGATGGACGGCGCGGCCGGCGACGCCGACCTGCTCTTCCTGCTCACCACCAACCGGGCCGACCTGCTCGAGCTGGCGCTGGCGGCCCGCCCAGGCCGGGTCGACGTCGCGGTCGAGATCGCGCTGCCCGACGGGCCTGCCCGAGAGCGGCTGCTCGCGCTCTACGGCCGGGGCGTGCCGCTTGAGCTCACCGCCGACGACATCGCGGTCGCCATCGAGCGCACCGAGGGCGTCACCGCCTCCTTCCTCAAGGAGCTGATCCGGCGCGCCGTCCTCGAGGCGCTGCACGAAACCGCCCCGGATACCGAAGCCGGGCTGCCCGCCGTCACCGGCGCGCACCTGGCCCGCGCGCTCGACGACCTGCTCGACTCCGCCCAGGGCGTCACCCGCACCCTGCTCGGCGTCGGCGTCGACCCGACCACCCTGCCGGCCGGCGGGCTGCCGGGCGGGCCGCAGGCCGACGCCATGATGATGGCCCGCCGTCGCGCCATGGTCAGCCGCGCCGTCTATCGCGGCTAAAAGCTCCTAGCCGCTGTGCGATTCCGCCATCAGGGCGGTCAGGTCGTCGGGGTGCAGGAACGACGGCGGGGGCGGCGGGCCCCAACTGAACAGGCCGCGGGCGCCCTGAAAAGTCTCCGGGGTCCAGAGCTGGTCCTCGGGCACGCAGTCCATGTCGGAGTAGTACTCGCTGAAGGTGCCGGAGGGATCCTTGAAGTAGTAGAAGAAGTTGGACCCGGCGTGGTGCCGCCCGAGCCCCCAGACGTGGCGTTCCGGATGCCCGTCGAGCAGCGCGTGCGCGCCCCGGCCGATCTCGTCGATGTCGTCGACCTGCCAGGATGAATGGTGCGGGAACACGACCGGGGCACGCAGCACCAGGACGTTGTGATGGTCGGTGGAGCAGCGCAGAAACGCGCCCGCGTCCTTGATGTAGTCGCTGGCCTTGAAGCCGAGCCCGTCGCGGAAGAACGCCGTCGTGGCGTCGAAGTCGGTGGTGCCGATGACCACGTGGCCAAGCTTGCGCGGCGTTACCGGGCCTGCCCGCAGGATCCCCGGGGCGCGCGCGCCTGACCGCTCCGTCCGGCCGGGCCCGTTATACGGCGTCGGATCGGTCAGGGGCTGCTTCATGCGCGGCGTGACCTGCAGCACTGCCCGGACCCTGGTGATGGGGTCGCGGGCGGTCAGCGTCCCGGCGGCCGGGTCGCTGGCCGTGTCGATCCCCAGCTGGTGCAGCCGGGGCGCTGCCCGGTCGAGGTCATCAGGATCGTCCACGCCGATCCGGAGCTCGACCAGGCGCCGGGAAGGCGCGGCAATGAGCCGGAGCTGGCGGCCGCCGTCACGAGAGGCGAACCAGCCGTCGCCATCGTCCGCGAGCCCGAACTCCCGGTAGTAGGCCGCGGTCTCCTCCGGGTTGGGCATCCCCAGGGTGAACGAGGTCAGCTGATGCAGGGCCACAATGTCCTCCTTAGGCTTGGAACCGCTGGTGACGGCGGACCACGCCGTCAGACGAGCGGGGTTATCTTCTCTTCCACGCCCAGCAGGGCCTTGCCGTACACCTCGTAGCCAACGGTCGGCGAGACCACCGCATGGCGGGCAGCGACGTTGGCGTCCCGCCAGATCCGCTGGAGTGGGCTCGCGTCGGCGAAACCGCCCGCCCCGTGGGCGTTCATCAAGGTGGTGAGCGCCTCGACCACGTTCTGGACCGCATAGCCGGTGTCGGCGCGGACCCGGGCCCGGTTCCGGTAGTCCAGGTACTCTCCGCGCTCGGCGGCGTCATCGATGTCGGCCGCCGCCCGGTAGCAGAGCAGCGAGGCGACGTCGAGCTTGGTGGCGGCGTCGGCCATCTGGAGCTGGAAGGCGACCGACTCGGCCTGCGTCTCGAAGAATGTGTAACTGATGGGCTTCTTCGCCGCCTTGTCGAGGACCAGGTCGAGCGCCGCCCGGCCCAGCCCGAGCTGCGGCCCGGCCAGCACCAGGGTCAGCAGCGGGATGAAGGCCGACCGGTACAGCGGCTCGTCGGTGAACGGCGTCGGGTACTCGCCCTCGATCGCGGCCGGCACGGACATGACCCGGTGCGACGGCACGAAGACGTCGTCGGCGACCAGGCAGTTGCTCGCGGTTCCGCGCATCCCGGCGACGTGCCAGACGTCCTCGATGGCCAGGTCGGCGGCGCGGATGAGGACCAGCCCCTGGTCCATCACCTCGCCGTCGTCGCCGGTGAGCGGCGCGCCGAGCACGGCCCAGGTCGACCACCAGGAACCGGAGTTGAAGTACCACCGGCCCGAGACCTGCCATCCGCCGTCTACCTTGCGCGTGGTCGCGGACGGGGTCAGCACCCCCGTCACCCGCGGCTCGGCGCCGCCGAACACCTCGTCCTGCGCCTGCGCGGAAAAGAGCGCGGCGAGCCAGTTGCACACGTTGACGAGCGCGACGACCCAGCCGGCCGAGCCGTCGCCCTCGGCGACCGCCGCCGAGACGTCCAGCATCGTGCGCAGCGTGGCCTCGTGCCCGCCGTACCGTCTCGGCACCGAGACCTTGAACAGTCCGGCCTCGCCCAGCGCGGCGATGCACTCGTCGGCCACCCGGCGGTCGGCCTCGGTCTCGGCCGCGTGCTCGCGCAGCAGCGGCTGGAGCGCGCGCGCCCGGGCCACGAGCTCGGCGGCGGTCGGTTCGGTCATGGGCTCCTCCTTGGATTCTCGCGCCCCCGGGGCGGGCGACGCGGTCGTGTCAGTGCGAGCAGGCGGCGATCAGGTCGGCGACGGGGCGGCGGGGGCGGGCGGCGAAGCCGGAATGGGTGCCATACGAGCGGTGCCCGTAGACCAGCGGCGGCGCGGTCCTGGCGTCGGCCTCGCCGACCGCGCCGACCAGCAGCATGTGGTCCCCGCCCTCGACTGCCTGGGCCAGCTCGCAGGCCAGCCAGGCCGGGGCGCCGGACAGCCGCGGCAGCCCGTGGTCGTAATGCCAGTCGGCGGCGCCAAAGCGGTCGTCCGAGCGGCTGGCGAAAAGGCGGGCCTCCTCCTCCTGGCCCTGGCCGAGGACGTTCACGCCGAAGCGCCCCGTCCGAAGCACCGGCCCGAGGAGGCGCGAGCTGCGGTCGAGCGCCACGGTGATCATCGGCGGCCGCAGCGACAGCGAGGCGAACGCGCTCACCGTGGTGCCGAACGGCCCGCCCTCGGCGGCCGTGACGATGGTGACCTGAGCGCACACGGCCGCCATCAGGTCGCGGAAGCCCTGCTCGCCGATCATGGCACCTCCGGTACGAAGAATTAACTATAATTAATTATGATTGATAATGAATCTAGTTCCGGCGAGCGTCAAGAGGGTGACTATGATTGCTCTGGCTGACCGCAGCCGATCCGGGAGGAGCCGCGAGTGGCCACGGCCGACAAGACCGGCGCGGGCGAGGCCGCGCAGGCCGAAGCCGCCCTGCGGCGTAGCGACTGGGGACACCCGGCCGGGCGCTCGCGGGCCGAGCAGGCGGCCGACCGCGTGGCGGGCGCGGCCGCCGCTGCGGCCCCGGGCACGCGGCTGGGCACCAAGGAGGAGGTGCGGGCGCGGTGCGGAGTCTCGGTGGGCACGTTCAACGAGGCGCTGCGCCTACTGCAGACCCGCCAGCTGATCGCCGTGCGGCCCGGGCCGGGAGGCGGGCTGTTCGTCGCGGACCGGCCGGTGACGGTCCGCCTGGCCGGCGCCCTGCTCGAGCTGAACGCGGGCGAGGCCGCCGTCTCCCAGGCCATCCGCATCCGCGCTGCCCTGGACCCGCTGCTGGTCGAGGACGCGCTGTGGCACGCCTCTCCCGCTGAACTCGCCGCGCTCCGCAGCTGCCTAGCGCCCATGGAGGCCGCCGTCGCCAGCCAGGACGCGGTGGCGTTCGCGCGCGCCAACTGGCAGCTGCACGCCCAGATCGCGGCCGCCAGCCCCAGCGAGCTGCTGCGCTCCATGTACGGGGTCGTGCTCGAGCTCATCGAACGGCATGCGCACTCCGTGCTGCCCGCCGACGGGGCGCCGCTGCCGGGCTACCTCGAGGAGCGCTACCTGCTCCATGCCGACCTCGTCACGGCGCTGGAGCGCCGGGACTCAGCAGAGGTCGCCCGGCTCATCGCGCTGCACGGCGCCCAGGGATGACGCCGACCGGGTGGCGGCCTCCCGCCGCGGAGCAGGTCGCCCATAGCGTCCTGGGTCTCCGCGCGGCCGGGCGCGGGCGCGATCATCAGGCCGCAGGCGGCGGCCAGCCGAACGCGGCCAGGTCCACCGGCGCGGCCACCATCCCGCACTTGCCGCACGTGCGCGCGGCCTCGTCGGCCGAGAACCGGGCGCACGCCGCGGCGTAGTACTCCACGGCCGGGGTCTCGTGCTCGTGCTCCCACTCGTATCGCCGGAGCTCGCCGTCGCAGCCGTCGCAGTACCAGGCGGCGCCCTGCAGCCCGGCGTCCTGCGGTTGGAACCGGAGCAGGACGCCCTCCGCAACTGGCACGATGCGGTGCGGGGTGCCGGCCGGGATGTAGACATGGTCGCCGACGTCCATCCGGAAGCGGTTGACCGAGCTGTCCCGCAGGTGGACGTGGGCGCCGCCCGAGATCAGGCTGAGCACGTTGTCCTTCGAGCAGATCAGGTGGAACGGCTGCGGCCGCCGGTTGCGGGACAGGTACAGCTGCGGGTCAGTGTCAACCGGGAGCACGGCGGCGTCCTCGTACTCCCCGAGCTCGGTCTTGAAGGGGTGCAGCATCCGCCTCCGGTTCATGATCCGGCCTCCCGGAGGGCATGGTAAGCGGCGTTAGCGGCCTTGGTCTGGCGTACCGTCCGCTCCCATCCCCACCGTTCGGCCGGGAAGCGGTCGTTGACGTGCCCGCACTGGGCGCAGGTGCGGCCTTCCTCGCTGTTGCGCGCCGCGACGAAGTCGACGGAGCCCGCGAGGGTGGCGAACTGCCGGACCGGGTCCTCGTCCGTTCCGTAGCGCTTCGCATCGTAGCCGGGCAGCCCGTGCGGGGTGGCGTCGTACTCAATGCGCACCAGTTCCGCCCTGCACTTGGCGCACCGCGCGATCACCGCCTCCGACTGGTCGCCGGACGACGACTGATGCTGGGTGATGACGATGACGGCGAACGCGTCCGGGTCCTTCTCATCGCGCAGGAACGAGTTCACCCCGTGCAGTTGCTGGGTTACGAAGATCTGCCCCGCGGCCAGCATCGCCTTGTTGGAACCGTAGGTGACCGCGACCTCGTTCACCGTGTTCCAGTGGAAGAAGTGCCCGTACTCCATGTCCGGCCCGCCCATGAGCACCGCGCCTGCGGGGACGATCGTCCCGGCCGAGTCGTACGGGAACAGCGGCGTGAGTTCCGCGGCCGCCTTGGACATCCGCTCGTACACGTTCACCTTGAGCGGCTCTCGGTCCGGGTCGGGCGGAGGGATCCGCCGGGTGTCCTCGAGATTCACGCTTCACCTCGCTATGTAGCGTTATACGGAACACTGACCCCCATTGTGATACCAAAACCGGGGAAGCCGCAAGCGTCAATCACAGCGCAATGAACGTTCCAGCCCGCTCCGGGGCGCGCGCCGCCGTCGGCGCGGCATGGACGCGGCAAGGGAAGCGGGCCTCAGCCCGCGCGGCCGCCCAGCTCGCGCACGACGTCCAGGGTCGTGGCGGCGGCGGACTTCACCCACGCGTCGTCGGCCCGCGACAACGGCGCAGTGACCACGAGAGCGCAGCGGACCTGGCCACGCAGGTTACGGACCGCGGCGGCGACCGCGGCGACGTCGTCCTCGCTCTCCCCGTGATTGACGGCGTAGCCGAGCCGTCGCACCTCCGCGACCTGCTCGAGCAGTTCATCGACGGTGGTCACGGCGCCGGGGGTTGGCCCCGCGGGGATACCGGAGGGGTACAGAGCGGCGATCGCCTCGTCGCTGCGCTCGGCGAGCAGGGCCTTGCCGGTGGCGGTCGCGTGCGCGGGCAGGATCCGGCCGATTCTGCTGCCGGTGCGCACCATCTGGGTGCTTTCGACGCTGTCGAGGAAGAGGACGTTGACGTCGCTGCGGGCTATCCCGAGGTGCGCGGTCTCGCCAGTGCGGTCGCGCAGGTCCACCAGGGCGGTGCGCGCGAGCGAGATGATGTCGATCTTCGACACGACGGCCAGGCCGATGTCGACCATGGCAGGGCCCGGCCGGTAGGCGCGCGAGTAAGTGTCCTGCTCGACGAACCGATGATGGCTGAGGGTCGCGAGCATCCGGTGAACCGTCGACCGGGACAGGCCCATCTCGCGCGCCACCTGATTGACCCGGATCATCTCGTGATCCTCGAAGAGGCGGAGCAGTCGCAGCACGTTGTCGACCGCGCCAATCAGCCCGCCCGGGCGGTCGGGCCGCGAGTCCTCAAGCTCCTGCTCCACTCCTGCAGGGTAGCGCATAAGGCCCTTGCGAAACCTCTCTTTATGTAGCAGAATACGGGACACTGTTCCGTATGGTGACACTGTTCAAGGGAGAATGTCATGGCACTGTTCCTGAGCCTGCACCAGGCCCCGGGCCTGTCGCCGGAGGAGATAGCGGGCTACGCCCCGGATGTGGCCAAGAGCGTGCACGCCACCTTCCGGCAGCTGTACGTCAACACGGCCACCGGCTTCATCGTGTCGCTCTACGAGGCCGACAGCCCGGGTGCCGTTGAGCAGGAGTTCGAGCGAGTCGGCTTCCCGTTCGACTCCATCAACGAACTCGACTACACGCTGAGCGCCGCCGAGCTCGCCGAGATGCTCTCCCGTGGCTGACGAGCCGCACTTGGACCGCCCGGTCACGCTGGCGCTGCGAGGCGACTGGGGCCAGGCGAACATGCATCGCATCTGCGGCTGGCTGGCCCAGGAGATCGGTGACCGGTCGCCGCACGGGTCGCAGTTCGCTATCTGGTCCGGGCGCGGCGGCACCGACCAGATCGCCGCGCTCCGCTCCGGCGCGGCCGACATCGCCGTGGTCACCCCGACCGCCGCGGTATCGCTGCTGCAACCGGGCGATCTGTGCGCGCTCGGCGTGATCGGGCAGCGCGACCGCCTCGTCGTCGCCGTCGACGCGGCGCTCCCGGCCACGACGGTCGCGGATCTGGCGTCCGTCCCGGGCAGATTGACGGTGGCAACCTCGCCCGACGACGGGGTGAACCTCATCGGCCTCGCCGTTCACAAGGCGCTCCGGCTGGCCGGCCTGGACACGGCCGCTCTGTCGTTCCGCTACGACGAGCGGCCGTTCCCCGCGATCGGCTGGTTCGCAGACGGCGAGGCCGACGTGCTGATCCACGAGGCGATCATGACGCCGCACTGGCAGCGGATCGCGGCCAAGCGCCCGGTGCGCTACCTGCCGTGGGGCGACGACGTGCTGGCGGCATTCGCGGCCGAGGGGTGGCCGTCCGCCACGGTCGAGGCCGGATACCTGCCGGGCCTCACGTCGGACCTGCTGACCCTGGACTTCTCCGATTTCGTCCTGCTGTGCCCGCGCACGCTCGCCGACGACGTCGCCTACCTGGCCGCGTGGTGCATGGTGAAGACCCGGCGCGCGCTGGAGGCGCAGTACGCCCACCTGCCGCAGGACCATTCCCCGGTCACGTACCCGCTCGTCCCGGCCGACATGGCGCGGACGCCGGTCCCGCTCCACCCGGCGGCCGCCCGCGCCTACGCCGATCTGGACGACGATCCGGTCGCCGGCCCGGCCATCTGGAGCTGACCGCCACATGGCGTACGTCATCAACCAGCACTGCATCGACGAGCTGGACGGATCCTGCGTACTGGCCTGCCCGGTTGACTGCATCTACGAGGGCCAGCGGAAGCGCTACATCAACCCGGAGGAGTGCATCGACTGCGGGGCCTGCCTGCCGGAATGCCCGGTCGACGCGATCTACGCCCCGGGCGAGTCGCCGGACCAGGTCTGGGTCGCTGACAACGCCGCGTTCTTCGCCGAGGCGCTGCCCGGCCGCGACGCCGCGCTCGGCTCGCCCGGGGGCGCCGAGGCGGCGGGCCCGGCCGGGGCGGACACGCCGCTCGTGGCGGGCTGGGAATGACCGAGCGCGTGCCCATCCTGATCGTCGGCGGCGGGATCGGCGGCATGGCCGCCGCGCTCGCCCTGGCCCGGGCCGGCTTCGCGGCGCACATCGTGGAGCGGGCGCCGGAGTTCGGCGAGATCGGCGCGGGCATCCAGCTCGCCCCCAACGCGCTGCGCGTCCTGGACGGCCTGGGCGTGCTCCCGGACCTGGCCGCGCTGGCCGTCCGACCGCGCCGACTGGTGCTCATGCACGCTGACACGGGCCAGCCCCTGACGACGGTGGACTTCGGCGCGCAGTTCGAGCGGCGCTACGGGTACGCCTACACGGTCATGCACCGCGGCGACCTGCTGGCGGTGCTGCTCGCGGCGTGCCGCGCGAACGCCCTCGTCACGCTGGAAGCCGGCCGCGAGGTCACCGAGCTCGCCGACCTCGGCCGCGCGGCGCGGGTCGGCTTCGCCGAGGGCGGCGGTTACGAGTGCGACGCGGTCGTCGGCGCCGACGGCCTGTGGTCGACGGCCCGCAGGCTGGTCTCCGACGACCGCCCGCTCACCGACGCGTTCGTCGCCTACCGCGGCGCGCTTCCCGCGGGCGACGTCGCGCCGCTCGCGGGGCGCGGCGGCGCCCCGGCCGGCCCGGACGACGAGATCATCTGGATCGGACCGGGCAAGCACCTGGTCCAATACCCGATCCGCCGCGGCGAGCTGTACAACCAGGTCGCCGTGTTCCGCAGCCGCAGCTACTCGCCCGTCACCGAGGCGTCCGATCACTGGGGCACCCCGGCCGAGCTGGACACCACCTTCGCCGATTGCTGCGACCAGGTGCGCGCCGCGGCCGCCATGGTCAACCGCGACCGTCGTTGGGTGATGTACGACCGGGACCCGCTGGACAACTGGACCACCGGCAGGATCACCCTGCTCGGCGACGCCGCCCACCCCATGGTGCAGTACCTCGCCCAGGGGGCCTGCCAGGCCATCGAGGACGCCGAGTGCCTGGCCCGCCAGTTCACCCGGTGCGACGGCGACGCCGTCAAGGCCTTCGCCGGGTACCAGGAGGAGCGCATCCCGCGCACCGCGACGGTGCAGCGCGCCGCACGGGCCTGGGGCGAGATCTGGCACGACGGCGGCCCGGTCATCCCGCTGCTGCGCGACCGGATCCTCACCCGCCGCGACCGCGACGACTACACCGACCTGGACTGGCTCTACCAGGCCCGGCCGACGGCGAGCTGACTCGTGAGCGACCAGGTGATCGAGGAGGTCGTGAGCGCCAGCCGGGCGCTCGCCGCCGCCGGGCTGAGCGACATGGTGTGGGGCCACGCCGCCATCCGCGACCCGGTCGTCTGGTCGGACCCCGCCGAAGCCGAGCTCAAGCGTGAGCAGGTATGGAATCACGGACAGCGGCAGGCAGGCTGGCAGTACCTGCTCCGCTCGGCAGGAAGGATGCTCCCCCCATGACCGCGACCCTGCGGCTCACCCACTACGGGCACGCGTGCGTGCTGGCCGAGCTGCCCGACGGAACCCGGATCCTGTTCGACCCCGGCACCTACTCGGCCGACTTCGAGGACCTCGCCGGCCTGGACGCGGTACTGGTCACGCACGAGCACCCGGACCACTGCGACGCCGGGCGGCTGCCGCTCCTGCTCGGGGCCAACCCGGGCGCACGGGTGGTCACCATCGCGGAAGCCGACGACTCGGTTACTGTCGGCGGCGCGGTCGTGCGGGTGGGTCACGGCGAGCACGCCGTCGTCCATCCCGCGCTCCCGAACGTCGCCAATAACGCGTACCAGGTCGACGGCCTGCTATTCCACCCCGGCGACTCGTTCGCCCGGCCGCAGGGCCCGGTCCGGATCCTGCTGCTCCCGGTCGGCGGCCCGTGGATGAAGCTGGGCGAGAGCGTGGACTACGTTCGCGCCGTCGCCCCCGAGATCGCCGTCCCGATCCACCAGGCCGGCCTGGCGACCGCCCACCAGCAGCTGCACTACCAGGTCCTGCGCGGCCTGGCTCCTTCCGGCACCACCGTTCATGTCCTCGATCACGCGACAACGACCGCGCTATGACAGCGTCCAAGGGAGAATGATGGCCACCACCCGGTTCCGCGACGCCGCCTCGGAAGTAGACGACCTGTACGCGGACCTCGCCGCCGCCGACCTGCAGCCGCTGTGGACCCAGCCCGAGTTGCTGACCCGGACGCCCAATCGGCTCACGCCGCACATCTGGCGGTGGAAGACGCTGCGCGACCTCGCCGAGCGGTCCGGTTCCCTGGTCGGGATCGAGCGGGGCGGCGACCGCAGGGTCCTGTCGCTGGTTCACCCGGATCTCGGCGGGCTGCCGTTCGCCACGCACACGCTGTGGGGCGCGGTGCAGTTCCTCGGCGGCGGGGAGCTCGCCCCCGCGCACCGGCACACCCCCGGGGCGCTGCGGTTCGTGCTGGAGGGCAGCGGCGTCTGGACGATAGTGAACGGCGACCCGGTCCACATGGCGCCGGGCGACCTCGTGCTCACCCCCAGCTGGGCCTGGCACGAGCATCACAACCCGGGCACCGAGCCGATGATCTGGTTCGACGGATTGGATCTCCCGCTGGTGCGCAGTCTCGACTCGATGTTCTTCGAGCCAGGCGGCGAGGAGCTAAGCGGCTACGAGCCCGCGCTCGCGTCGCGATCGGAGGACCTCTACGGCGCCGCCGGGCTGTTGCCAGCCGGCGAGGAGCGCGCGGGCGCCCTGGACCCCGCGTCGGGCCGGTCCTCCCGGTTGCTGGCCTACCGCTGGCCGGCCACCGACGCGGCCCTGTCCCGCCTCATCGAGTCGACCGGGCGGCAGGAGGCGTCGGTGCGCTACACCGACCCGCTAACCGGGCGCGACATCATGCCGACGATGCGCGCCGAGCTGCACCGGGTGCTCGCCGGGCACCGCACCCGGACCGTCCGGACGGCCGGCAGCGGAATCTGGGTCGTCTACCGCGGATCGGGCGCGACGGTGATCGACGGGCGCCGCTTCCGCTGGGCGGCAGGGGACATATTCGTCACCCCGTCCTGGGCGCCGGTCGATCACGAGGCCGCCGACGACGCCGACCTGTTCCTCCTCTCCGACGCACCGGCGCTCGCGGCGCTCGGCCTGGCCCGCACCGAGGAAGCCGGGTGGCAGGACGTGCGGGAGGACAGCGCGTGATGACGGCCGCCCGTGCGGGCGGTCCGCCCGCTGCCGCTCCGCCCGTGCTGGCAGGGAGGCGGGGCCCGTGCGGCTGGTGAGCTACGACGACGGCCGGGTGGGCTGCCTGGCCGGGAATCGGGTGATCCCGCTGCGCGCCCGGACGATGCGGGACGCGATCGCCCGCTGGGAAGCCGGGGAACCGGCGGTCCAAGAACACGGCGACGGGATCCCGCTGCGCGACGTCCGCCTCCGCGTTCCGGTCGCGGACCCGTCCAAGATCATCGCGGCCCCCGTGAACTACCGCGACCACCAGGCGGAAATGAGCAGCGACGCCCAGGTCGGCGCGCTCGGCTTCTTCCTCAAAGCCCCGTCATCGCTGCTCGACCCAGGCGGAACCATCCGGCTTCCCTACCATGACCGGCGCTTTGACCAGGAGGGCGAGCTCGCGCTGGTGATCGGCCGGACCGCCTGCCGGGTCAGCGAGCGGGACGCGCTGTCCTACGTGTTCGGCTACACCGGGCTGCTGGACATCACCATGCGCGGCGGCGAGGACCGCTCGACCCGCAAGTCCTTCGACACCTTCACCCCGATGGGGCCGACCCTGGTCACCGCCGACGAGTTCGGAGACCCCGGGGAGGTGGAGCTGCGCTGCTGGGTGTCGGGGGACCTGCGGCAGAACGCCAGCACCCGCGACCTGATCTGGGGCGTGGCGCGGCTGGTGTCCTACGCGTCCTCGGTGATGACACTCCACCCGGGCGACGTGATCACCACCGGCACCCCGGCCGGGGTGGGGCCGCTCGCCGACGGCGACACCGTCCGTCTGGAGCTGTCGGGGCTCGGGCTCGACCTGACCGCCCAGGTGGCGGCGGACGCCACGATCGCTTCGCCCACCTCCGGCCGCAACCGCGGACCGGTCCCGCCGCCGGGGCCGGCGCGCCGCGGTGCGTAGATTGCGCGGGCGAGCGCCTGACCCGCCGTCGCGCCATGGTCAGCCGCGCCGTCTACCGAGGCTGCGGCCCGCCCGAGCCCGCTGGGACGGCGCGTCACCCTGGCGGGATCGCCATTCGCGTTATATCGTGAAGACATCGTGAGGCTGAGCCGGGGAGGTGGCGGCATGCGGACGATAGCGAGCCTGCTGTTCGGTAACGACGCGGGCGAACTGCTCGACCTGATCACGGGCGAGGGCGGCATCGCCGGCGCGGGCGGCGGCGAACGCGAGGCGGCCGACCGCGTGCTGCGGTCCGGCGAATGGTGCGGTAGCACGCCCGGGCGCCGATCGGCCGACCGCGCCGCCGGGTGGCCGCCCGGCGGACGTCGGGGAATCGTCATCCGCAACGGCCGGATCTAACGCGTCACCTGCCCGAGTTAACACCGTATGTCCGTGGTATGAGCGGGGCGTTGCTGGGTATGCCTGAGCAGACCCGGGATAGCAGCATTGTTGAAGGAGTCCGCCGTGGACATTGACGTCGTCGTGGAGACCCCCCAGGGCTCGCGGAACAAGTATGTGGTCGATCCCAAGAACGGGCATATGCGGCTCGACCGGATGCTGTTCACCTCGACCGTCTACCCGCTTGACTACGGGTTCGTCGACGGCACCCGCGCGGAGGACGGCGACGAGCTCGACGCGCTGGTCTGGCTGGACGAGCCGACCTTCCCCGGCTGCCTGGTGATGGTGCGGCCGGTCGCGGTCTTCTGGATGCACGACGAGGGCGGCCCGGACGCCAAGGTGCTCACGGTCTGCTCGCACGACCCCCGCAAGGCAGGCGTCCGCGACCTCGCCGACGTGCCCGCGCACCTGCTCAACGAGATCAGCCACTTCTTCGACATCTACAAGGAGCTCGAGCCGGGCAAGTCGACCGACATCCGGGGCTGGCAGGACCGGGCCGAGGCCGAGCGAGTCATCAAGGAAGCCCAGGTCCGCGCCGGGTAACGGCTGTGACTGGATGGACGGATGTGACTGGATGTCACCTGCGGTCGTGTGATTGTGACCAATACGAAATCTATTGAAACAGTAAAGAAACACGCATAGGCCAAGCTTTGGGACAACTCAGCACCGATGTCCCAGGGGATCGCCTAATGGCCACAATCGACATGACCGCGGCCTCCGTCGCGGAGAGCGCCAAGCTGCAACGGCACTTCGGCCGCTTCGACATCCTGTTCTTCCTGATTTGTACGATCGTCGGGGTGGACACCATCGCCTCGGTCGCCGAGGGGGGCGGGCAGGCGTTCACCTGGATGATGGTCTTCGCGCTGGTGTTCTTCGTGCCCCAGGCGCTGCTGTTCGCCGAGCTCGGCACCGCGTTCCCTCAAGAGGGCGGGCCGTACCTGTGGACCAGGCTGGCGTTCGGGCACCTGGCGGGGGCGGTGAACGACTTCCTCTACTGGATCACCAACCCGGTCTGGATCGGCGGCTCGCTGACCGCCTCCTGCATCGGCGCGGTGGTGATCTTCTTCAACCATGGCAATTCGCTCTCCACGCCGATGACCTACGTGGTGGCGCTGGTGTTCGTCTGGATCACGATCGTCTCCGCCATCGCGTCGTTCCGCTACGGGAAGTGGCTGCCCACGGCGGGCGCGTTCGCCCGGTTCCTGGTGCTCGGCCTGTTCACCGTCACGGTCGCCGTCTACGCGGCCAAGCACGGGGTGCACGGGCTCGGGGCCGGCAGCTACAAGCCCTCGGCCGGCGGGTTCGTGCTGCTGACCGGGGTCCTGCTGTTCAACTTCGTCGGCTTCGAGCTGCCGAGCAGCGCCGGCGAGGAGATGATCAACCCGCAGCGTGACGTGCCGTTCAGCATCGCCCGCTCGGCCATCGGCAGCGTCGTCCTCTACGCCCTGCCGGTGCTCGGCATCCTGATCGAGCTGCCGAACACGGCTGTGCAGAACTTCTCCGGGTTCGCCAGCGCGATGCAGGACGCCTTCACCGTCTACGGCGGTCACGTCGCCGCCGACGGCACGGTGACGCTCAGCGGCGCCGGAACCGCCCTCGGCGACATCTGCGCGATCCTGTTCGTCATCTGCCTCATCACCTCCGGCGCGACCTGGATCATGGGGTCGGACCGTGCGCTGGCGGTGTCCTGCTACGACGGCGCGGGCCCGCGATTCCTGGGCGTGATCGACGCCAAGTTCGGCACGCCGGTGCGGGTGAACATCTTCTCCGGGATCGTCGCGTCGGGCGTGGTCGTGCTGGCCACCGAGCTGACCGGCGGAAACGCGGCGAAATACTTTGGCGCGGTGCTCGGCGTGACGATCTCGACCACCCTGATCAGCTACCTGCTCATCTATCCGGCGCTGTGGAAGCTGCGCCGCAGCCACCCGGACGTCCCCCGGCCGTTCAAGATGCCGTTCTACCGGCCGCTGACGGTACTGCTGATGGTCCTGGTGGCGATCGCCTCAGTGCAGCTGATCGCCCCCGGTCTGGGCGACTCGTGGTTCGGCAGCGACTTCATCCCCGACGGGTGGACCTACGGCGAACGCTACATTTACCTGTGTACCGAGCTGATCCCGGTGCTGGTCTTCATCGCCGTCGGGGTGCTCTTCTGGTGGCTCGGCCGCAAGACCCGGGCCGAGATCGTCAGTCGGCAGCCCGCCGAGGCGGTCGACGCGCTGGAGTAGCTACACTCCGGCTGATGAGCGTCATCGAGATACCCGACGGTTCGCCGTTCGGCCTGGACAACCTGCCCTATGGCGTGTTCTCGGTCGGCGGCGGACCGCCCCGGGTGGGCGTCCGCGTCGCCGACAGCGTCCTCGACCTGGCCGCGCTGCTGCGGGACGAGGTATTCGCGGCGCCGTCGCTTAACCCCTTCATGGCGACCGGGCCCGCCCGCTGGGCGGCGGCCAGGGCCCGGATCACCGAGCTGATCGCGGGCGCCGCGGTGCCGGACGGCGCGGTCCATGCCCTGGCGGCGGTCGAGCTCCGGCTGCCGTTCGAGGTGGCCGACTACGTCGACTTCTACGCCTCCGAGCATCACGCGTCGAACCTGGGGCGGCTGTTCCGGCCGGCCAACCCCGACCCGCTGATGCCGAACTGGAAGCACCTGCCGGTCGGCTATCACGGCCGGGCCGGCACGGTCGTGGTCTCCGGCACCGACATCGTCCGCCCCAGCGGCCAGCGCAAGGGACCGTCCGATCCCGCGCCCGTCTTCGGCCCGTCCGTCCGGCTCGACATCGAGGCCGAGCTCGGCTTCGTGGTCGGCGTCGGCTCGCCGCTCGGCACCCCGATACCGACCGGGGCGTTCGCCGACCACGTGTTCGGCGCGGTCCTCGTCAACGACTGGTCCGCCCGCGACATCCAGGCCTGGGAGTACGTCCCGCTCGGGCCGCACCTGGGCAAGTCGTTCGCGACCTCGGTCTCGGCCTGGGTGGTACCGCTGGCGGCCCTGACGGCCGCGCGGGTGCCGCTGCCCGGCCAGGACCCGGCCGTGCTCCCTTACCTGCGGGAGAGCGCGGCCTGGGGCCTCGACATCGACCTCGCCGTGTCATGGAACGGCGAGGTCATCACCCGCCCGCCGTACCGGACCATGTACTGGTCGCCGGCCCAGATGCTGGCTCATATGACCGTCAACGGCGCGTCCGCCCGCACCGGCGATCTGTTCGCCTCCGGCACCATCTCCGGGCCCGACCGGGACCAGCGCGGCGCGTTCATCGAGCTGACCTGGGGCGGCGCCGAGCCGGTCACGGTCGGCGGCCAGCAGCGGACCTTCCTCGAGGACGGGGACACGGTATCGATCACCGCCACCGCGCCGGGCGCGGCCGGCGGCCGTATCGGCTTCGGCGCGGTGACGGGCGTGATCCGCCCCGCCCGGCCCCGTTGACAGCGGGTTCGGCGGCGGGTTCGGCGGCGGCCGCCCGGCTGGCTATCATCGCCTAGGTGCCAGGCGCGGCAGAGGCCTGGCCCATCGCGGGAGAGGGAGCAACCATGAGGCCGGATCAGACGCTGAGCTGGGTGCAGGACGGCACCGAGCGGCTGCGCGCGCAGCTGGCGGGGCTGCCCGATGAGGCGCTGGACGGGCCGACGGCGCTGCCCGGCTGGAACCGCCGCTACCTGTTCTCGCACCTGGCCGCCAACGCCGACGCGCTCCGCAACCTCGTGCACTGGGCCCGCACCGGCGAGGAGCGCCGGATGTACGCGTCGGCCCAGGCTCGCGAGGAGGACATCGCGGCCGGCGCGCTGGCGCCGAGCGCCGAGCTCCGCGCCCGGTTCGACTCCGCCGCGGCCGCGCTGGCGGCCGACTTCGACGCGGTCACCGACGAGGCCTGGGACGCGAAGGTCATCACCGCCCAGGGCCTCACCCGGTCGGCCAGCGAGATCCCGTGGATGCGGGCCCGCGAGGTCTACATCCACGCCATCGACCTGGCCGCAGGGACGACCTACGCCGACCTGCCCCCGGAGTTCGTGTCCGCGCTGATCAGCGAGGTGACGGTCAGCCGCTCGGCCAAGGGCGGCGGCCCCGCCCTCGTCATTGCCGCCACCGACACCGGCGGCCGC
>Ga0302326_10012075_pt1 | contig 18486 bp, 16 predicted proteins | sample Palsa_T0_3_FD_202264 | JGI IMG/M metagenome (GOLD analysis project Ga0302326, IMG submission 202264) | Peat permafrost microbial communities from Stordalen Mire near Abisko, Sweden - Palsa_T0_3 | ecosystem: Environmental > Terrestrial > Soil > Palsa > Peat permafrost | place: Sweden: Abisko...
ATTGGGGAAGCCGGGCCATCGCCGCCAATTGAGCAACTACGGCTTCCCCTGGATCCCAATTGAGCCGGTACCGACCCATGGCTTGCACTTGGGGAAGGAAGCGGCTCAGGCCCACTTGGTTCGCCGCGGCCAGGCGACAGATCCATGACAATAGCAACTCTTCTGAAAAGGGACGCGGTGCAAATGGCAGCGGAGGAACGGCGAGGTCGTAGTGGAACATTCATCCTTTCGGTCCGGTCGCTCGTCGTTTGCGGCGGTCTGAAACCGAGGCCAACGATTGCACTGCAAGGTCGTCGTGAAGACTATCTAAATCGATCTGTTCTGTGTTCTGGTTGATTGCCATGATCGCCGCATCCTCGAGTAGCCTGCAAATTCGCACGGTCACTCCTTCTGTCATGGCGAGAAGCCTCTTTCTCACTCGCGTGTCCCGTAGCGAAGAGGAGCGACGAAGCGGGAGCATCGCCGCATAACTGACCAACAATTGGTGGAAATCCGTATCGTCCTTCCACGGGGCGAGTTCGAAAGCTTCAAAGCGGTCGGCGAGTTGCTCGTCGGTCGAAAGGGCGGTTCTGGCTTCCTGTGTGCCGGCGCAGACGAGCGGTATTCGCAGGTCGTTTGCGAGGAAGCGAATGCAGTTGAGGATGATTCGCTGTTCACGATAGGTTCCGGCCAGCAGACAATGAATCTCATCGATGACAAGCATACGGACGTTCATCTGCCTACACAGAACTCTGACTCGATGGCGAAGCGTCCCCGTGGACGGGCTGTAGGGGAGCACGGCGCCGAGGCTGACGAGGATCTCTTCATAGAGGTGGAGCTCATTTGGATGGGGCGGCATTTGGATTGCTGCAACGGCCATGCGGGTGAATCCGGTTGTCTGGTCGAAGACAGCAATGTGGGACCTCAGGAATTTCTGCAGTATGCGAGTCTTTCCCATGCCTGTTGCCCCATGAAGGAGCAAGCAGGGCATCCTGTCCCGTGGCGGATGAGAAAGCAGATCCGAAATCCGATCCAGGGCACGCGCACCCCTGGAGTACTCGATCCATCGTTCGCGTCTGATCCACGCGATTCTTTCCTCGGCCGGCAACAACGCAACTGCCCGGCTGTGTTCATGCAGATGGTCCAAATCGTGGATCAGTCCCATTCCTCCACCTTGAACGCGGTCAACTTCGTTTGGGCCAGGTCATCTTCCTCGGTCTCTGTAATGGCTGGTATGGGAGTGGGCTGCTTGGACTCAGAGCGTGCCATTTTACGCGTCATGTCGCGAGCGGCGGCCACGATGCCGCGCTGCTGGAGCACCGTGGAGAACAGTTCAGCCTCGTTGAAGGAATGCTTGCCCTGGGCACGCAAGGCTGACTCCGCCGCACGATGTTCCCACAGAGAAATTGGGGGGGCACCGAGGTCGCGGTAGGGAATTGCCCAGTAGCTTCCCTGCTCATCCTGGTAGTGGATCGTCGAAAGGTCGCGGGGGTCGTATTTTATGAGGACGGGCGCGCTCGTGCGCCCAGCGAGAGGACTGAGAACATTATCCCAATAGTGAATATTGAAGAGTCGAATGCCGTCTCTCCGGATCTTGCGTCGCTTCCCTGGCAGGAGGTCGATGAAGAAGGTGTGCTGGTCTGCATTAGTCATTTGGCGGATTGTGGAATCCCGCGCAGCCACCGCCCGCTTCCAGGCAGCCAACGGCGTAACGTTCAAGTTGGAGTGGATTGTCGAATGGTACACGTGGACCTGCAAGGCGAACCATCGCTCCAACTCAGTCAGGGTCATTACCGCATTCTTTGCCGACTGGTAATTCCCCCGTTCGGCGACGTTTGAGAAGGTCGTGCCAGGGATCAGATGCACGGCTCCCATCATGGTTCCGATCAATCGCTCAATGTGGCCGCCAAAGTGAGGCAGGCCCCTTGGTCGAAAATCAAGTTCGATCCCCCACTCCTGGGCGGCACTTCTCAAAGCCTCTGCGTGGAACTCCTTTGCGTTATCCATGTGGACGAGAACGGGAAGGCCGCTGACCGGCCATTCAAAGTTGAGTTCCCGGTCGGCCAGCCATAGGTCTTTGCGAGCCACACAATGCGCCAGCACAAGCGCCACCGAAATGCTCGAAGGAGGAATCATCGAAATGAAGAAGCCGCACACCATCCTGCTGGCAATGTCGATGACCAGCGACAACCACGGCCGGCCAAGCGGTTGACGTTTGAGCTCGTCGACCACAATGAGATCGACCGGCGTGTGATCGATCTGTACCCTTTCCAAGGCTTGCTTTACAGCCGGAGCTTGATTCACGCGGTCGTATTTCTCCCTGGCTGCTTTTGCTCCTTCACGGGCCGCTGTGATCTTTCTCTCATCGAGTGCGGCCACACGGCGCAGGATCGTTTTCCGGTCGGGAGGCTTGAGGCTCGCATGATGACAGTCAGCCTGGATTTGCCGCAACAAAGCCGCAAAGGGGGGCTTGATGCGTTGCAAATAGAACGACTCGATTGCGTTTTCAACGACCTGCTCAATCTGTGGGCTGACACCCCAGGTTCCCGCTTTGCGGCCTTCAGCCTTTGGAAGCAATGTGGATGTGCGCGGCCGTTTACGAAACGCCGCAAGCAAACGGTAGAGGTAAGCACGCCGAATGCCCAGCTTGCTCGCTGCTTCCTCAATCTCTAGGACGGTCAAGCGAGGTTTTGCCGCAAGAAGTCTAAGCGTCTCGCTCCGCCGTAGAGCTTCATCCAACTGTGCTGCCAAACCTTTGCAGCTCTCAGGATTGTTTTGCAAAATCCCTCACTATCCACGTTGCGAAAGTCTACCAGTTAACGCCCATATTCTACGAGTTAAGAGGACAAAATGAGGGCATTAACCAGTATACAGCGTTGATAATAAAGGGGTAGGATTCTACCAGTTAAGGGGATCGCGACAGCCACAAAATGGCCAGTTTCACCTGACATGCCGCTTGCGGGAGGGGTAGCTCTAGATGGGGGACTTGAGCGTGATTGGGATCGCGAAGGCCGATGCCCTGGAGGCCGGAATCGCGGCCAGAATCACGGCCGCGGGAGAAATTCTCCCCCCTCGCCCGGGCGAAGCCGCGATCCAGCGTCCGGATCGCGCGGGGAAGGGCATTCCCTTCGAGCACTTCCAGCCCGGCGAACCGCTCTATGCGATGGCCCAGAAAGCTCTCGGGTATCTCCAGGCCGCGCAGAGTCCGGCCACGGCGCGGGCCTACGACTCGGACTTCCGGCTCTTTGCCGCGTGGTGCGACCAGGTCCGTCTGCAACCGCTTCCGGCCACCACCAGCATCATCGGACTCTACCTCACCCATCTCGCGGAGAAGGGGAACAAGGTCGCGACCATCGCCCGCAAGCTGGCCGCGATCTCCTCCTGGCACCAAGCCAACGACCTGGCCTCGCCTTGCTCGATGAAGGCGGATCGTCAACTGGCGGCGCTCTATGCCGGAATCCGGCGCACCCAGGGAACAAAGCAGAGTGCGAAGGCTGCAATCACCGTCGATCTGCTCAAGAGGATGCTCGACAACGTGGAAGGGCCGCTCACGGCTGCCCGCGATCGGGCCCTGCTCCTCATCGGGTTCGCGGGCGGTCTGCGCCGGTCCGAGATTGCCGGAATCCACATCGAACACCTGCGCAGCCATGCCCACGGGTTCACCATCACCCTTCCCACCTCCAAGACGGACCAGGAGGGGCAGGGCAGGGAAGTGGAGATCGTCCGCAGCTCCCAACCCCAGGAGATGCCGTTGGGCGAGTCGACCTGCCCGGTGCGGGCGCTCGACCAGTGGATCCGGCAGGCCAATATCCAGAGCGGACCGGTCTTCCGCAAGGTGACCCGGGGCGAAAACGTCCAGAAGACCGGCCTGAACCCGGCTTCTGTGGCATGGATCTTGAAACGGGCTTTAGATCGCGCCGGCATTCGCAACCTCGGCCGGTTCAGCGCCCACTCGCTCCGCGCCGGCTTTGCCACGACGGCCTACGAGAACGGGGTTCCGGAGTTCAAGATTCGCCAGCAGACCGGGCATCGCTCCGCCCGCATGCTGGAGAAGTACATCCGCTCCAATGAGAAGGCCCGGCGGGATGCGGCCGGCAACCTTGGACTATAAGGGAGGGAAGCATGGAAGTACACATGCGTGGACAAGAGTATAGTCCACAATTATTCGACAGGATCGGAGGGCTCCTGGGCCGTTCGTTTCCTCCTGTGTTGCCTTCCGCAATCAGGCCAACCGCAGAGGCCCCGGCGAGTCTCGGAAGGCCTAAAATGGGCTATTCTGACCACGCAACGCAGGCTTCCGCAAGGATCTCGCGCCCGCAGCTGGTCCCGTGTCACGTACTTCTACCGTAGGATGATTGCCCATGCCCGACACCCCACCGAACGAGATCCTGGCCGCACCAGCTCCGGCGCCCTCCCCCGCCTGGATCCCGGCCCCGGGTAGAAACGGGGGGCAGAAGGAGCCATTTCCCTACTACCTTCAGATCGGGGAGGTCTTCGATGGCCCGTTGGATCTTCTGCTTGCCCTCATCCGAAAGCAGAATCTAGACATCCATGACCTCCCCATCGCCGAGATCACCAGGCAGTTTCAGGGTTACGTGAAACATCTAAAGCGGGAAGAGGTGGACACAGCCGGCGAGTTTGTCCACATGGCCTCCCAGCTTATCTTCCTCAAGTCGTGCCTCCTCCTGCCCTGCGAGCGCGCGGCGAACGATGGAAAGGGCATCGGGGATCCACGTAAGAGCCTGGTAGAGCAGCTCCTGCAGTACGAGCATGTAAAGCAGGCGGCGCAAATGCTTCTTGAGATGCAGAACGTCGAGGCATCTACCTGGACCAACCCAGGCGCGCGAGAGTTTCGCGACGACCCAGACGATCGCCCCAATTCCTCACCACAGGAGCCCGCCAACACAACCGACCTCGCATCGCTCCTCGAACAGGTCATCGAGCGATCAGCGAACCGCCCGACGCTGAGAGTCGAGAGTGATTCCGTGACCGTCGCCCATATGGCCGACTACCTTCGCCAACGCCTCGAGATCGAGGACACGCCCGTCTCCCTTGTCGAAGCCATCGGCGGGTCGAATTCCCCCAGCATCGTCACCGCCGCCGTTCTCGCCTTGCTCGAAATGGTGCGAGTTGGAGCGGTAGTGCTCCGACAGGACGCACAGTTTGGCCATATCCGAATCAAAAAGACTTCTGATTTTGAGCAAGTAATGAACACGAAAGTTTCAAGCGATCAGTTGACCTAAACGCTGGGTAGCGCGGTCGGTCCACCCTGCCGCACACCTCAAGCTTCCGTATTTCCGCCCGGCCCTTTCATTTCTCTTCGAGCGAGAGCGCGTAGATGTCGTCGCTGCCCGTGTCTCGCAAGACAAGCGGAGCGTCGGTGGGATCGAGGCTCATGGAATAGCCGAAAAAGCCAGTCAGATGCCAGTCGGTCATGTTCACTACGCGCTCTACCTTACCGCCCGCCACCGGAACCCGGAAGACGCCTTGGACGCGGCCCCAACGCAGAAAATAGAGGAACCGGCTGTCGCGAGAGAAACTCGGAAAATTCACATCACCATCGCATGGCAAGGTGCGCCATTGCCTGGTCGCAAATTCGAACAGGGACATGTCGGCAGTGGTGCCACGCATCGCCGCGATGTACCGTCCATCGGGCGACCACCGCGGCGACCACCGCGGCGACCACATGCCATCCGACCCGGAAACGATCGAGACTTGCCGGGTCTCGAGATCGACGATGCGCAGGTCCCGCTTCCTTGTAGTGAATCCGCGCCCGGGACTCTCGGCAAACAAGACTTTTCTTCCGTCGGGCGACCAGTTCGCATCGTGCATGTCGGCGGACTCCTCGGACATAAGCCACAACGGCGTCCCGTCCGCTGCGGAGACGCGACGGATGGAATCATGAACGTCGGGAGTCGCGTTATAAACACGATTTCCTTCGAGTCCGGAGACCAGCGCGGGTTAACGGCATGGTCCGGAGGCTGGCTGAGTTGCGTGCGGTTGCTTCCGTCGAGATTCGCCCTCCACAGAATGGCTTCGGGAAAGGTGACGTAGGCCACGGATTTCCCGTCGGGAGAAAACGACACGAATTCGGCGGAGATGCCTCCCAAAAACGGTTGAATGCTGCCAGTCTTTAGATCGATGCGCGACAGCTCCCCTCTTGGGGTTGCACCGTCCACGAAGATTGTTTTTCCGTCCCTGCCTGGAATTAGCGCACCCCAGTGCAGAGGTCCGCTGGTCAATTGAATCGGATCGGCAGACGGCTGCCGGAACAAACTGCGCCGTTCGTCAAGCGCCCATATCTGATCGCTTGCCAGAAAAAGAAAGAGACCCCCGTCGCGGGTCCATTCACCACAGCACGGGAGTCCCGCCTTCCAGCTGGAAAGCAGGCGGTGGCCCCCCGCTCCGTCCTGCGACATCTCCCAAAGGCCGTCGTCTTTGTTGAACCCCTTGCTGAAGCGGATGACCTTCCCGTCCGGCGACCACCTGAACCCAAAGGCTGTAGCTCCAACGCTGGCCAGCTCGCGCTTGTCGCTGCCGTCGATGTGGACTTTGAAGATCTCTCCGCTCAGGGTGGAATAGACTACGGAGCGCCCGTCGGGGGAGAATGCCCCGGCCTCGCCGTCCTCCAGCCTCTTTGCCGCTCCGCCAAGGACGGGAACTACCCATTGTCCATTGGCGCGGTGGTTCTGCTCGACGGTCCCGACAAGCGCATGGGCACCATCCGGTGAAATGTCCAGTAGGAAAACGTCGATCCCGGGAATTTCCAGGGGCAGCAGGGCAATCTCCCCTCCATTGACTGCGACCTGCGCGATCTGGCTCGGAGAGTTCTGGGTAAAGTAAAGGCGGCTGCCATCGGTTCCACCCACGCTCTTGGAGCGGCCATCGTGGGTGAGTTGGGTGTAGGCCGTGATTCTTGGTGGGGGCAGGGGACGGCGCAGGTACCAAAAGCCTCCCGCCAGCAGCGCCAACGCCACAACCACAGCGCCGGAGAGCCAGACCCATCGGAGCTTTCCGGCGATTCGGGGCAAATCTTCCGCACTGACTGTCGCGGTGGCTTCTGTATGGGCCGCTTCGCGTAATTTCTCGGCCGCGAACTCCATCCCTGTGGAAACGGCTTTGCAGTCCTCTCCTTGCTCTACCGGGCAAAGCCAGCGGTAGCCGACGGTGGCGACGGTTTCAATGTAGTGGGGGTCGTGGGCGTCATCGCCGAGCAGGCGGCGTAGCAAAGCGATGGCCCGGGTCAGCGAATTCTCGGAAACCGTGGCGTCGCTCCACACCGCGTCCAGCAATTCTTCCTTGGAAATCAGCTTCTGCGGGTTGCGCAGCAGAAATAGAAGGACGCGAAATGCCTTGGGCTCGACCGGCAATACCTCGCCTGCCTTGACGAGCCGGAACTCTCGTTCGTGCACTTCGACATCGGCAAATCTGAAAACACAGGAGTTATTCGCCATCACAACTCCATCATCCCGCCTCAGAAACAGATCATCCGCGTTCAGAGACTGATCAACAAGCCATCAAGACCATGCGGAGCCGTGCGCGAAGAGTGACCTCAGCCTTCCCGGCTGAGGAGAATTCCGATGACCGCATTCAAGTTTCTCGCATACGCCGCTCTGACTGCGACATGCCTTTCCGTACTTCATGCTGAACCACATTGCCCTGGGAACGTCGATAGTTTACGCCTGCCTATGGCGAGCCGCTCGCGAATTATCGTACCGGTCAAGATCAACCATGTCGGCCCCTTCAACTTTCTGTTGGATACCGGAGCGCAGGCAACCATGGTCGATCCATCGCTGGCTACTGAACTCAATTTGAAGATTCAGGGCGGAGCGGATTTCGGCGGTGTTGGATTTCTCAAGCATGCTTCCCTCGCACACGTGGACTTGCTCGAAGCCGGTTCGAAATCTGTGGCCAATACTCTGGTTCTTGTGCAGGATCTTGACGGTTTCCAGGCAGCCGGTCTCAATATTCAAGGAGTTCTGGGCGGCAACTTCCTTGGACATTTCACCGTGCTGATTGACTACGCGCACCACATGCTCTGCCTCGACGATGCAAACCGGATGCAGACAGAGGTCAAGGGAGAACATATCGCACTGGCGACTATGCCCCAGATGGCGAATGAAGTTCCGGGAACCGTGCCGCTCATCGTTCCGGTCCGCATGCCGGGCTCTGGGATACGGCCTCTGCTGCTGAAGCTCGATTCAGGAAGCAACGTCACCTTTATCTACGATCCAGACAAATGCCTGGCGCTGGGATTGCAAAAGGGCGCCCGCTTGCAGGGAAACAGCGCTGACGGAGTGCAAAGGGGATTTGCGCTCTTGCCGCCTCAGGATATGCAGATCGGCAAACACACTCTCCCGCTGGTGCCGCTGGTCAGGCTTGCTGTCAACGGGCGAGATATCCCAGCACACGAGGTCGATGGGCTGCTTACGACCGGGCTCTTCCGGAGTGTCTACATCAGCTACGCAGACCGCTTCGTGGTTCTTGAGCCGTGGTAGGCATGAAAACGGGCATTCCGTCGGAGTTGTTCGGCAATGCTGAAGTTAGGCTAGGTATTATGCCGAGCGCCGCATGATAGCGAATCGTTGTCATACCCCGTAAAGGGTGGCCTCGATAGCGCATGGAGCGAGGCGATTCCGGCCAATAATCGTCCGGTGGTGCGTTACCACAGCGCTTTAAGGTGTCAAAAACACGTTCAAACGGAGCGCAAGCTGCAGAACTTCAGATATCGCGCTCCCGTCTGCAAGCAGTAGCCCATTGGGCTTTCCGCTGACGTTCATTGCAGTTCCTTTGAGGCGGTCTTCGAAGAGCATAATGGCTCGCGCGGGGTCGGCCTGGCGCGAAGTCCAGATAAGCCCTTCCGCGTCCGGATATTGATCATGTAGTGCCAAGGCCCAGCCGCGGGTTTCGGGATATTGCGAACCGTCGCACTCGATCAGTTCCTTGCGGGAGATTCCGAGCTTGTGTAAGGGTACGGCCGACAGGTCGATCAGAGCCAAATCGCGGCTGACGGTTAGCTCCGAGTACACCTTGCCGACGACATGGGTTGCCTTGGACCAGATCTTCAGACCGGCAGCAAAAGGAACGTCGTGGAATACCGTCTCCATCAAGGCACAATCAAGGGTAGTGCCCGCGTAGATCGTCGGGATAACAGTACCTGCCGCGTCCACGAGCGGACTAAATCTCGCATTTCCGCTGGCCGAGGGGTTGAATTGAAGACTGCCGTAGATGTCCGGATGGACACGGAAGATTGTCTCTCCCTTACCCCAGGAGATGATTGTCGCGTCGAGCTTTCCAGTTGGAGTCTTAATATGTGCTCCTACCCGTGCTGGACGCCAGCAATCTCGATCTCAGCAGCCCGCAGGACTTCGTCGGGGTTCGTCTTGAGAAGATCTTTGGGCATTTTGTTATGAAGGTAGGAATTCACACTTCCGAACCAAAATGCCTTCTGCCAGTCGCCCTTATCCGCGAGGACACTCAGGATCTTTTCCATAACCGGAAGAGGTCTCGCGCCTTCTTTGAACTCCATAGCATAAATGGGGTAAAGGTCAGCGCCCTTGTAGGGCACCGCAAAGATTAGCCCTGCCTTCTTCCATCGATTTGGTTGGGAACTCGGATTGGTCTTGCTGAACTGCGCGGTCTTCGCAATGTCCGCCGCTTTGGCGAAGTCCTTGCTCTCCACGATCCCGCGAATCGCTTGAGCGAACATGCCGGCTTCAATGAGTCTATTCGGGCTAAGGGGAATGTCCGGGGTGAGCGCCTCCACCAGCGCCTTCCACCGGTCTTCCTGTTTCGCGTCTAGGAGCAGGTCGATCAGCTCGGACGCCTGTTTGAGAGTGTCGAACCTAGCTTTGGTCCGCTGGTCGTCATCTTCACTGCTGGAAACAAACACTAGAGCTCGGGCCGCAATGTTCTTAAGCAGGGGAGCGATCTCCTGCGCCTCGCCTTCCTGAACGTCCCAATGCTGATGCCTGATCGGATTCTTGAGAGCACTAGAGGGCATAATGAGTTCCTCCTACGCGATATAGGTTATCATTAATTACGATCATTGTCATCGCGCAAACCATCCCGACCAGTTTGGATATGGAAACGATTCTCGGTTATGCCGAGCTCGGCATAAGCACGAATCCTTACCGTGGGTGAGTACGCGCGCGAGGGCTCGCAGCGTACAGGATCAGATCGACACCGACAGCCCCATGGGTCGAGCGATGTTCACCATCATGGGGTATGGCAACGATTTAGTATCATGCCGAGCGCCGCATAATACCGAATCGTTGCCATACCCCTGAGCGGCGCGCTCCCGAATGGAGTGCAGATCGCGGGACCATTTGACGGGACGAGCCATCGCAAACCTCAGTTTTGCAGTGCTTTCAGGATACCGGGATTATTGGCACACCTGCCAATAACTCCGAAAACGACACCAAGATATTACCCACGACAATGTCAGTTGTCGTGGGTAATCGCCACCCTTCGCGGCCCAGCGGTGTTTAGCCGATAGATGCTTTGAGAAAAACGAAAAAAGTAGCGCCGTTGCACTTGTCAGTCTCTCGGTGAAAAGAAGAACTTCCCGTCGCGAAGCCGAACTGCAGCAAAACCAGCATATGCTGCGGCGCGTTGGATGGAAGAGCAAGATGGGGTCCTCTGTCTCTCGCGGAATCCACATCTGGCAGCGTGAACCGTGCTGCTGAAAATGCACTTCGTCGATAGACCGCAAGTCCACGTTCGGATCGGCCATGGATCTGGAGTTTTTTTATGCGCATTCTACCGTTCCGGATCTGCCTGTGCCACCACGCCAGCACCCGGACCACGCAGCTTTACGACCGCCGACACGACGAGATGAGCCTCGATGAGGTCGAGCAGATTGCGATCTGAAAAGGGATCCTAGGCTACTAAAGTGCTGCGAGTACGGGAACGGCCTACGCGTAACGGCACGTTACAAGCGTCCCATAGCCTCCGTTACGATCTGTACGGAACGTAGCGCGGACTCCGGGTCTGATCCAGACTCGTTTTGAGCCCAGACAGCATAATCTCCCCTCGCGATCAAAATATTCAAGCTACTCATACTCCGAAAGTCTCACATTGTTTCCGGAAGGTCTTCCCGGTTCTATCCGATTCTTTCGCGGTACTGTGGCCCTAGCTTGCCGACGACGGATCTGATGCAGAGGCTTGCGGTAAGGTTCTTCAGGCTACGAAGAGTGGAACACATTGAAGGAGGATTTCCAATGAAGAGCAAGTTAATCTTCTGCATTCTTTGTCTCTGTATCACGCTGCTCAGGCCACTCGCGGCGCAAGTCGCGTCGTCAACCACCCTGGTGGGAACGGTAACCGACAGTTCGGGCGCCGTCATACCTGGCGCCGGCGTGGTCGCGGTCCAAGACTCAACCAAAGTGGCCTATAAAGGCGTCACGAGCGGAACCGGCGACTATACGCTGCCCTATGTTGCCGTTGGCACTTATACCATCACAGTCGAAGCCGCTGGATTCCAGACAGTGGTGCATACCAATGTTTCGATTGAAGTCAATCACACGGTGCGCACCGATTTTGCACTCCCTCTGGGGGCAGTTACGAATCAGGTGACTGTATCGGATGCGCCACCGGCGATCGCTACGGACGATGCTGCGCTGGTTCAGACCTTATCGACCACCGCCATCTCCTCTCTTCCGGTTGCGGGTCACGATGCGCTGCAACTGGCTCTCACGAGCTCCGGCGTTCAGCTTTCGAGCAACGTGACGGTGGGTGACCCGCCAGGCGAAGCCTTCGCCGGGCCGGGCTATCGGGGTGAGCAGCAGGATGTCTCGCTCGATGGTGTAACCCTCATGAACTCAATTCATGTCACGGTGGACTTTCCACCCTCGCCCGACGCCCTTCAGGAGTTCAGTGTCCAGACAGGGACTTACTCCGCGCAGTACGGCGGCCATCTCGGCATTCACGTCAATGCGGTCACCAAGGCCGGCGGCAACGACTTCCATGGAGTTCTCAGCGAATACAACCAGAACGGCTTATTCGCTGCGCACGGAAGATTCGATCGGCCTGGCACTCCCAAAAATCCGTTGAATCAAAATCAGTTCGGTGGTGAACTGGACGGACCGGTCATCGTTCCCAAACTCTACGACGGCAGAGACAAGACCTTCTTCATGTTCGATTACCAGGGCCGCCGCGAGATCAACAAGACCGACACCATCTTCACTGTCATGACTGCGCCGGAACGGACCGGGGACTTCAGCGCCCTGCTAACCGCGCCGCATCCGGTGACTCTGACCGATCCCGTCAATCCGAGTTGCATTGTCGCGAACGTCATCCAGTCCCAATGTATCTCGCCCTATGCTCAAGAAGTCATGAATTTCATGCCGCCTGATCCGAATCAGCCCGGTGTAACCCAGAATCTGAACACCCCGGTCGCCAACGCCGATCCGTGGAATCAATACATCGGCCGGCTCGACGAAACGATTAACGACAAGGCCCGCCTTTTCTTCCGCTTCGCTTATATGAATTCGGATCCGTACGCCGGGGTGGCTTTCTTTCCTGACTCGGCCTATACGCCTGGCAAACAGAACAACTTTGTTGTCGGCTACACCCAGGTCATCACTCCCAATCTGATCAATCAGTTTCTCATCGGCCGCAATCAGGTTTCCATCCGCAGCACGAATGGCTACTATCAGAATCCCTCACTCGATAGCCAACTCAGCGTGCTCACCATTCCCGGTTATCCGAATCAGCCCGGAAATCCGGGCGACCCAAGCGTGGCCATCACCAACTACACCGGAACAGGAAGCACTGCCCGTAACTCATCGCAAACCGATGAGTACTCGAGCGGCACTGATACGATCAGTTGGAATCACGGCGCGCACAGCTTCATCGCCGGCCTCGACATGGCTCGCGTCTACACTACCCGGTACGCTCAGAACAGCCCGCGCGGCAGCTTCACCTTCAACGGCAGCATGACCGGCGACGCTGCCGCGGACTTCATGCGCGGCCTCATCGAGAGCGATACCACGCCGGTACCTCAGCCGGAGTCTTCGGGTCTGCAGTGGAAGGACGACTTCTTCGTCGTGGATAAGTGGAATGTCACCCGTAAGCTCACCCTCAACCTTGGCTTACGGTATGAACTGCCCACCGTCCCCACCAGCCCCAGCGGAATTGCAAACGTCTTGAATGCAGCCGGAACGGCATTGATCCCTAATCCTCCCACCCCTAATTACACCTTTACGTTGCCCAACCATGCGGAATTCGCGCCCCGTATCGGGCTGGCTTACCGGCTCAGCCCCAAATGGGTGGTTCGCAGCGGTGGAGGCATCTATTACAGTCCTGACACGCTGAATCCCATTACAATCCTTTCGCTCAATCCGCCTTTCGCTGAGAACTTTACTTACACCACAACCAGGTCTAATCCGGTGATGACCTTTGGCAATCCCAACCCTGAATCTGCGTTGGGAACAAGCGCTAAGCCCGACATTTATACGATTGGCCCATCATTTCCATCGGCAATGATGGAGCAGTACAGCCTGGATGTGGAGCGGGTTCTCTGGCCAGAAGCAGGGATCGACGTCCAGTTCATTGGCAACCACACCGATCACTTGGATACAACGTGGCAGCAGAATGCTCCACTGCCTGGCCCCGGTCAAATCCAGGTGCGCCGCCCCGACCAGAATTTTGGCAACATTCAGAAGATCAGCAATGAAGAGGTCTCTAACTTCAACGGCCTGAACATCGCCCTCACGCAACATATGCACCACGGCTTAAGCGCGCAGTTCAACTACACCTGGTCACACAGCCTTGACATGGGTCTCTACTCCACCGGCGGCGGAGCCATCGTCAATCCCTATGACGGAGCAGCGGACTACGGCAACTCCAACGACGATATTCGTCAGCGCTTCGTGGCCAACTTTGTCTGGCAGATCCCTTTTCTCCTCCACGCTTCCAATCCTCTTCTGCGCACCGCTCTCAGCGGGTGGTCCTTCAGTGGCATTGAAAACATCCAGACCGGCAACCCCGTGAACGCAACCATCGGCGTCGATCAAGCCAACACCGGACAGGCAAATCAGCGGCCTGACCGCATCGGCCCCATTCACGCGGGAAGCTGCGGTTCCGTCCTCGTCGCCTGCGTCAACAGTGACGCGTTCGCTCTTCCTGCCCTTTATACCTACGGCGATGCGGCCCGCAACCCCTTCTACGGCCCCGGAACTGTGAACCTGAACTCGGCTTTGGCTAAGACCTTCGCGCTCTACGAACGAATGAGCTTCCAGTTCAGAGCCGACGCCTATAACACCTTCAATCACGTCGACTGGGGTCCGCCCAACGGCGTCTGGACCTCGCCGACGTTCGGCAACATCACCACGGCAGGCCCCATGCGCATATACGAATTTGAAGGACGGCTTGTCTTTTAGTTCCCGCTTCATTTCTCGGGCGATTGCTGGTTGGTGAAATCGGCCGGCAATCGCATGGTTTTCCAGCGTCGCAGGACGAACACTTACATGTCGAGCGTGGAGAGGAGTTCCAGGCATGGCCCAAAGCGCAACACCCTCAAAACGGCCCCAGATCGCAGTCGTAGCCAATATCTATAAGAAACATCTTCACACACAGCACATTATCGATCGCATCCTCGATGGCTACAACTTCGGCGGCGTTTTTCACCGTCCGGAGTTGGATGTCGTCTCCCTCTTCGTAGAGCAGCGAGGCGAAGGCGACCTTGTTCCCGAGCGCGTGGAGCGCCATCCAAACATGAATGTCTATCCAACCATCGGGCAAGCTCTTACACGCGGCACCGGAAAACTTGCCGTCGATGGCGTGATCTACATCGGCGAGCAGGGCACATATCCCGAAAATGAAAAGGGACAGACCGAATATCCGCGCTACCGCTTCTTTGAAGAGATCGTTGACGTCTTTCGCTCCAGCGGACGTTCTGTTCCCGTATATGTCGATAAGCATCTTTCCTGGAACTGGGTTGAAGCGAAGGATATGTACGACACCGCGCGCCAGATGGGCTTTCCGCTCATGGCCGGGTCGAGTCTTCCGGTGACCTGGCGCATTCCTTCACTCGATCTGCCGCTGGGCGCAACCGTCCGCGAAGCCATGAGCGTGGCATACGGCGGCCTCGACAGTTACGACATCCATGCGCTTGAGACCATCCAGTGCATGGTGGAAAGGCGCAAAGGCGGCGAGACAGGAGTCGAGTGGCTGCAGGCGTACCGCGGCGAGAGCTTTTGGAAGGCGCATGAACAGGGCGTTTGGTCGCAAGCGCTCTTCAAGGCCTGCCTCTGCCGCAGCCACACCCTCACTCCCGGCCGCGCGGGCTTTACTGACGTTTATCCAACCCTCAAGGAGCTCAAGGCCATCGTCCGCGATCCGGTCGCCTATCACTATCAGCATCGGGACGGCATGCGCTGCACCATGATCCTTATGGGTGGGCTGGTTGTGGACTTCCTTTTTGCCGCTTCCATCGAGGGCCAGTCGAAACCGCTCTCCACTCTGATGTACCTGTCGCGCAGAACCGCGGGCGAGACACTGGAAAGCTATTTCGATCCGCTCTCCCACTACATCGAACAGATGATGCTCACCGGCAAAGAGCCCTATCCAGTCGAGCGAACATTACTTACAACCGGTTTGCTCTGCGCCGGCATCGACAGCCTGTTCCAGGGGCAACAGCGGCTGCGCACCCCTCAACTCGATATCCACTATCAACCCGGTGCATCGATTCTTCGGAGGACCTAATGCTGACCCGACGCCGCTTTCTTGGATATACCGCACTCACCCCGGCCATGCTGGCCTGTCATCCGCTTCTCAGGGCTGAGGCGCAGGAACGAAGCGAATCCACCGAGCCTCCCTTGCGTCTGGCGGTCATCGGAAACACCTATCATATGGGATCGGAGATGCAAACCATCGCTGACCGCTTCCTGGTGGGATATCCGCATGAGGGAGACTGGCACATTCCCAACATCCAGATCGTCTCCATGTACGTCGAATCGCAGCAACCGGATACGGAGCTTGCCGCGCCACCGCCGCACCGCACTCACACCGCTCCCGTCAGCCAGGAAGATTGGCATCCGAAGATCGCGCAAAACATGCAGCCGATCGGGTCTTCTCAAGCGCCGCAGGCTCCCGCCGAAACGCCGCACGATTCAGAGCCAGTGGCGGATCTGAGCGCATCTCGATCCAGCGAATTTGGATTTCGTCTTTGCGCAAACATTCCTGAAGCGCTGCGTTGCGGCGGCGACCACCTAGCCGTCGATGCGGTGCTGGCGATTGTCGAGCAGGGTGACTATCCTCGCAATGATCGCGGCCAGATCCTCTATCCACGCTACGACTTCTTCGAGCAGTGCGTGAAGGTCTTTGAAGATGAGGGCCATGCCGTTCCCTACTTCAATCACCAGAGCCTCTCCTTCAGCTTCAACCAAGCTCATAGCATGGTCGCAGCATCGGAACGCCTCAAATTCCCGCTGTTGGCAGGTTCATCGCTGCCTGTGACCTGCCGTATGCCCGACGTCGATATCCCTTTTGGCGCCCACATCGAAGAAGCTGTGATGGTTGCAATGGGACCGTTGGACGCGAAGGACTTCGATGCGCTCGAAGCCATGCAGTGCATGATGGAGCGGCGCAAGGGCGGCGAGACAGGCGTGAAGTCGGTGCAATTGCTGGAAGGCGATGACGTGTGGGCGGCCGGGGAATCCGGCCACTGGTCAAAGGACCTGCTCAGCTCCGCGCTTTCGCGCAGCGATGCCATCTTTGGCCTCACCATACTCGACGGGCGCCCTCAGGACCTGGTGGCCGCCGGCGTACTGCCGCAATTGGTGAAGGACCCTGCAGCCTATTGCATCGACTACAACGACGGAACACGCGCCACGCTGCTCATGCTTACCGGCGCCAGCGGAGATTTTACCTTTGCCGCGCGCCTTGCAGGCTCGGAACCGATTTCCACGCAGTTCTTCCGCTCTCCTGCGCCCAACGTGACCTCCTCGGCTTGCCTCGCCGCAAAGATCGAGCAGATGTTCACCACCCGTGTTGCGCCTTACCCCGTGCGCCGCACTTTGCTCACCGGTGGCATTCTCGAAGCGGGTCTTCTCTCGCGGCGCCGGCTCAACGAACGGATCGAAACTCCACATCTGGCAACAGTGAAATATGACCCGCCCGCCGAATCGCAGTATGCGCGAACGTAACGCGGTGACTGTTCGGCAAAGCCGGCAGGACCAAGCGATCAGCTCAGCGCTGATCGCGGAGATGTACCTATGACACAGAATTTGACGGGATCGAAAAGGCCACGGATTGCGGTCTTGGCGAACATCTATAAGACGCGTCTGCACACTCAACACATCGTAGATCGCATTCTGGATGGATACGGCTGGGAAGGAACGTTTTACCACCCTCGTTTGGAGGTGGTATCTCTGTTTGTCGAGGAACGGGGAGAAGGCGATCTGGTTCCGGAACGCGTGCAACGGCATCCGGCAATGAAGGTCTATCCTACGGTTGCCCAGGCCTTGTCCTGCGGCACCGGGAAACTAGCCGTCGATGGCGTAGTATACGTCGGCGAGCAGGGAGTTTATCCGCAGAATGAGAAAGGGCAGACCGAGTATCCGCGTTATCGGTTTTTCGAACAGATCATTGATGTCTTCCGCTCCAGCGGACGTTCGGTTCCCGTGTATGTCGACAAGCACCTTTCCTGGAACTGGGATTGGGCGAAGGCAATGTACGACGCTTCCCGCGAGATGGGCTTTCCCCTCATGGCCGGCTCGAGCGCGCCAGTCAGATGGCGTCTCCCGTCCATCGAGATGCCGCTTGGAGTTCCAGTCACCGAGGCCATGTGCGTAGCCTTCGGCGGACTCGACAGCTACGACATCCACGCGCTTGAGACGATCCAGTGCATGGTCGAGCGGCGCAAGGGTGGCGAAACAGGAGTCGCCTGGATGCAGGCGTATCGCGGGGAGAGTTTCTGGAGAGCGCACGAGCGACAGGTGTGGTCGCCGGAATTGTTTAAAGCCGCGCTATGCCGCAGTCATATGCTCCGATCGGCGCGGCAATCTTTCACCGATGTTTATCCAACTCTCGATGAGATGAAGGCCCTGGCAAAGGATCCTGTTGCTTATCACTATCGGCACTTGGACGGACTGCGCTGCACCATGATGCTGATGAATGGCTTGCTGGGAGACTTCAACTTCGCTGCGGCGATCGAGGGCCAGGCCCGCCCGCTATCAACCCAGATGTACGCGTCCCGTGCGGCCGAGGGCGCGACGCTGGAGAACTACTTCAGCCCGCTGGTGCACTACATCGAGCAGATGATGCTGACCCGTAAGGAGCCCTATCCCGTGGAACGAACGTTGTTGACAACCGGTTTGCTCTGCGCCGGGATCGACAGCTTGTTCCAGGGGCAGCAACGCTTGCAAACACCGCAACTCGCCATTCGTTATCAACCTGGCGATTCAACCTTCAGGAGAAATTGATGCTGACGCGACGCCGTTTTCTCGGTTACTCTGCCTTGGCCCCGGCCGTGATGGCGTACCATCCGCTGCTTGGATCTGC
>Ga0302326_10012077_pt1 | contig 18483 bp, 9 predicted proteins | sample Palsa_T0_3_FD_202264 | JGI IMG/M metagenome (GOLD analysis project Ga0302326, IMG submission 202264) | Peat permafrost microbial communities from Stordalen Mire near Abisko, Sweden - Palsa_T0_3 | ecosystem: Environmental > Terrestrial > Soil > Palsa > Peat permafrost | place: Sweden: Abisko...
AGAATGGCCGCCCGATCCGCACGGTCGCCAGGCTCGGCGCTTGCTCTGTGGACTGCACGTGGCAACCCGCGGTCAACGCCGGCCCCGACACAGCTGAGGTGATCGAAGGTTTGTGTGCCGCTGTCGTGTGTTCGCTGGCGGGTCTCGCTACGACGCGTGTTCAGCGCCACGAGGTGACCCAGCTCGGCGACGAGCGTGCGTGCTCCCGTCACCTCGCGCTCCGTCAACGTTTGCAGGAACCCTGCGAGTTAGTCGCCGTGTCCGTCGATGAGCAGAGCGCGATTACGCACCGCGAGCTGTTCGGACGCCTCGCCTGGAGCGCCAGCCTCGCCGATGTCGCCGCGAAGCTGGATCGCCTCGCGCGTGCTCATGGTGGCCAGGCCTACCACATCGCTGATCGTGAGTTTCGCCTGCTCGTCGACGCCGATGACGTCGAGCCGACGCGGGAGCTGGCCGAGACCGCATTGGAGGACTACGACGGCCTGATCTTCAGCGTCAGCGTGGCCCATCAGTGAGCATCCCCGTCGTCATCAAGAAGGCCGTCACGAAGCCGGTCACCGGTGTCGATCGCGACTACGCGCCGGTGTGTGCCGATCTATCGCAGGGGTGGACGCTGTGTGCGCGCAACGATCTCTGCACCCAGCCCGCGCGCTTGAGCTTGATCGGCGCTCGCTTCACCTATCTGGTGCAGCTGAACGGCTACTGCCTCCCCGAGGGATTGTGTATCTGTGAGGCCTCGCCGTGCCGCTGTCAGGGAATCCAGCTGACGCCAGGCGATGAACCTGGCGCTCTGGTGCTCGTCGGCGCGCGTCGTCGCAACCCCGGGGATCGCACCGACGAGGACGTTGCCCACCATCCCCGTTATTACGAGACGTTCAACAGTGGCCCCGGTCCGTTGAAGGCCAGGGATCTCCGGCGCTTCACTGAGCGCTGGCACAAGGCGCATCTGCGGCGGATGGCCGCGAGCAGCGGTCGCATCCCGCGCTGGAAGCACCTGAATGACATTCGCGCGTGGGTCGCGCGCGAGCACGGTGCGATCGTGCAACTGGCAGACGAAGCCTGGGACCGTGAGCGGTTCGCCGAAGGTCAACTCGTGCTGCTCACTGCCGGTCCGGGCGCGAGCGCCGCCGCTGCCCGCGATTTCGTCTACCGCCTACCACGCCTGGATGTGCCTTTGCGCGTCGAGGACGTCGGCGAAACGGAGCTGGTCATCGACTGCGGCGAGCACGATCTCGTGCGCGTCGAGCGCTACCTGAAAGCCAACGAGGACCGTCGTCTGCGCTTGACGCTCGACAAGGACGAAACCGACAAACAGATCAAGCACGAACGCACCACTTTGGAAAACGCGCAGGCCGACGACCAGATCACGGCGCTGATCGGGCAACCCACCCTCGCTCGCCGCACCCCGTGGCGGGAGCCCGTCGAGTTCATCGACCCCGACCTCGATCCCGGCCAGCAGCAGGTCGTCACTGCCGCTGTCGCTGCCGACGATCTTCTTGTCGTTCAGGGACCGCCCGGGACCGGGAAGACGACGACGATCTGCGAGATCGTCTGGCAGTACCTCGCAAAGGACCCGCACGCCAAGATCCTGATCGCCGCGCAGACCCACCAGGCCGTCGACAACGTGCTGCTGCGCCTGGCAAAGCAGGACCCAGACCTGCCGATCGTCAGGCTCGCGAGCGAAAAAACCGTGGGTCGGGTGGAGGAGACGATCCGCGAGCGGTACTGGATCGATCACACCGAACCGTGGCACCCACCGATCGTTCGCCGTGCCTTCGCTTACCGCGACCTGTTCGATGCTCAGACACGCGCGGGTGACCGCACACCCGATGAGGTGACCGACCGTGTCCAGCGGATCCAGAGCGACTACCTCGCCTCGATCGGGCCGCAGCTGACCTCCGCCGAGCGGTTGGCGCAGGCTCGCGTGATCGCGGGCACCTGCTCAGGCATCTCTGGTCACCCTCAGGTCAGGCTTATGCGCTTCCCTGTGGCGATCTTGGAGGAGGCGGGCAAGGCCACGCCGCCGGAGGCGCTGATGCTGATGCTGCGCGCGCAGAAGAGCATCTTCGTCGGCGACACCCGCCAGCTCCCGCCGCATACGTGGAACGCGATGCAGGACGCGCTGCGCAACCCCGGCAAGCTCACCACCGCCAACGACCTCGGCAGCGAGGAGCTCGAGGAAATCCGCTCGCAGATCAACGTACTTGGCCGCACCTCCGAGGAGCGTGAAGCCGCCGATCGGGAAACGCTGTTCGGGCACTTCGCCGAAAACCTCACCGGCACCGAGCACGAGGCGACACTGCACACCCAGTACCGGATGCTCCCGCCGATCGGGGAGCTCGTCAGCCACTGCTTCTACAGCGACATCGGCGGGCTGGACCACCAGCGCGAACGACCGGTCGATCCACGGGTGCAGGCGTTCGCCGGCCAGGTACGCGTGCGGCTGGTCGATCTCCCCGGACGCTCACAGAAGGAAGGGACGAGCACTCTTAGGGTCGCCGAGGTCGACCACATCCGCCGCGAACTCCGCGCCCTGCAAGAACACGTCGCGGGCGTCCCCCCGCTCCCGAAAGGACCCGAGCGCCTCGGTGTCGCCGTCATCACCCCATACGCCGCGCAGGCACGCCGGCTCACCCAGCGCCTCGACCTGACGCAGTACCCCGATCTGAACGTACGCATCGGGATCGTCGACCGCTTCCAGGGCGACGAGGACCAGGTAGTCATCCTCAGCATCGCGGCTACAACCGTCGCCGGTTTCCTGAAGACCCCGAACCGGATCAACGTCGCGATCAGCCGCGCCCAGGACCTCCTGATCGTCACGACCGACCACAACCTCGCGCTCGAGGGCAGGATCGGCGAGCCCTTCCAACGCGTCGCCCTCTTTATCGACGAGCGCGTCAAACAGGGTGACCCTGCCTATCACGTGCTGACGCCCAAGCGAGGCGATACACGACGCGATCCACGGCGGCGCGCGGCATGACTGTTCTCGGCGCGATCCCGATCCAGATCCCCGTGCACCGCATCCGCGTCAGGGTGAAGTGCCTGGCGATCGGCGGCCCCGTCCATGCCGCCGCGCTGCGCCTCGCGGACCTCTGGGGCGACAGCCCCGAAGAGATCGCCGAGGTCCTCGGCCTACCAATCGCTCGAGTACAGCGGCTCCTCCACGATCTCGAGCAGGGTGGCGAGGAAATCGAGCGCGAATTCGTCGTCTGGGTCGACCACGCCCGCCGGCGCTGCCTGCCCTACGACGCCCTCTCCGGCGTCGCGGTCAAGCGCTCGCGCTCACAACCCCTCAGCCTGCGCGCCGACCCACCGACGCCCGCGATGCTCGAGAGCATGGGACTCGAGGCCGGGCTCTCCTGGGACCTCGGCATCGAAGGACACGTCCAGGTCCTCGACGTGCTCGACGTCGTCGCCGATTTCCGTGACCGCTCGCTGCCTCACGAACTGCGCCTCCCCGACACCCAGCTGCTGATCACAGAAGCGGGAGAGGACGAAACAGCGGAAGGTACTTCCCGTTCCCTTGGCTTCTCTCTCACCCAATACGGCGAGGACGACCCTCTCCTCACCCACTGGGCGCGCGAGCACTACGCCAAGGACATCGCGCACTTCCTCGCCAAAGCCAACCTCGGTAGCGACCGCACGCCACCCCAACAGATCGCGCAACTCGCCACCCACGCGTGGAATCAACAGCCGCCCCACCCGGGGCTGCTGCGCCGGCACATAACCGAAGCGGCGCAGGACGCGCAGGAGCGCCTCGTGCTCTGCGCCCCCGACCTGCGGCATATCCCCGCGTGGCTGCAGGAAACGCTCTGCGAAACCAGCGAACGCGACGTCGAGGTTCTGCTGTGCCCCAGCCAGGCCGAGCACGTCCCCCGAAAGGCCGACTTCGAGTTCGCCGTCTCCGCGAGCACCCACCAGCCGGGAGCACTCGCCCTCGTCGCCGACGAAGCCCACTCCGTGCTGCACTCAGACCCCGCCGGTGCCCTGAAGGAAAACCCCACTCCCCGCCACCAGTACCTCTACAACACCCGTGCTGGCCAGGCGATCGGAGATCTCCTCGACCGCCTGCACCTGCCTCGCCTGCGTCCCCAAGCGCCGCGGCACCCGATCTCTCCCAAGAAGATCGCCTCGATGCTCCGCCAAGAACTCGACAAGCTCAAAGCCGAAGCACCCGCCGCGCTGCACGTCAGCATCCAGCCAGAGGACGAGCAGTTCGCGATCGAAACGCTCGAACGCCAGCGCAACCCCGAGAACCCCACCCAGGCCGCGTGGCGCGCCGCCGCCGGCATCGCATGGGAACGCGTCCTGGTCGCCCGAGTTCGCGACCTCGTGGCCAACCACGGCGACCTCTACCTCCTGCGCGAGCGCTGGGTCCCGCCCAGTGGGGGCATCGACCTCGACATCATCCTCGCCGACAACCGCAAGGGCATCACCTGGATCATCGACGCGAAGAACGCCGAGCCCAAAGGCGGACAACTACGCAAAATGCTCGACCAGATCCCGCTGCTCGAGAAAGCACCCCAGATCAGCGGCGGGCGCCCCGTCATGGGCGTCATCGTCCACCGCAAGCACCAACTCTCCACACCGATCAGCCCAACCGAGCGCCACAACGTCCTGCGCTGCACCCCACACGGCCTCCACCAGCTACTCCAAGCCAGAGCACTCCCCGGCACCGGCCGCGAACCGGGAACCCAACCCAAGGCCGCCTAGATTGGTGGCTCAGGCCCAGTTCGGCTAGCTGGACGATCGATTAGGTTGGATGCGTGACAAGGATGGGGTGCGGTCATCGAGCTCGTTGACGGGACGCTGATCTTCTCGGCGTCTGACCTGATCAACCATCTGGAGTGTCCACACCTCACGCAGCTCGATATCCAGGTTGCGCTCGGGCGCTTGGATCTCACGGAGACCAGGTCTGACACGACTGAGCTCGTGGCGCGCAAGGGTGATCAGCATGAGCGGGAGTACTTGGCTCAGCTGCGCTCCGGTGGGTGCGAGATCGTTGAGATAGAGGCCGATCGGAGTCTGGAGGGAACACGCCAAGCAGCAACGCAGACGATCGAGGCGATGCGGGCCGGAGCCGAGGTGATCTACCAGGGGGTGCTGTTCGACGGTGTCCGCTGGCGCGGGCACAGCGACTTCCTACGCCGCGTCGAGCGCCCGTCGGAGCTGGGGTCGTTCAGCTACGAGGTGGCGGACACGAAGCTCGCACGCCGCGTGAAGCCGTATTTCCTGCTGCAGCTCTGCTTCTACTCCGAGCTCGTCGAGGCGATCCAGGGGGTCGCGCCGGAGCGGATGCACGTCGTGCTCGGGACTCGCGACACGCAGTCCTTCCGCGTCGCCGAGTTCGCGGCCTATTACCGCAGCGTCAAGCACGGCTTCGAATCCGTCGTCGACGCTGGGCTGTCCACCACCTACCCGGAGCCGGTGGAGCACTGCGCGCTATGTCGCTGGGAGAACCACTGCGTCGCCCGGCGCGAGGCAGACGAGCACCTGAGCCTCGTCGCGCGAATCCAGCGCTCGCAGCAGACTCGCCTAGTCGAGCGAGGGATCACAACCGTCCCGGAGCTCGCCACGGCGGAGCCAGCGGATCGCCCTCGCCGGATCGGGACAGCTACCTTCGAGACCCTACGTGCGCAGGCGCACCTGCAACAGGTTCAGCGCACGACCGGAGAGCTGCGCTACGAGCTGCTGGCGGCCGAGGAGGGATGCGGGTTCGCTCATCTCCCACATCCATCGGAGGGCGACATCTTCTTCGACATGGAGGGGGACCCGTTCTTTGACGACGGCCTCGAGTACTTGTTTGGTGCAGTCCTGCTGGGGGCCGACGGACCGCGGTTTCAAGCGTTCTGGGCCAAAGATCGGGCATCCGAGAAGCAGGCGTTTGAGCAGTTCATCGACTTCGTGATCGAGCGGCTCGAGCGCTTCCCCGACCTGCACGTTTATCACTACGCCCCCTACGAGGCGACCGCGATCAAGCGTCTGATGGGCTTGCACGCGACGCGAGAGGACGAGGTCGATCGTCTGCTACGCGGCAAAGTCCTGGTCGATCTCTACACGGTCGTGCGTCAGGGGTTGCGGGTCGGTCAGCCGAACTACTCGATCAAGAGTATCGAGGCGTTCTACATGGGCAAGCGTGATACAGAGGTGGCCGAAGGCGGCGATTCGATTGTCGCCTTTGAGCAATTTCTGGAGACCGGAGATCGCTCGCTATTGGGGTCGATCGAGCGCTACAACGAGGACGACTGCCGCTCCACGCACTTGCTGCGCGAATGGTTGCTCGCCCGCCGCGACGAGGCGATCGAGACGTTTGGACAGGAGATCCCGTGGAGACCGCCACCCGAGCCCTGGGCACCGGACCCCGAGCTCCAGGCCGAGCTCGACGCGCTGCACGCCGCGCTCACCGTCAGCATCCCCAACGCCGCCGAGGGCTGGAACGACGATCAGCGTGCCCACTGGCTGATGGCCCAGCTGATTGACTACCACCGGCGCGAGGCAAAGCCTGGGTATTGGGCCTATTTCGAGCGCCTGGAAGCCGACGAGGAGCAGCTGACCGAGGTGGACAACGAGGCGCTCGGCAGGCTCACCGATGCCGGCGTCGAGCCAACCCCTGTCCCCCCACCGTCGCGCTCGGTGCTCCATACGCTGGGCTTCCCCGCGCAGGAGCACAAGATCAGCCAGGGTAGCTTCGTGGACCCGGCGACCAGGAAAGGAGTGACGGTCGAGTCGGTCGATAACGCGACGGGAACGCTGCAAATCAAGCGGGACGGAAAGCGTGTAGGTGAGCCGCTCCCCCGCGCGCTGATCCCCGGCGAACCGTATAAAACCACCCTCCAGCGAGCCGCGCTACGTCGGCTCGCAGGCGACATCGTCGAGCGCGGCCTCAACGCTCCGGGTCGCTACAGCGCGCTACGTCAGATCCTGCGAGGAGAAGTTCCCAGCACATCGACATGCTCGCGGGGCGAGGCGCTGCAGGCGGGTGCCTTCGAGCTGGAGGACGCCAAGCGGATCGCGGAGGGCCTGAGCGACAGCTACCTGTTCGTCCAGGGGCCGCCCGGCTCGGGCAAGACCTTCACCGGCGCCCACCTGATCCTGCACCTGATCGAGCAGGGCCACCGCGTCGGCGTAGCCGCGGGTAGCCACGCCGTGATCCACAACCTCCTCGCCGAGGTCGAGAAGTACGCCGCTCCGGACGAGCCTTTCGCCGGACTGAAGAAGTGCGGCAGCGATGGCAGCAACAGTTACGAGTCTAAGCGCGGGCTGATCGGGAACTCCAATGAGATCGCCGATTTCGCCGGCGGCGGCTACGAGCTCGTGGCCGGGACCGCCTGGCTGTTCTGCCGCGAGGAGATGGACGGGACGCTCGATTACCTGTTCATCGACGAGGCCGGCCAGATCTCGCTGGCGGACGCGCTGGCGATGGGCACGTGCGCACACAACGTGATCCTGCTCGGAGATCCCCAACAGCTCGCCCAGGTCTCCCAGGCGGTCCACCCGCCAGGAGCCGGCGTGTCCGTGCTGGAGCACCTGCTAGGCGAGCACACGACGATCCCGTCCGAGCGCGGCCTGTTCATCGACAAGACCAGAAGGATGCACCCGGACGTCTGCGAGTTCATCTCGAAGGCGATCTACGAGGACCGGTTGGAGTCGTTCTCAGACTGCGCCAACCAGCGCGTCGACGCCCCCGGCCTGCTCACGGGTACGGGCATCAGGTATGTCCCGGTGACCCACGAGGGCAACACACGCGAGTCTCCCGAGGAGGCTCAGACAATCGCGTCGCTAATCGAGGATCTGCTGAAAGGGCAATACACCAAGCAGGACGGAACTCGTGAACCGCTCGAGCCCGAGGAGATCATGGTCGTCGCCCCGTACAACGCACAAGTACGCTGCCTGCGCGAACACCTCGCGAAGGGAGTGAAGGTGGGCACCGTCGACAAGTTCCAGGGTCAGGAGGCGGCGGTGTGCTTCTTCTCGATGGCGACGTCGAGCGGCGAGGAGATCCCCCGCAACCTGGAGTTCTTGTTCAGCCGCAACCGCCTCAATGTCGCCATCTCCCGCGCACGGTGTTTGGCGGTGCTCGTATGCAATCCCGAGCTGCTGCATATCCGCTGCAGGAATGCCGAGCAGATGCGACTGCTCAATGCGCTTTGTTGGTTCGTGGAGATGGCGGGGGATCTCGATCAGTCGATCGAATAGGTCTTCATGACCTCGTCGCCGTAGTGATTGATGACCTTGACGGCGATGCGCTTTGTGCTCGGTGGGTCGAAGGGCCGACTCCGTGTCCGATAGAGACTCTCCCAGGCTTCCTCGTCGATGTCAGCCTTCAGGGCGCGCTTGAGGCTCTTGTACGGGTCCTCGGCGCCGGTGAAATAGGCGTGGCGCACGAAGAAGCTCTCGCCGTTGTAGTTGGTGTCGATCATCCAGCAGGCGATGTCGTCGACCGAGCTCGAGCGGACCTGCCCGGTGGTCGGGTCGTAGACATCTACGCCGCGTACTTCTGCAACGATCTGGCCGTCCTCGCGCTCAATCGCGATGTCGGGCTCGCCGAATACCATGAACAGGTTGCCTGCGCCGGTCTTCTTGAGCAGCTCGTCGCCCATTGCCAGGTCGGGGTTCATCCGTACGAGCAGGAGCGGCAGCTTGCCGATGCGCTTCTCCTCGGCTGCGACCGCCCATCCGCTGGTGGCGTCCGGCTGAAACTCCTTGGCGACCTCCCCAGCGTGGGCGTCGAACGCAAAGGCGCACACGAGCAGGAGGTCGACGCCGGCGCCCTTGAGCGCCTCCTTGGCCGCTTCCTTTACCTGATCGGTGCCCACCGTGCCGTGCTCGGGGCCGATCGATACCGCGACCGTTCGACTGGTGCCGTCAGCGTCGGTGAACTCGCCACGCGCATGGACCCAGCTTCCCGCGAACGGCTCGAGCCAGTCGAAGTCCAGATGCTCCTGCTTCACGGTATTTTGGACGCCGGCCTTACCGAGGTTCTCAAGCACCGCGGTCGCAAATGGCGCCCCGTCTTCTCGAGTCTCGTCACTGACTTGCTGATCCTCGTAGCCAAGAACGCGGTGCGGAGATAGGGACTCAACGGTGAAAGGGCCAGCCACTCGCACGTGAGAGGGCATCTCGTAAGGCTGATCGACCAGTATTTCCTCGCGCGGCGACTCTACCTCTCCCTCATCAACGAGCTCTTGCGTGAAAGAGCCGAGTGTTACGTGAGGAACGCGACGGTAGATGAAACCCTTCCGGACATCGTGCGCTGTGGGCCTCGGCTCGCACTCGACGCTTCGAAGCTCGGCATCTCTGCGTTGTCCCTCCGGAGAGTCGGAGAGGATATACGACGGATAACGTCCTGACATCAGACGTGTCTTAGCCAAAGCCACCGCCACACGTGAAGTGTCGACTGTGATCCAACGACGTCCCCACTGCTCTGCAACATAGGCAGTCGTTCCACTTCCGCAAGTTGGATCCAATACCAGGTCACCGGGATCAGTCGTCATAAGCAGGCAACGTTCGATGACCTTTGTCCCAGTCTGCACAACATAGCGACGATCCGTTGCCCCCTGAGTGTCGGTCCAAACATTGGCAAGCTCCTGCACGGGATAATCTTGAGCGTAAAACACGTAACCAGGTGTGCCGCCTGGTGCAAACACTCGGCGGGCGGCGATGAGCGCTCTCATTCCGTCGGGTGTCGTCTTCCAGCTCTTCCCACTACGCGGCTCCGAGATGGTTGTGCCGTCCAGCTCAAACGAGAACACGCACGACTCGGTGCGACCAGCAGACACGAGATCGGTTAGTCGGAAGGCCCGCGCACCCTTTGGAAGCAGGGCAGGCTGGCGTCGCTCATCCGATGTCATCCGTCGGCGTGTTCCACCAGATTCCTCAACCCAGGTGAACTGCGTTCCCTCACCAATGTCACGCTGCTGAAACAGGCGTCGAAACTTTGGCTTTGGTACCCCATGATCCGCTGACCGAGCATACCAAAGCACGTGATCGAAAATGTTTGGAAGCAAAGTAGTCCGCAACGGAATCTTAGTGCGAAACGAAATCTGCGAACAGAAGCACTCGCTGCCAAACACTTCATCCAGCAAGCTTCTTACAAGGTGGACGTTCTCGTCACCGATCTGTACGAAAATACTGCCGGTATCGGTGAGCAACGCGTGTGCCACCGTGAGTCGATCCCGCATGTACGCCAGGTAGGAGTGAATGCCGAGCTCCCATGTATCGCGGAAGGCTCGGACCTGCTCGGGCTGGCGGGTGGCGTCCTCGACCTTGCCATCCTTGACCTCTCGCTTGCGCGTTGAGACCTGCCAGTTGGAGCCGAACTTGATGCCGTAGGGAGGGTCGAAGTAGATCGTCTGAACCTTGCCCTTCAACCCCTCCTTCTCGGCGAGGGAGTTCATGACGAGCAGCGAGTCACCGAGGATCAGCCGATTGCTCCAGTTCTGCTCATGCTGGTAGAAGTCCACGAGCTGCTCGAACTCGATCCCGTTGAAGTCATCGAACAGCGACAGCTCCGGCTCAGGTTCGCCCGCTGCGGCAGTGTCGCGCAGATTCTCGATGATGACTCGCGGGTGGAGCTTCTCCTGGATGTAGATCGGGACGATCGGGACAGCAAGGTCAGCCTTGTCCTGCTCGTCCTTGCCTTTCCACACGAGCTGTGGATCCAACGAGGGGTCGCGTGGGTAAAGCAGCGTGTTTGGCTGTGCCTCATCCTCCGCGACGAATGCTCTGAGCTCGTCGGTCGGGATGTTGGCACGCTTGTCCTTGTGGCGTAGCATGTCGACAGGGGTAGCTCCTGCCGTTCTATTTACTCCGCGCTTGGGACGGCTCATGCTGGCGCCCCCTGGAGGCTGGCGAGTTCGCCGCGAATAAGGTGCTCGGCGTCCCACGGGTCCTCACACTCGATGAAGGCCCAACGTCCGTGTGTGCGCAGGTTGTTGACGCCGGGAACCCAAAGCGACCTGGTGGTCGCGACCTTTGCCTCCTTGTCGCGCCGCTGTGCGCCAGAGACCTCGATGATGAGGTTGAGGGGATCATCCTTGCCGTGCCCGTCGTCGATGAGCGCGATGAAGTCGGGCACGTATTGATGCTCCTCGCCGTCGATCGTGTACGGGATTGTGAAACCGAGACCCTGGTTCTTAACGTATGCCAGGACCTCGGACATGCCCTCCAAGGTTTGTGTCAGCTTGTGCTCCCAGCCCGAGTCAGCGACGACGTGGCTGACATGGCAGCGTTCAGGGTTGGTGCTCATCACGGGCTTGGTGGTGTCGAAGTCAACATGCCGCGTCGAGCCGACCTCGTCGTAGGGAGCCAGCACCGCAAGCAACGCCTGCTCGCCAGGGTCGGCAGCGACGATTGCCCGGAAGATCCTGTCGCCCGCATCGTCCGCGCGCTGGTGAAGCAGGAGCAGCCCGATGAATGTGTGATCCTTGAGCGTCAGACACTCGGAGATCCAGTCGCAGACAATCTCCACGAGCTGCGGGAACAGCCACGGCCGGTCCGCGAAATAGCGCTGCGTGATGCGACGCGCCAGGAAGTACACGACCTCCTGCTCGCGTCGATCGCGGAGATCCTCAAGTGTATGCACGTTGGGGATACCAACGATGGCTGACAGCTCCGTGGTACTGGGTACATCGTGGGTGGAGAGCGCAAGCTGCGCCTCCTCGCCGAACTCCACACGTAGGTGCTCGGTCGAGAGCTCGTGGCGGTAGCCGACGACTCGCGGGAAGCGGATCTCACAGTCGGCGCGCGCGGTGAGCGCCCGTACGCGGGTGACCGGGCGGCCCGGTGGCGGCGTGGTGCTGCTCCCCGCCGCAGGGATGAACGAGAACGGCACGCCGTAAACCTCTGCGTACTCGGGGTCAAAGCGACCTTCATCGTTCGCGGTGTAGCTGCGGCGACGCAGCCCTCGCCCAACAACCTGCTCGCACAACAGCTGCGTTCCAAACGCGCGCACACCGAGGATGTGCGTAACGGTGTTCGCATCCCAACCCTCCGTGAGCATCGACACCGACACCACGCACCGAACCTGCTCGCCGAGCTTGCCCGGCTTGCCGACGGTGTTCATGACCTCACGCAAGAGATCCTCGTCGGTCAGCTCCTCCGCATCGCGACCAGGAAAACGAGCGCGATACTCGGCCTTGAACTCCTCGATCTCCTCGCGCGCGATCGCCTTGAAGTCCGCGCTCATCGACTCACCCGATTCGAGCTGTTCTGAATCGACGAGAATCGTGTTCGGACGTGAGCTCCAGGATCCGTCGCGCTCGTTGGAAAAGAGCGCCAGCTCGCCCGGTACGATCACAGTGCGTTCATCATCGAGAGTCCTTACCCAACCGGCCACGTAATCGAAGACAAGCTTGGAGACGCTGGTGTTGTTGCATACGACGATGAACACCGGCGGCGTGGTACCAGTCTGTTGCTCGACCTCGGACGCTTGCCAGCGCTTGAACGCCTGCTCGTAGTTGCCGTACAGGCTGTGCAGTGCTCCCTGGAGCTCAGCAGGCAGCTTCGGCTCACTGTCAAGGGCCGCCTTCGTTCGGCCCTTGCGCGGGAGGCTGTCGCGTACCCGCGGCCACAGATCGCGATAGGTCGGCTGCTCGCCAGTCATCGAGTCGTCGGCTACCGGGACCCGCGGGATCTTCACGATCCCCGACTCGATCGCGTCGATCAGCGAAAAGTCAGACACGACCCACGGAAACAAGGTGCCCTCGCGGTAGCCCGAGCCGTGCAGGAAGAACGGCGTCGCCGAGAGGTCATATACGGCCCGGATGCCGAGCTTGCGCTGGATCGCCTCGAGCCCGCTGATCCATACCCGCGCCTCGCTGTCGCGGCGCTCAGCTTCGCGGCGCTCTTCGCCGCTCAGCTTCTCCTCGCCCTCGCCACCGCCAACGCGACGCCGGTAACAGTGGTGAGCCTCGTCGTTGAGCACGACGATGTTCTTCTTGCTCCCCAGTTCGCGGCAGACACGGCGAACCATCTGCTCGGGAGTCTCGGTGAACGGGCTATTGCCGTTACGCGTGAGCAGCGCCTTGGTCGTTTTGGACGCCGCAGTGGTCTCTCGCAGCTGAAAGGCATGGAAGTTTGTGATCACGACTCGCGCCTGTCCAAGCCGCTCTCGGTCCGCCGCTGGAACGAGATCAAGCAGCCGATAGTAGGTCTCTGGGTCCTGCGGCAGCAGCACTCGGAGGCGATCTCGGATCGTGATGCCCGGCGTGACGATCAGAAACGAGTCCGAGAAGCGCGTGTCCTGTGGGCTAGCGAGCTTGTTGAGCGCCTGCCAGGCGATCAGCATCCCCATCACAACCGTCTTGCCGCTCCCGGTCGCCATCTTCAGCGAGACGCGAAAGAGGCCAGGGTTGGCGTCCCCGGCGAACCGCTGCAGCTCGTTGGCGATCCAGGCGTCGCCGTACTTGGTCGCCGCCTCCGCGAGGTAGATCGCCGTCTCCGCCGCCTCGACCTGGCAGAAGAACAACCGCCGCTCACGGTGACTCGCGGTCCAGTACTCAAGCAGGCGCCGCGTCGTCGGCGTCACGCCCGGCCAGCCACCACGGCGCCAGAGCCCAACCTTCTCCCGCACCTGATTGATGAACCGGTTCTCCTCGATCCGGTCGCGAGTCCACTCGGTGTCGAAGTGCAGCTGCGAGCGCTTCTTCGCCGCCGGGATCGGCATGAAGTAGGAGCTACCCCGCCGTTCCTCAAGGACCTCGCTGGTGATGCCCTCCTCGCCGAAACGGAAATGCCGTGTGGGCTCGTCGAATGGCGAGTTGAGGATCGGGTTCTCGATGACGACGTCGGCCATGGCAAGCGCCCGGATCATGCCTGATCAGGGCCAAGCGACGATACCCACACCGTCGGCCGACTATGGCATGGCGAAGCCACGAAGAACAGCCGCGACCGCCCACCCGCCGCTGGTGCGAGGACGCAACACGCCTGGCGGGCCCAGAATGAGGCCTACAAGAAGGTCGGTCAGAAGGCGGTTACGCCTACACTGGGTAGGGTCTCGACGGGGTGCGACACTTGCTGGCTGCGGCCAGCAAAGATCAGCGATGGCGCCGGAGCGAGAGTACGGTCGCAGTCGAGCGGGAAGGTGAAGACGGTCTTCCATCTCCTGGGTGCCCGCGAGGACGTCATCACCTACTCGCTCGGCTGGGGGCTCTCGCGCAGTGAGGCGCTCACGCGATCCGTGCTGCGCGAGGCCGAATCAGCGCAGGAGCGTCGCGCACGGCCCGTATAATTATGGGTCTATGTCCACCGGCACGAAGCCGCCTCCTGACACGCCTCCTGACACGAGTCGCAAGAAGGCTCAGCCTTGGCTTCGGGCGGCCGGTATTGCGGATGCACGGAGCGCCTACGAGAGTGTCATGCGCATCCCGCAGGCCGAACTCGACGCCGTGCGACGCTCGGTAGCCTCAATCGCCGAGACGCATGCCTCCGCAGAGAAGTTCGCCGGCCCGAACGTGCTGAGCAACACGATGGAGAACCTCTTCCCCGCCACGCGCCTCGCCGAAGAGATCACCGCTGTCAGCAACGCGGACATCAAGGCGTGGGAGCGCACAGGGGTCGCCCCCGGCATCGCCGAGAGCATCAAGGCATCAGCGGCCGTCGCAGCGTGGGCCGAACCAAGCATCCCCATTCCCGCCGACATCGAGCGCGTCGAGGCCATGAGCAAGAAGCTCGTCGGGCCGCTGGACGGGATGGCGAGCGTTGCGGCCGGAAAGGCATGGGAGGGCACGCTCCCGATCGGGCTCGTGGATGTCGGCCACTCGGAGGCCCTCAAGGCTACCGAGGCGTTGGCAGCGGCCGAGCGGGTGGCAGCCCTGGCAACGGAGGCGATTGGGCCAACGCTCCGCCACCTCGACCACATGGGCGCCTTGGAGGCTTCCGCTGCCGAGCAGTACCTGCGCAGCCCGCTCGCAGCTCATGGCTTCCTGCCCTCGGACAGGTTGGCGTCGATCCTCGACCAGTCGAGCGTCCTCGCCATCACCAAGCTCGCGGAGGCGGCCATCGCGCCGCTCACCAAGCACATCGCCTCACTCGGCGCCATCGCGGTGCCCCGCATCACCCTGCCGGACGGTGTTGTCGAGATCCTGGAGCGCGAGCGCCATATCGACACCACCATTGAGCGCTTCGCCAAACGCTGGGAGAGCACGGCGTTGTGGTTCCTCTTGTCCATCCTCAATGTGGGGCAGCTCGTCGCCCTTGCTCACATGGACCGCGAGGAGATTGAAGCCGTCCTTCTCGACGCACTGGAGGTCGTGGTCACGAAGGGCATCTTCATCGCCGCTCTCAACGCCGCTGTACGCAAGGCCAACTACATCTCCTCAGACCAGCGCGATGATCTCCTGCACGGCCTGGAGCACGCGCAGCGCGGCGAGTTCGTCCACGCCGTCCCGTCGCTGATGACGGGCTTCGAGGGCGCCATCTGGAGCACAGCCCGCGCCCTTACCATCGTTGACGCTGAGCGCAGGCAGCTCGCGGGCAAGCCCCAGACACGCGGGGTCGTTCGCATCGAGCCGGTCGTGCGCAAGCTCCCCGCCAAGCAGGATTACCGCACCTTCGTGTGCGGCCGGGTCTTCGGCGACACCGGCCACCCCGTGCGTCACGGGGAGCAGAGCGACCGGCGCCGCCAGGCACTCTTTGCCATCGTTGCCGTTGCTGGCTGGCTCGATGCCTTCATGAAAGTGTCGGCGCACGATGCCTTGGGGCGGATGCTGAGCGAAGAGATTGGCTCGCGCAGGGTGTAGACGCCGCCATTGAGGAGTTGCCACTCACTCCCTTGGCTGAGGAACACGCCCGTCCGGCTTGAGCTTCAGTGGTCCAAACCGCCTTGCGACGGGCTCTCGGCCAAATCAAACAACTACCACTACACCGACGTCTCGGTTGGCCGGCTAAGCCCTCATCCTGGGCCAGCATGCCAAGGACGGGGCGTCTACTCCCGTCCGGGTTCTTGAGCCGCCAAGATCGCGGTCTCAACGCCTTACGGTCAGCTACGCCTATCCGGGCGATGGCTTAAGGTCGCGGAGCGTGGACACCGTTTTCCTCCTTGGCTCCGGCATTTCGATCGATGCGGGCATGCCTGATGTCACGAAGATCACGGAACAGGTTGTCTCCGGCGACGGCGCCATGCTCCATACCAATCAGCATTTCGTGATCGATGCCGATCATCCGAGCTATGAGTGTCGGCGCTCGCAGGCTGAGCCGGTGCTTGAACTGATACAGGACATACGTTGCTTGGCTACCCAGTATTTCAAGCGAGAGCGGGACCCCAACTACGAGGAGATCTCGCAGGTCGTCCGGGAGATCGGCGACTCGCTTTCGGGCGAATACCCAAGCCCAGCTGTCTTGCCGCTGATCCGACAGCTTCTGCACCGACCGTACTCGGAGGCCAGCTGCGAACGACTGCGCAAACTCAGCCAGCTTGCTCACGACTACATCAGGGATACGGTGCGCCATATGCTCAAAGAGCAGCCCGTTTGTGTGAGTCATCTTGGGGTCATCGTCGAAGCATGTGAGGAGCTGCCCTCGGTCACGCTCGCGACGTTGAACCATGATCTCGTGCTCGAGAGAGCGCTTGAGGGCGCCAACCTCGCCTACACGGACGGATTCGAGATCCTCGACGAGGATGTGCGCTATTGGCGCGATGCTTGGGGCGATGGCCCCCGGCTACTCAAGCTGCATGGCTCTCTCGACTGGTGGAGCTATCGACATTCCGACGAGCCTTGGAGAGGATGGGATACGGGGCGCTTCCGTGGCGAAGACCCGATGAACCCAAACCGACCGGAGATTGTCGATGTCCAGCCCGACATGCGCCCTATTTTCCTGACTGGGACATTCGACAAGATCCTTGCATACGAGACATCAGTCTTTCCCGACCAGCATTTCCGTTTTCATGAGGCACTCAAAGAAACCGAGCGCATCGTCGTGATCGGCTATGGCTTTGGCGACAAGGCGATCAACAGCCGACTGATTGGCTGGACGGCAAGCTCGCCTAAGCGCCGGCTTGTTGTGTGCCACCCCGACGAGGCAAAGCTCGTCAAGGACGCGCGCGGCGCCATACAGAACAACTGGATGAACTGGCAGAACGACGGGCGGCTCAACGTCATCGCTGCTTACGTGGCGGATCTGAACTACGAGGCCATCGCCAAACGCCTCCCCGGTGAACGGCCCCGCACCAAACCCCGACCCAAGGCCGCCTAGCTGACTGCCATGGTCGGTGTCAGACAGGTCCCTTCCAAGCCAACAGATACGCGATCAACTTGCTCCGTGTGTCTACCGCTTGAGAACGAACGTCCTCGTGGCGCTACTGATCTCGCCTGGTGTGCTGCTGCGTTGTGTAGCTGAACATTGCGCTGTCTCGATGTGGGTGCTACAGCGTGGCGATGGGGCGTTGGAGGATCGCCTAGCGCGTGCCTACCTTGAGGAACTCGCGAGCGCTGAGGAGGCGAAAAAGACCTCTGGGCGCCTGCTGGGAAAGACTGCCAACCAGCACCAGGACCAAGCCGCCCAATTCAAGTGTCAGTGCCGGTCTTTCTTTGACCCTGTAGCGTTGGTCAGTAGCTGACCCCCTCACCTTCTGAAGGTAACTGAGAGAGGTAGGCTGGTGAAGCAGTGTCACCCTCTCACTGCTGTTGTTTACAGCGTAAATAGACACCCTGTGAAACCTAGAGTAAGGCAGCGCCAGCGTTAGAGGTCTCACAGCGCACACGCTCCTTCTACGGGTCCCCTGAGTGACAACATGAGGCCTGCGTTCACCACAGGCTTTGAACCCTCCACCAGCCTCCCCTGAAGGGTCAACAGCCACCGGCGAAAAGGGGTCAGAACGCCACCGGCACTGACAATTCAAGGCACTCAGAGAAGAGGCGGAACTCGTCTTTGGCGCACCCCCATTCGACGATAAGGGTCGAGCCTCGATCAGGGATCAATACCGTCTAGGTCCGACGGAGACAGTCGTATGGATGCTGGGATTCATGAGCCAACCACGAGCTGCGACCGAGGCCGCTGGCGTATACGACTACCCCTCCAACCTCTCCCACCCGACGCTTTACCCGCACTACCAGTTGTGGATGCGCCCGGACGATAACCGCGAAATCTGGTCAACTATGAACCTCGACGCTCACGAAAAACAGGTCCGGCTTGCCGTCATCCCATACTACGAAACGCTGACCTACGTGATGTCGTACCACGGCTGGCCGCCCGCTCCCCAGGAGAGGCTCACCGCAGTGATGGAACGGGTACTACCCGGCGTATTCGTCGCCTCCGAAAAGATCTAGGCGGCGCGGTGCATGGCTAGAGAAGCCTGGATCGTTCCTCAGCGCGAGGCCGAATTCGCCGAACGGGCCGACAACGAACTGGAGGCGCTGAGCCTCGCGGATGAGGTCAGCCGTTTGCTCGCCGAGATCATCCAGAATGTTTCGATTGACGCCACCAAGGACGAGCGCGATGCCGACGAGCTTCGTCGGCACGCCCTGTGGTTCATGGCGATCATCA
>Ga0302326_10012078_pt1 | contig 18482 bp, 20 predicted proteins | sample Palsa_T0_3_FD_202264 | JGI IMG/M metagenome (GOLD analysis project Ga0302326, IMG submission 202264) | Peat permafrost microbial communities from Stordalen Mire near Abisko, Sweden - Palsa_T0_3 | ecosystem: Environmental > Terrestrial > Soil > Palsa > Peat permafrost | place: Sweden: Abisko...
GGTCACGTAGCCGACCCCGAGCAGTAGCACGTAGGTCGATGACTGGACCACGATCAGGCAGACGATCTGGTGCACCAGGTGACGGCTGGTGACCACGCCGTACAGCCCGACGCCCAGGATCCAGGCCACCACGACGAACGGGAAAACCTGCATCACGAACCCCCATGCCTGATGAGCAGCGTCTGCTCCAGCAGTTCGCCGACGATGAGGATGAACGCCGCGGCCACCTCGATCCCGACGAAGAAGCTGATCAGCGCGATCGTCCCGGACGAGCTCACCGCACCGGGGACCTGGCCGAGCGGCAGGAAGTTCTTCAGGTACGGCAGGCCCATCGCGACCGCGGCGAGTCCGATGGCGACGAAGCCGCCTGCGCCCACCGCCTCCACCACGTCGGTGAGGTCGGCCGGGTTGAACCGCTTGACCATCAGGAACTCCCCGGACAGGTAGATCAGGACGAACGCGGTGGCCAGCATGACCCCGCCCTGGAAGCCGCCGGACGGGTTAGTCTGCGCGTGCGAGGCCAGCCACCAGCCGGCCAGCACGACCGGCCCGGTGAACAGCAGCGCCACCATCCGTACCGCGCTGCTGGTGGCCGGCACATCCCGGTCGGCGGCCTCGTCGACCGCAGGGCGCTCCCGTTCGCCGCGCAGCCTGCGCAGCACGGTCGCGACCCCGGTCGCCGCGACGAACAAGATGAACTCCTCGCCCACGGTGTCGAAGCCGCGGTAGTCGAAGTTGATCGCGGACACCACGCCGGTGGCGTTCGTCTGCGCGACGGCGACGCGCAGGATCACGAACCCGTACGGCCCGGGATAGTTGCCGAAACCCGGCAGGCCGGACAGCCCCCACAGGTAGAAGGCCACCAGGCCCGCCCCCGCGACCAGGAAGATCCAGCGCCGCTGCGGCGGCGTCATTGCTCCGGCTTCCTGACCTTGGCCAGGGTCAGCAAGATCACGACGGGCAGCAGCACCGCGCCGATGGTCAGCTCGGACAGCGTGACATCGGGGGCCTGGAAGGCGAGGAACAGCACGGCCAGCAGAACCCCGTAGATGCTCAGCATCAGGACCTGCCGGACCGGGGCCCTGATCAGCACCACCGCGGTGGCGCCGACGGCCACCAGGACCAGCAGCGTGATCTGCAGCGCCGCCATCATGCCGACGGGCACCGTGTACGCGGTGTGCACGGCCAGGGTGTTCACTGTTCCGGCTCCGCACGCGGGGCTTTGCCGGGGCGCCAGTCGCCCTGATCGCGGACCCGGATGGCGCGCATGGTCGCGTGCGACAGGTACGGCCCGGCGATCACCATGAAGAACAGGGCCAGGCAGGTCTCCCCGGTGTTCTCGACCAGACCCATCTGCACCAGCACCGCGAGCGCGACCAACACCGGTGCGACCAGCGCGGCCGGCGTCACGAAGTGCAGCTTCTGGTAGGCGTCCCGCATGAGCAGGACGCCCAGCGACGCGCTGGCCACGGTCAGCACCGCCAGGCCCAGCAGGACGTCGGCGCAGACGTCCCGGACCATCACAGCCAGCGCTCCATGGCCCGGACGAACACCATTCCGCCGCCGAACATCAGCAGGGCCAGCAGCACCGGCAGCTCGAACAGGCTGGACCGCTGGAACGCCTGGGCCAGCAGCGCGAGCACCATGACCATTACCGCGGTGATGAACTGGTAGGCCACGACCGCCGAGGGCAGGTCACCGCGAGCGATCACGATCCCGGCCGGGATGAGGGAGATCAGCATCGCGATCGCGGCCGCGGTGAACCCCAGGACCATGTCAGTCGCCCCCCTTGGCTACCAGCTGGTGCAGGACCATCGTCTCGGTGCCGGGATCGATGCCGAGCGCGAACGCGTTCGGCGCGACGCTGCGCGCGCCGATCAGCAAGACCCGGCGGGTGACCCCGGCCGGCGTGTCATCGCCGAACCGGACCGGTTCGGTCACGAACACGCTGTCCGGCTGGTCCCCCCGGGCCAGCCTGCGCCACAGCGCCCCGTACACGATCACGGTGTCGCGGACCACCTGCCCCGGCAGCCGCAGGGCCGGGACCAGCCACCTGACCCGCATCCGGAACCGGGTCGCGGCCTGATAGCCGGCTAGCTCCGCGACCAGGGCGGCGAGCGCCGCCGCCCCCGCGCCGGCCAGCAGTTCATCGGTGGCCAGGGAATCGTCCAGCATGACCCACAGCGACATCAGCAGGACCCACCAGACCAGCCACACGCCGACCCGGGCGGCGGCCGGCTGGTGATACTTCCGCTCCCGCGGCTCCCCGGCGAGCGGGCCCAGATCCGACATGCCCGCCGACTACCCCGTCCGCCGACGGCAAACCCCCGTTTGCGCTGCGCCGATGCCCGGCAGCCCGGCAGCCCGGCGACGGCCCGGCCGGCTTACGTGAGCGCGTCCTCCAGGCTGGCGAAAACGGGGACGACCCGGTCCACTCCGGTGAGCGCGACTACCCGGGCGACGCCCGCGCCGACCACCAGCCGGACCTCCCCGCCGTTGGCCCGCGCCTGCCGGTCCGAGGTGACCAGGGCATTCAGCCCGGCCGAATCGCAGAACCGGGTCCGGGACATGTCGACCACGACCATGGTGTGCCCGGGACGGGCCGCTTCCAGCAGGGCCGCCCGCAGCCCGGCGGCGTTGGCGATGTCGATCTCCTCGGGCGTGGTCACGACCGCCACGCCCTCGACCACCTCGACCGGGAAACTAACCTCCGGCACTGCGACACCTCCTGGCCCAGAGCGTAACACTACGGCCGTTCGGATAAATGTTTGAGCTTTTAAGTCTTTTCCGAACGGCCGTGGTGCGTGTGTCCGCCTTTGCGTCACGCGCCCGGGGCGGCGGACAGGCGGACGGCGCACTCCAGCAGGCCGGCGTGCACGAACGCCTGGGGCAGGTTGCCCCGCGACTGGCGCTGGCGGACGTCGTACTCCTCGGTGTACAGGCCCGCCGGGCCGCAGGCCGCGCGGTTGCGCTCGAACCAGCGGGCCGCCTCGGTGGTGTCCCCGCACGCCTGGGCGACCTGCGCCATCCAGAACCCGCACAGCAGGAACGCGCCCTCGTTCTTGTGCATCGGCCGGGCGTCGTGGCGGAACCGGTACACGTACCCGTCCTCGGTGAGCTCGTCGGTGACGGCGCGGACGGTCGCGCGGTTCCGCGGGTCGTCGGCGGGCAGGGTACCGCGGATCACCGGCAGCAGCAGCGCGGCGTCGACGCGCGGGTCCTCGGGCGAGCGCTGCCAGCGGCCCGACGGGTGTACCGCGTCGCCCAGGCTGGCCAGCAGCGTGTCGGCCAGCCCGCTCCACCGGGCTGCCTGCCGGTGCCCGGGACCGCCCGGCGGCCCGGTCGCGGCGGCGGCCAGGGAGCGCAGGCCGGATACGCACGCGAGGCGGGAATGCGTCCAGTGCTGGTTCTCAAGCTCCCAGATGCCCGCGTCGGGCTCGGTCCAGCGCTTCTCGATGGCCTCGGCCGCGATCGCCGCCGCCTGCCAGTTCTCCTCGGCCAGCGTATCCAGGCGGGCGGCCGCGGCGAGCAGTTCCAGTGCTTCGCCCAGCCCATCCAGCTGGAACTGGCCGGTCACCCGGTTGCCGGTCCGGACCGTGCCGCCCGGGTACCCGGGCAGCCGCGGGGCGCGTTCACCGGGGATGGGCTCGCCCGCCACCGTGTAGGCCGGCATCAGGTCGGGGCCGTCGGCGAGCAGGCGTTCGGTGACGAAGCGGACCGTGCCTGCCAGCAGCGGGTGCGGGCCGTGCGCCGCGACGGCCAGGCCCGCGTAGCACTGGTCGCGGATCCAGGCGTACCGGTAGTCGTAGTTGCGGCCGCCCTCGAGCCGCTCGGGGAGCGACGTGGTGGCGGCCGCGACCATCGCGCCGGTGCTCGCGGTCAGCCCGCGCAGGACGGCGTAGGCGTGCCGGGCATCACGTGCCGCGGTGAGGTCGTCGCACGCGGGCACCACCGCGGACCAGGTTTCCTCAGTGGCAGCCCAGGTCCGGTCCGGGTCGGGCGGCGGGGTATCGAGCGGCCGGTCGGAAACCTCGAGGACCAGGTCGTGCTGACCCCCGGCCGGGAGGGTCACGGTCAGGGTGAGCCCGTCGTCGCCGGGCCGCGCGCGGGCCGCGCCCGACCAGCGGAACCACAGGCGCCCGCTGCGGCCGGTCCAGTACCCGGCGGCCCGGGACAGGTCGGTCATCTGGCTCCGCCCGAACCCGGCGCGGACGTCGAGGGCCACGTTCACCCGGGCCGGGCCGTCGACGGCCAGGATGCGCCGCAGGATGACGACGCGATCCGGGTCGGCCGGCATGGCCAGGGCCTCCCGGCATTCGGTTCGCGATTCGGTTCGCGACGAGCCGACCCAGCGGCTCCGCCAGATCAGCGTCCCGGTCTCGTAGTAGCCGCCCCAGACGTACCAGGGATCGGCGGGCGTGACCGCGTAGCTGCCGCGGCCGCCGAGCAGTCCGCTGAACACCGCCGGGCTGTCCCATCGCGGCGCGCACAGCCACGAGATCGCCCCGTCGGGGCCGATCAGCGCGCCGCGCTCCCCGTCGGCGATCAGCGAGTACTCACGCAGGACGTGCGGGCGGAACGAAGCGGTCATGCCCTGCATCTGTCCGGCGCGGCCCGGCCGAAACGGGTTTAGCCAGCTAGTTGCCGGGCAGCCGGGGAACTTGCGCAAGGGGCCGTGCGTTCGGCCCGGTCCTTCGACAGGAAGGCTTTGGTGGCATGGAAACCCAGACCGTGGTCGTGACCGGAGCCAGCGCGGGAATCGGGCGCGCCACCGCGCGGCTGTTCGGGCAGCGCGGCGCTCGCGTCGCCCTGATCGCCCGCGGTCAGGCCGGCCTGGACGGCGCGGCCCGCGACGTGCGGGAGGCCGGCGGCGAGGCCCTGGCCATCAGCGCCGACGTGGCCGACTACGATCAGGTCGCCGCGGCCGCGCGCCAGGCCGAGGAGCACTTCGGGCCGATCGACGTGTGGGTGAACGTGGCGTTCACGTCGGTGTTCGCGCCGTTCAGCGACATCACCGCCGAGGAGTTCCGGCGCGTGACCGAGGTGAGCTACCTCGGGTTCGTGCACGGCACGATGGCGGCGCTGGCCCTGATGCGCCCCCGTGGCCGGGGCACCATCGTGCAGGTCGGATCGGCGCTCGGCGAACGCAGCATCCCGCTGCAGTCCGCCTACTGCGGGGCCAAGCACGCCATCAACGGATTCACCTCCTCGTTGCGGTGCGAGCTGCTGCACGAGAACTCCGGCGTGCAGGTGACCGTGGTGCAGATGCCAGCGGTCAACACGCCGCAGTTCTCCTGGGTCCGGTCCCGGCTGCCCAACCATCCCCAGCCGGTGCCGCCGATCTACCAGCCCGAGGTCGCCGCGCGCGGGGTGTTGTTCGCGGCCGATCATCCGGGCCGCAGGCAGTACTGGGTGGGGGCGAGCACCACGGCCACTCTCCTGGCCAACCGGGTGATGCCGGCCGTGCTGGACCGGTACCTGGCCCGCACCGGCTACCAATCCCAGCAGACCGCGCAGAAGGTGGAGGCGGACCGCCCCGATAACCTGCTCCACCCGGTCGACGGGGGCGACGGGCACGATCACGGCTCGCGCGGGATCTTCGACGACAAGGCCCACGACCGGAGCCCGCAGCTCTGGATCACCCAGCATGCCCGCGTATCTTCCGGGTTGCTCGCCGGAGCGGCCGTGGCCGGCGCGTTCGTAGCGGGATGGCGCGGACGCCACCGGTGACGGGTCCGGGTTTGACACCGGGACGCGGGCTCCAGGCGGTCCGTGCTCCGTACGGAGCGGGGCTGGGACGCGGGCTCCAGGTGGTCCGTGCTGGCTACGGAGCGGCGCTGGTCCTGGCGCCCGGTCCCGCGATCCGCATCGCCACCGGCCGTCTCCCCAGCCGGCGGGCGCGCCGGGTGGCGCGAGTGCTCGGCACCCGGCACCTGATCCAGGCCGCGCTGACCGCCGCGGCGCCGGGGCCGGCCGTGCTCGAGATAGGCGGGCAGCTCGATGCCGTGCACACCGCCTCGATGCTGCTGCTGGCCGCGGTCAGCCCGGCCGGGCGCCGGGCCGCCCTGACCGATGCGCTGACCGAGGCCGCCCTCGCCGCCGCCAGCTTCTCAGCGTCGAGGGCGACCGGGTCTTGTGCGGGCCGGGTGCTGGGCGCACAATGAGGCAGCCCGTGGGGTCTCATGGTCGCCGGTGAGGGAGGACCCGTGATCCATTACAGCCCGCTGCCGGACGTGGAGATCTCCGATCTCCCGCTCACCGAGTATGTCCTGGCGGGCGGCGCGGGCCAGCCGGACAGGCCCGCGCTGATCGATGGTGCCTCCGGGCGGGTGATGACCTATGGTGAGCTGGAGGACGCGATCCGGTCGCTGGCCGGCGGGCTGGCGGCGGGCGGGTTCGGCCGGGGGGACGTGCTGGCCCTGATGGCCCCGAACAGCCCGGAGTATGCCGTGGTGTTCCACGGGACGGCGATGACCGGCGGATCCGTCACGACGATCAACCCGGCCTACACCCAGGCCGAGTTGCACCAGCAGCTCGCCGATTCCGGCGCCCGGATCCTGGTGACCATCCCGCCGCTGGCCGCGACGGCCGTCGGTGCCTGCGCGGGGACGGCAGCCACCGAGGTCTACCTGCTCGGCGAGGCCGGAGAGCCTGACGCGCCCAACGGGGCTGACGGGGCTGACGGGACCGTGCCGGTCAGGCCGCTGAGCGCGCTGGCGGGGGCGCCGCTGGCCGCGCATGTCCCGGTCGGTCCGGACGACGTGGTGGCGCTGCCGTACTCCTCGGGGACCACCGGGCTGTGCAAGGGCGTCATGCTCACCCACCGGAACCTGGTGGCCAACGTGGCGCAGATGCTGGCGGCGTTTCCGACCGAGCCCGACGACGTCGCCATGGCGGTGCTGCCGTTCTTCCACATCTACGGCATGCAGGTCATGATGAACCTGCACCTGCGGGCCGGGGTGCCGGTCGTCACCTTGCCTCGGTTCGACCTGGAGCAGTTCCTGCGGGCCCACCAGGACTACCGGATCACCCGCTCGTTCGTCGCCCCGCCCATCGTGCTCGCCCTGGCCAAGCACCCGATGGTCGACAAGTTCGACCTCAGCCACATCAGGCTGCTTAACTCGGCCGCGGCGCCGCTGAAGGCGGAGTTGGCCGCCGAGGCCAGCCGGCGGCTGGGCTGCGAGGTGGTGCAGGGCTACGGGATGACCGAGCTGTCGCCCGCGTCGCACATGACCCCGCCCGGCGGGTTCAAGCCCGGATCGGTGGGCGTCACCGTGCCCGGCACGCAGACCAAGATCGCCGACCCGGTGACCGGCGCCGATCTCGGCGCCGGCCAGGAGGGGGAGGTCTGGGTGCGCGGGCCGCAGGTGATGAAGGGGTACCTGAACAACCCCGGGGCCACCGCGGCGACCGTCGACACGGATGGGTGGCTGCACACCGGGGACCTCGGCTATATGGACTCCGGCGGCTACCTGTACGTAGTGGACCGGCTCAAGGAGCTCATCAAGTACAAGGGGTTCCAGGTGCCCCCGGCCGAGCTGGAGGCAGTCCTGCTCCGCCACCCCGACGTGGCCGACGCCGCCGTGATCGGCGTGCCCGATGACGAGGCCGGCGAGATTCCGGCCGGGTACGTCGTCCTGCGGCCCGGCGCCGCCGCCTCCTCGGAGGAGATCATGCGGTTCGTCGCGGGCGAGGTGGCGCACTACAAGCAGATCCGGCGGCTCGACTTGATCGACGCCATCCCCAAGTCGGCGGCGGGCAAGATCCTGCGCCGGGTGCTCCGCGATTCGGCCCGCAGCGCATAACAGCCGTCACTCGCGGCGGTAGCGTTCGGCGTCGGATTCCCGGAGCGTCAGGCCGAGGCCTGGCTGGTCCGCGTCGGGCGTCAGGATCCCGCCGTCGGGGTCCAGGGCGCCGTCGAAGAGCATCCGCTCGATCCGCTGGTGATCGTGGAAATACTCGACGTGCCGCAGGTTGGGCACCGCGACGCCCACCCGCGCGTGCAGGTTGGGGGCGCAGTGCCCGGAGACCTGGAGGTTGTGCGCGGCCGCCAGCGCCGACCCGCGCAGGAACTCGGTGATGCCACCGCAGCGGGTCACGTCCAGCTGCAGGCAATCCACCGCGTCGGCGGCGATGAGCCGCGCCGAGTCGGCCAGTGACCAGCTGTACTCTCCCGCGGCCACGTCGGGCCGGACCTGGCGCCGGACCGCGGCGAGCCCCGCCAGATCCTGCGACGAGACCGGCTCCTCGAACCAGGTCACCCCGCACTCCGTGAGCCGGTCGGCGATCCGCACCGCCTGGCCGGCCGTGTAGCCGCCGTTGGCGTCGACGTAGAGCTCAGCGTCCGGCCCGATGACCTCGCGGGCCAGGGCGACCCGCTCGAGGTCCCGGTGCTCGTCCGTGCCCCAGCTCTCGCCGATCTTGATCTTCACCCGCGGGATATGAGCCTTCGCTACCCAGCCGGCCAGCTGCTCGCGGGTCTGGCCGTCGTCGTAGCTGGTGAAGCCGCCGCTGCCGTAGACGGGAACGCTCTCCCGGGCCTGGCCGAGCAGCTGGGTCACCGACGAACCGAGCAGCCGCGCCTTCAGATCCCACAGCGCGATGTCCACGGCGGAGATGGCGGTCGCCGCGATCCCTGGCCGGCCGATGTTCCGGACCGCACGGGCCATGGCCTCGGCCGCTCCGGGCACGTCCAGTGCGCTGCGGCCGATCACGACGCCGGCCAGCACGTCGGCGATGACGCTCTGCGCCGCGGCCGCCGCGTAGGTCCAGCCGATGCCGCGGGCCGTCCCGGCCCGGGCGGAGACGAGCACCATGATGGTCTGGTCCCAGGCGAGCGTCCCGTCTGCCTCGGGCGCGTCGGTCGGGATCACATAGACGGCGGCGGTGATCTCCCGCACGATCGGCCCGTCATCGCGCACGGCTGAACCCCCTTGCGGTCATGCTCCGTTGTTCCTGGCTGACTGCTACCTGCCCCGGCCAGGGTCAAACGCGGGCTGGCTTCGCGTCAGGCCTGCAGGCAGCCCCGGCCCTGGCGCCGGCCGGGCAGGTCAAACGCGATCGTGGCGCGGGTACCACGAGCGCCGGACAGAATCCGCATCCGGTCGGCTACCTGCCGGACGAGCCACAGGCCGTGGCCGGGCCTGCTGGGCAACGGGTGCTCTGCGGTCTGGCCGGAGGCATCCGTCGCGTCGGCCGCCTCGCTGCCCGCGTGCTCTGGCGGCTCAGCCGGATGCCCGGACGCCAGCGGTTCGCCATCCTCGACCTGGCAGTGCAAGACCCCGGCTAGCTTCCAGATACGCAGCCGTCCTGCGCCGGCGCCATGGCTGACCGCGTTGGCGGCCAGCTCGTGAACGGCCAGGACCACGTCATCGGCCCGGTCTTCGGGCAGGCCCGCCTGACAGGCATGAGCCTTAACTCCTGCTCGCAGTGCGTCCAGCGTGCCGGAATCGAACGCTAGATCCAGGACCGGGACGCCTGGTTCGCCTGCCGGGTGGTCATCGGCCATGCGATCGCCCTCCCCACCGGTTCCGGTTGCGCCGGACCGGTTATGCGCCGCTGTCCACCTCAGGCTCCGTAATCGATCTGCCTCAGGCTGTCACATCGACACCTACCCCCACTACCTGCCGTAGGTGCTGGTAAACCGGCCGGGCCGACAGGTTTGGCCGAGCGGTCCAGGGTAGTGCGGTGCGGAGCCGACAGAGGAGGACACCAGATGACGGCTCGGCGCGCACGCAAAGGTGCCACAGATCAGACGGCGCAGGGCATCGACAGGATGCTGCGCAACGTGGAGACCGGGCGTTTTGAGCGCAGCCTTTCGGCGCTCACCGCGGCCGGAGCGCTGGTGACCGCGGCGGAGATCTACTTCGAGCACGACAGCGCCAGCTTCGGCAACAAGATGATGTGGATCCCAGTCGCCCTCGGGCCGGTGGGAGCGGCGGCAGGCCTGGCCGGGTTCTTCAGTCGCCGGATGGCGAAAACGGCGCTCCCCATCACGTCCGCGGCGATCGTGGTCAACGGAGTGCAGGGCCTGTACCTGCACGCGCGCGGCATTTCCCAGAAGCCCGGGGGCTGGAGAAACGCCCGTTACAACATGGAGATGGGACCGCCGCTGCTGGCCCCGCTGCTGGTCACCATGGTGGGCGGGATGGGGCTGCTGGCGGCGATCCTGCGGCGGGAGAAGTGAGCGGCGCCACCCAGGGAACCCGCGGCTGGGCGGACCGGTTTCCCGGTTTCGATGTGCTGGGCCAGGCCCGGCACTGGGATCAGGTGACGGCCGAGGTCGTCCTGGCCAGAACCGGGCCCCCTGCGGCGGTCAAGTTCTTCACCGGATCAGAAGAACCGTGCGCGAGAGCCTTGCTCAACCTGCTCACGGGCCAGGACGAGCAGGACGGCGAGCAGGCCGTCCCGGTCCTGGAGATGGTCGACTCCCGGCTGGCAGCGGGAGAGACCGATGGCTGGCGGTACGCGGACATGCCCGAGGACGGCCAGGCCTGGCGGGACACGCTGGCGTATCTCGATGAGGACGCCAATCAGCGCTGCGGCACACCGTTCGCGGACGCCCCGGAGACCGACCAGGTAGCACTGGTCCAGGCGGTGCAGGACCTGAAGTCAGCGGACTGGCACGGGCTGCCCGCCGCCCACGTGTGGAGCCTGTGGACCCGGTACGCCTGCACCGCTTTCTACGCCCATCCGTTCGGGTGGGCCGAGATCGGCTTCCCCGGCCCGGCCTATCCGCGCGGCTACAAGAACGCCGGGGCGGGCAAGCTCGAGCCGTTCGAGGTGGGCGACGCGCAGCCATCCGACGACCCGGTCCGGGAGGGCACCTGATGGGTCCGCGAGACGGTGTCCGGGCGCGTAACGAGTCGGCCTGGCTGCTGCCCAACGACGGCACCCGGACCAACCATCGTCAGCGCCTGGACATGCGCCGCTTCGCCGACGAGGACGAGATCGACCTGGTGATCGTCGGCTGCGGGGCGGGCGGCTCGGTGCTGCTGCAACGCCTGGCCCGCGCCGGGTGGCGGGTGGCGGCCCTGGACGCCGGACCGTTCTGGGATCCGGACACCGACTGGGTGAGCGATGAGGCGGGCTCGCACCACCTGTACTGGACCGACCCGCGGGTGATCGCCGGGTCCGATCCGGTGCCGATGGGCTCGAACAACTCCGGGCGCGGCGTCGGCGGGTCGATGGTCCACTACGCGGGCTACACCCCGCGTTTTCACCCGAGCGACTTCGCCACGCGCACCCTGGACGGCGTGGGAGCCGACTGGCCGGTGAGCTACCCCGAGCTGCGCCCGTACTACGAGCAGATCGAGCAGGAACTCCCGGTAGCCGGCGAGCGCTGGCCGTGGGGAGATCCGCACGGCTACCCGCACCGGCCGCACCCGGTCGGCGGGAACGGCGAGATGTTCCTGCGCGGAGCGGACAAGCTCGGGATCATGGCCAAGGTCGGCCCGGTGGCGATCACCAACGGCCGGTTCGGGAACCGCCCGCACTGCATCTACCGCGGCTTCTGCCTGCAGGGCTGCAAGGTCAACGCCAAGGCATCGCCGCTGATCACGCACGTCCCCGACGCGCTGGCGCATGGCGCGGAGGTGCGCCCCGACGCGATGGTCACCCAGGTCGCCGTGGACGAGCGCACCGGCCGGGCGATCGGGGTGCGCTACGTCACCGGCGGCCGGGAGCGATTCCAGCGGGCCCGGATGGTGGCGGTGGCCGGGTACTCGATCGAAACGCCCCGGCTGCTGCTGAACTCGGCCTCCAGCCGGTTCCCCGAAGGCCTGTGCAACGACTTCGACCAGGTGGGCCGCTACCTCATGGTCCAGGGCGCGCCGCAGACCGCGGGCCGCTTCGACGCCGAAGTCCGGATGTACAAGGCGCCGCCGCCTGAGGTGAGCACCGAGGCGTTCTACGAGACCGATCCCGCCAAGGACTACAAGCGCGGGTTCTCGATCCAGACCGTCTCGCCGCTGCCGATCACCTGGGCCGAGCACGTCGCGGCGCAGGGGCACTGGGGTTCGGCGCTGCGCGAGTACATGAGCGACTACGTGCACTGGTCCTGCCTCGGCGGGCTGTGCGAGTTCCTGCCGCTGCCCGAGAACCGGGTGACGCTCGCCGAGGAGAAGGACTCCTACGGCCTGCCGGTGGCCCGTTTCTCCTATTCCCAGTGCGACAACGACCGCGCCCTGGCCCGCGCTGCGCAGTCGGTGATGGAAAGCATCCTGCACGCCGCCGGGGCGGACGAGGTCATCACCATCCAGCGCTACGCCCACCTGGTCGGCGGGGCCCGGATGGCCGCGGACGAACGGGACGGTGTGGTCGACCGGCACGGCCGGAGCTTCGCCGTGCCCAACCTCTACATCACCGACGGCAGTGTGCTCCCCACCCAGGGCAGCGCCAACCCGGCCCTGACCATCATGGCCGTGGCCGCGCGGACCGCCCAGCACCTTACCGCCGGCGCGGCCGGCGGCATCTCCTGACACACCAAGGTCACGGAACGGAAGGACAGAAAACATGGCACCGACAGTTGCCGACTACCTCCTCGAGCGGCTGCGCGCCTGGGACGTAGAGCACGTATTCGCCTACGCCGGAGACGGGATCAACGGCATCCTGGCCGCCTGGGGCCGGGCCGACAACAAGCCGCAGTTTGTCCAGGCCCGGCACGAGGAGATGGCCGCCTTCGAGGCCGTCGGGTACGCGAAGTTCACCGGACGGCTCGGCGTGTGCATGGCCACCTCGGGCCCGGGGGCGATCCACCTGCTCAACGGGCTGTATGACGCCAAGCTGGACCACGTGCCGGTGGTCGCGATCGTGGGCCAGACCAACCGCAGCGCCATGGGCGGCTCCTACCAGCAAGAAGTCGACCTGCTCTCGCTGTACAAGGACGTGGCCAGCGAGTACGTGCAGATGGTGACGGTCCCGGAGCAGCTGCCGAACGTCCTGGACCGGGCGATCCGCACCGCCCTGGCCGAGCGCGCGCCCGCCGCGATCATCATCCCGGCCGACGTCCAGGAGCTGGAGTACTCCGCGCCCAGCCACGCGTTCAAGATGGTGCCCTCGTCGCTCGGGGTCAGCTGGCCGACCGTCGCGCCGGACGATGAGGCCGTCGCCCGGGCCGCCGAGATCCTGAACGCCGGGAGCAAGGTGGCCATCCTGGCCGGCCAGGGCGCCCGCGGGGCACGGCACGAGCTTGAGCAGGTGGCCGAGCTGCTCGGCGCCGGCGTGGCCAAGCCGCTGCTCGGCAAGGACGTGCTCTCCGACGAGCTGCCGTACGTGACCGGGTCGATCGGGCTGCTGGGCACCCGGCCGAGCTACGAGCTGATGATGAACTGTGACACGCTGCTCACCGTCGGATCGAGCTTCCCGTACACCCAGTTCCTGCCGGCCTTCGACCAGGCCCGCGCCGTCCAGATCGACATCGACGGCAAGTTCATCGGGATGCGCTACCCCTACGAGGTCAACCTGGTCGGCGACGCGGCCGCGACGCTGCGCGCCCTGATCCCGCGGCTGCGGCGCAAGGAGGACCGGTCCTGGCGCGAGGGCGTCGAAGACCGCGTGGCCAAGTGGTGGCGGTCGATGGACGCCGAGGCCGAGGTCGAGGCCGATCCGGTCAACCCGATGCTGCTGTTCCGGGAGCTGTCCGGCCGGCTGCCGATGAACGCCATCGTCGCCGCGGATTCCGGCTCCTCGGCCAACTGGTATGCGCGGCAGCTGCGCTTCCGCGGCGACATGCGCGGCTCGCTGTCCGGGAACCTGGCCACCATGGGCCCCGGCGTCCCCTACGGCATCGGCGCGAAGTTCGGCCACCCGGACCGGCCGGTCATCGTCTTCGCCGGGGACGGCGCGATGCAGATGAACGGCCTGGCCGAGCTGATCACGATCAAGCATTACTGGCAGGAATGGGCCGATCCGCGGCTGATCGTCGCGGTGCTGCACAACAACGACCTCAACCAGGTCACCTGGGAGATGCGCGCCATGGAAGGCGCGCCGAAGTTCACCGAATCCCAGCGGCTGCCCGACGTCTCCTACGAGGGCTTCGCCCGCAGCCTGGGCCTGCACGGGATCGCAGTGGATAAGCCCGACCAGGTCGGTGCGGCCTGGGATCAGGCGCTGGCCGCCGACCGGCCCACCGTGCTGGACGTGCGGACCGACCCGGACATTCCGCCCATCCCGCCGCACGCCACCTTCGAGCAGGCCAAGGACGCCGCCCTGGCACTGCTGAAGGGCGACCCGGACCGGTGGGGCGTGCTCAAGGAAGGCCTGCTGACCAAGGCCCGGGAGATCCTGCCGAACCGCAGCGAGTAACGAAGACGACGCGCCCGGCTCCCGGGTACGGTCGTGGCGTGCCCGACGCGATCTTTGCCGACGCTCGCCTGGCGCGCCTCTACGACAGCTTCGACGGGCCGCGCGATGATCTGGCCGCTTACCTGAGCATCGCGGCGGAACTGGACGCGGACCGCGTGCTGGACGTGGGCTGCGGGACCGGATGCCTGGCCATCCTGCTGGCCGGGACCGGCCGGACGGTGGTGGGCGTCGACCCGGCCGCGGCCTCCCTCGACGTGGCCAGGTCCAAGGATGACAAGGCCGTCGTCACCTGGGTCCACGGCGATGCCGCCGCGGTATCCGCGGCCCGTGCCGATCTCGCGGTGATGACCGGGAACGTGGCCCAGGTCTTCCTCACCGACGAGGAGTGGGCGCGGGCGCTGCAGGTAATCGGTGCCGCACTTCGCCCGCGCGGGTACCTGGTGTTCGAAACCCGGCGTCCCGGACGCCGGGCCTGGGAGGAATGGGCGGCGGAGACCGGCCCGGTCCGCCGTGACGTTGCGGGCAGCGGCCTGGTCGAGCGGCGCCTCGAGGTCACCGCCGTGGACCTTCCGTTCGTCTCGTTCCGCTACACCTACACGTTCTGGGCCGACGGCACGGTGATCACGTCGGACTCCACGCTGCGGTTCCGCGGACGCGACGAGGTGGAATCGAGCCTGGCGGCCCAGGGCTACCGGGTCCTGGACGTGCGGGACGCTCCGGATCGCCCGGGCCGCGAGTTCGTGTTCCTCACCGAGCGCACAACCTAAAGGGGTCCCCCGGTGGGGGGGTGACCGGGAGACCCCAGCTTTTGGGTGAAAAGAGCGGGCCGGGCCCTTTTCCAACCACCATTATTCTTCCACATAAGGGACACCGGCGGTTACCGCCACGCGGGCCGAATTCGAGCAGTCCAGCGGCGCCCTGGTATCAGACGTTGACTTGGATGGATGCGTGCGGAGGCGATACCGGGCCTCCGTTGGCCCAGACCAGGATGTTGTACGTCCAGCCAGGAACGAGGCCGGTCAGCACCACCGAATTGGTGGTCGGGGTCTCGTGGACGTACACCTCGCCGTTCAGGCCGACCGCCTCGACGGTGTAGCTCGCCACGGCCGTGCCGTTGACGGTCACCGCGTCCCAGTTGACGGCCAGGCTTACCGAGCCGACCGCCAGCGCGGTCGGCGCCGGATACGGCACACCGCCGCTGGGATTCTCGTTGAGCGCGGACCACGTGGCCGGGCCGACGATTCCGTCGACGGTGAGCTTTTCCTTGGTCTGGAACGCCTTGACCGCGGCCAGGGTGGCGGCACCGAAGTCGCCGTCGACGGTGAGCGACGCACCCCAGACGTTCAGCCGGGTCTGCAGCGTCCGGACCGCTGCGCCGGTATCGCCTTCGGTGAGTGTCGGGTTGCCGCCGTTCCCAGCGCCGGTTGAGACCTGTGACTGGAACTGGCCCAGCGTGCCCAGGTAAGCGTTGAAATCCACGTTGGTGACTCCATTCAGCGTCGCGGACGAGGTGTACTGCCAGATGATTGGGGTCATTCCGCCATACGCAGCCCAGCCGGGCCCGGTATCGCTGTAGCCGGTGTAATCGGAGGACACGAGCAGCATCCCGAGGCCGATGAGGGAGGCCAGCGAAGCCGAGCCGAGGTCGCCCTGCCAGTACCAGTGCGGGAGGTACACCAGGTAGACCGTGCCGCCGAGCGCCCGGTATTCGTTGATGAAGTCCACCGCGTCGGAAATCTGCGGTGCCGAGGCGATCGTGCCGTTAGCGTTGTACGCCGGTTCGAAGTCAATCATCAACGGCACTCCGCTGCCAACCCGACCATAGGCGAATGACGCCTGGCCGGCGCCATTGCCCGCGTGCAGGAAGTGATAGGCGCAGAAATAAGCGCCGGCGTTGGCGGCGCGCACCTTGGCCGCGGTGTAGTCCGGGTTGGTGTAGTCGTTATTTTCCGTCGCTTTGACCATGGCAATAGCGCAGCCGGCGAAACTGATGCCAGCCTGGTAACCGGAAACATCAGGGTAGAAGATGGTCATCTTTGCCTCTCAATCCGCACGCAACGTGACCAGCAATGTCAGCCCTTATCATGACATCACCCGACGGCCGAGCGTAGCGTCCCGGAACATGCGAGGTCCAGGCGGGGCAGGCGGTGGCCTCCGCCGGTAAACGCGCGGCGGTCCCGGCCCCGATCAGCCGGGCCAGCACCCAGAACGTGGCGCCGGTGCCCGCGCCGTAGGCCAGGTGCGCGCTCAGGTCCCAGGCCAGGGTTTTCGCGTCGTACTCCAAGATCGGCTTGTACAGTCCGGCTTCGGGGAGCACGGCGTAGCCGGACGCCCAGACGGCCGCGCCGAAGGGCACGCCGTACGCGGGGTGCGGCCGGCGCGCCGATCCGGCTACGACACCGTAAATCGCCGCGTTCGCCGATCCGAAGGCCCAGTGCGCGGCCGTGCTGATCGGCCAGGCCGCGCGGTCGGGCAGCTTGCTCTGGGTGAAGCCCTCGATCAGGCGCTTGGCGACCTGCCCCGGGTCCGGGGCCGTCTCCCAGGTGCTAACCGGCGCGAATTCCCAGGCCAGCGGGCTCTCGGTGCCGCCCTCGCGGCGGTACTTCAGGTAGTGAACCGCGTCCAGGCAGACGGTCCCCACGGCGCCGGCCAGCAGGCCGGCGGCGACGGCCGCCAGGGGGGTCAGCGGGTGCTTTCGGGTGCGCATTACCGCATTATCGCTCCTGCCCGCCGGAGAAGATCTCCAGGAAGAACAGGAACACGTTCAGTATGTCCAGGAAGATCGACGCGGCCAGCAACGGCGCGGTGGCGGCGTCGGTGTTGGTACGCAGCCGCTGGAAGTCGAACATGGTGAACCCGGCGAAGATGACCAGGCCGAGCACGGAGTAGGCCAGATCGGCGCCCGGGATGTGCACGAAGATCAGCACGATGCCGACCACGATCAGGGCCAGCAGCGCCCAGAAACTGATCCTGGCGATCGCGGTCAGGTCCCGCCGGGTAGCGTAGCCCGCCGCGCCGAACCCAGCGATGAACAGCGCGGTCGCCCCGCCCGCTTCCCACAGCGCACGCGGGTCCATGCTGCCGTAGTACGCCACGGTGGGCGCCACGGCCACGCCGATCAGCAGGCCGAACGCGCCGAGCAGCCCGACGGTGAGCTGCTGGGACCGCTTGGAGGCGAACCGCATGCCGATCAGGCAGGCAAAGGCGGCGATGAACGCCACGATGCCCGCGCCGCCGGTCAGGTTATGGCCCACCCAGGCACCGAGCGCGAACAGCGCGGCGGTGATCGCGACGTAGCCCATGGTCTGGGAAAACAGGGCATGCGTCTGGCCGCGGGCCGCCGTCCCCATCTGGTGGTAGGTGAGTGTGTCGCTCATGGCGTCCGGCTCCTTCACTAAATCTCAATGGTCCTGACCTCAACGATGCCGTACCGGGCCGGCCGGGCGCACCCGGGCCTATCCCTGGCTATGCCCTGGTCTTATCACCGGCGGCCGACGCGAGATAGTGGTACCAGTCGCCACGGCAGGAAGGAGCCGAACCGTGACCGAGGATCCCGACCGCGCCGCGACGCTGCGGCAGGCGCGCGCTTACCTGCACGACTCCGACCCGGTGCTGGCGCGATTGATCGACGAACGGCCCGGCTTCGACCCGCAGGCCTGGATGACACGGCTGCCGGCCATGGACCTGTTCGGTGCGCTGCTGTTCCAGGTCGCCGGGCAGCAGTTGTCCGTCGCGGCGACCCGCCGGATCCTGGGGCGGATCGAGGGGTTGTTCGGCGGCCGCCTGCCCGCGCCCGCCGAGTTGCTGAGCCTCGACCCCGGACAGCTCCGGGAGGCCGGGCTGTCGTGGCGGAAGGTCAGCACGCTCCGTGACCTGGCCACCCGGCTGACCGACGGCCGGCTGGACGCGGACGTCCTGAGCAGCCTGCCCGACGACGAGCTGATGACCGAGCTGACCGTGATCCCGGGAATCGGCCCCTGGACCGTGCAGGGCGCTCTGCTCGTCGCGCTGAAGCGGGAAGACGTCGTGCTGCCGGGCGACCTGGCCCTGCGCAAGGCGGTCCAGGCCGCGTACGGACTCGACCACCGGCCCAGCCAGGACGAGGTCCTGGCCATCGCCGAGAAATGGCGGCCTTATCGCAGCCTGGCGACCAGCTACTTGTTTTCCGCCGTCGAGCC
>Ga0302326_10012079_pt1 | contig 18482 bp, 14 predicted proteins | sample Palsa_T0_3_FD_202264 | JGI IMG/M metagenome (GOLD analysis project Ga0302326, IMG submission 202264) | Peat permafrost microbial communities from Stordalen Mire near Abisko, Sweden - Palsa_T0_3 | ecosystem: Environmental > Terrestrial > Soil > Palsa > Peat permafrost | place: Sweden: Abisko...
GACGGGCGTTGTCTCCGGGATAACGGGCATCGTCTCCGGGATAACGGGCTTCGCGGGCTCGCTCGGGCGCTCGACTCGCTCCACGATTCGCTTTGTGTCGCCGACGAAGCGCTGACTCGGGTCGCTTGAGGGCTCCAGCGGGTCACTTGAGGGCTCCAGCGCGTCGCCGACGGGCTCTGTGGCGTCACTGAAGGGCGTGGTCTGGGTGGTCTGGCACCCCGTTGACGGATCCGAGGTCCGAGGTACCAACCGCGCCTGCGTCCGCGTGCGCGCCTGCGTCCGCGTGCGCGCCTGCGTCCGCGTGCGCGCCTGCGTCCGCGTGCGCGCCCGCGCCCGCGCCCGCGCCCGCGCCCGCGCCCGCGCCCGCGCCCGCGCCCGCGCCTGCGTCCGCGCCTGCGTCCGCGCCCGCGCTCACGTCCCCCCTCAAACCGGGTCCCTCCTCTTCAACGCCACCACCAGCACCACGAACATCCCCACCGTCGTCACAAACAACACCGTCGCCGGCATCCACGGCATGTTCCACTCGGTGAAGCCCCACGCGCCGGAGATCGTGTCGCTCGCCACCTGCGCGATCGCGCACTGGAACTTGCCGGCGGCGAGGAAGTCGGGCGCGCTCGTCAGATCCGGTTTGTGAAGGTCGATGTTCCACGCGGCTTGCCCGGCCACCGCGGCACGCTCGACGGCGATGACGCCCTCGAACCCCCAGCGCGACGGCATGAGGTACATCATCGGCTTGAGGTTGGGGTTCGTCGTCATCGGCACCATCAGGCCGCCGAGCACCACCTGGGGGATGAGCGCGATCGGCGTCAGCGCCATCGCCGCCTCTGCGGAGGCCACGAGCGCCGACAGAAGGAGCCCGAGGGCCGTTGCGTTCATCCCAAGGGCGACGAGGTTGCCGAGCTCGACGAAGAACGCCGTCAGCCCGCCCTCGAAGCCGAGCGCGAAGAACACGATCGCCAGCAGCATCGCGCACTGCGCGACGCAAAAGACGCTGAGCAGCACGTACTTGGAGAGCAGGTAATTCAAGAGGCGCAGGTTCACCATCCGCTCGCGCAGATAGATGGCGCGCTCGGTCACGATCTCGCGGGCGGCGTTGCTCGTGCCAAACCAGATGCAGCTCACGACGACGAAGAACATCGCCCCCGTGTGGTCGGTGGTCGGCAGCATCGCGCTCAGCAGGTTCGTCGTGGCGCCCTGGTCCATGTTCGTCTTCGTGGACAGCTCCTGCAGGGCGCCGAGGCACCAGTACGGCACGGAGGGCTTCTGCCCGCCAAACACGATGGACAGGAGGATCCCGATGACGGGCGCCTGCAGGAACATGATCGCCGACCCGATGCGATCGCGGATCTTGACGCGCCAGTAGCGCGAGATGAGAAGGCCGAGCTGCCGTCCGACGTCGATGTCCGCGTGGTGCGGGACGCCGCGGCCGCGCAAGGTCGGCTGCGTCCCGATGGCCCGCCGCCCCGAGTACATCCGCTGGAAGAGAGGGCTGTCGTTCTGGAAGAACTCGGCGCGCCAGCCCTTGGCCGCCTCGGTGCGGGCGTACGAGCGCGGGACGCTCGGATCGGCGCGGCGCAGATCGTCGAGCACGAGCCGCTCGCGGACGTTCAGCATGTCGAACATGTCGCGCGGGTTGTCGATGCGGCGGTGGGGCTGCCCGGCGCGCTGCGCGATCGATCCGAAGAACGAGTACGCCGGCTCGCCCGTCGGGCCGAAGTAGGTCGGGATCCCGCCGTAGCCCATGATAAAGCACAGGTTGAACTTCTCGAACTCGTCTTTGGCCGGCTGGTGGATGGTGACGATGATCGTCTTGCCCGTCTTCTTCGTCAGCTCTGCGAGCAGGTTGATGAGCGCCGTCGTATCGTCGGCGGCGAGGCCGCTCGTCGGCTCGTCGAGGAAGAGGATGACCGGATCCGTCACGAGCTCGAGCGCGATGTTGACGCGCTTGCGCTGTCCGCCCGAGAGCACCTTCTTCTCGGGCTTGCCGATCTGCAGGTTCCGGACGCCCTCGAGGCCGAGGTCGCGCAGCGTCTCGTCGACGCGCCGATCGATCTCTTCTTCCGAGTAGTCCGGCGGCAGGCGGAAGCGCGCCGAGTACTTCACCGCCTCGAAGACCGTGAGCTCCGGGTGGACGATGTCGTCCTGCGGGACGTAGCCGATGCTGCCGCGGAGGGCGTCGTAGATCGTGTAGAGGTCCTCGCCGTTAATGCGCACCTGGCCGCTCGTCGGCGGCAGGTAGCCGTTGAGCGCGAGCAGCAACGTCGTCTTGCCCGCGCCGGACGGGCCCATGAGCGCGATCATGTCGCCCGGCAGGGCCTTGAAGGACACGCGGTCGAGCAGCACCTTCATCCGCGCCTTGTCGTCGCGGTCGGGGACGTGCAGAAAGAGGTCCCAGCCCTCGATCTCGTAGAGGGGCTTGCCCGCCCAGTCGGCCTGGTCCTCGACGACGACGTTGATCCGGCTGTCGGCGAGCTGGATGAGCAGCGGCATCGGCCCGATGAAGACCTTCTCGCCGTTGGCGACGGGCACGCGCTGGCCGGCCGCGAGCCGCTGTCCGCGCACGAAGGTGCCGTTTGCGCTTCCGCGATCCTCGAGAAAGAGCTGGTCGCCCTCCTTGATGATGTTCGCGTGCTTCGACGACACCTGCGGGTGGTTGACGACGATGGCGTTGTCGGACGTGCGGCCGACCGAGATGACGCTCGACTGGAGCTCATCGAGGCGCAGCTCGCCGATGACGGTGCGGTGCCTCCGGGGCGGAAGGGCTGACGCATGCGCGGGCGCGGGCGCGGGCGCGGGCGCGTGGGCGGGCGCGGACGCATGCGCGGGCGCGGGCGCGTGTCCGGCGATCTGGGCGAGCGCGTGGACCGAGACGGGGACCGGGCCGAACGCGACGATGCCGTTCGGGTCGAGCGGCGTCGGCTGGTTGGGCGTGACCCTCTGCCCGCCGACCCACGTGCCGCTCGTCGAGCCGTGATCGACGAGCGACATCCGATCGAGCAGGACCGTCGCGTGCTGCCCGCTGACGGCGGGGTGCGCGATGACGAGCGACGAGCGGGCCGCGTCGCGCCCGACGATGATCTGCCCCGGCGGGGCCTGAAGTTGCCCCGTGGACATCAGCATCGCCGCGAGCGCGGGGTGCGAGAGAGGCACCTGCACCCCGCCAAGGGCGAACACGGTCCGGAAGTCGAACGGCACGGGTTGATGCGCGGGCGCGGGCGCGCCGTTCGCGGTCGACGCTCCGGCGCCGAGATCGATGAACGAGAGCAATCCGCCCTGACGCACGACACGTGCGTGATGGGCCGCGACGCCCGCGGCCGGCAAGACGACGTCGTTGTCCGGCGCGCTGCCGAGGGAGACCTGCTCCCGGCCTAGGGCGAGGGTCATCGTGGCCAGCCTTGCATCTTACCCGAGGCGCGCCCGCACCTTTCGCAGGACCTCGACGTCGGCCGGGGGGAACTGGCGCGGGTCGAGGTCGCCGGCGTCCGCCCACTTCACGGCGGCCACGTCGATGGCGCGCGGGTCCGGCGAACCGGGCGCTCGCGTCGCCTCGAAGAAGAGGAGAAGCATCGTCTTGCCGACGTCGTCGTAGCGGTGGAACGTCACGTCCACGATCTCGCCGGCGCTCGCGTCGATGCCCACCTCCTCGGCGAGCTCGCGCGTCAGGGCCGCGCGCGGGTCCTCGCCCTCGGCCACCTTGCCTCCCGGAAACTCCCACGCTCCAGCCAGGTGGCTGCCCGCCTTTCGCTGCGTGAGCAGCACCCGCCCGTTCTCGATGAGCACCGCCGCGGCGACGAGGACCGTACCCATGCCCTGCTCCTAAACCCCGCGCGCGAGTGTACCCTCTCTGCAATCGTCCGACCCGGGCGCACGCCGGCAAACCTCGACCGGGCCATTTCGGCCTTGTTTCACCCGCCCTTGCGGTATCGTCACCGCCCCCGAGGGAGTAGTCGTCATGGTCCCGCAAGGCGCTGGGATTCGTGGCCGAAAGGACCTAAGGCTCATGAACAACGCGGCCTTCCCCGCCGAAGACGGAAACTTCAAGCGAGGGGCGTTCAAGCCCATCGCCATCATTGTCGCGCTGCTGCTCGCCGCGGGCGGCGCCGCGTTCGTCCTGCTCGGCGCCCACGCCGAGACGCAGGCCCTGTCGAAGGACGACGTCAACAAGGAGATCCGCGAGATCCAGCTCTTGCCGAGGGCCGAGCAGCTCCCGCGCTGGCGCAAGTGGGCGGCGGTCGACAACGAGCCCCGCCTCGAGCAGGAGGCCTTCGTGCACCTCGCGTGGGCGAAGGACAAGCCGAGCATCCCGGACATGATCAAGGCGCTCGCGTCGCCGGATCACAGCGTGCGGGGGGTGGCGGCGATGGCGCTCGTCGACTTCGGCTCGCCCGACGCGGACGCCGCCAAGCCGGTGCTCCTCAAGGCGCTCCAGGAGGCCGACGCGAGCGACAAGCCGCAGATCTGCTGGGCGCTCGTCGCGCTGAAGGAGCCGACGGCCTTCGACACCGTCATGGCGGAGTATCGCCTCGGGCACCTCGCCGCGGTTCAGCGCCTCGACGGCTTCCCGGCGTTCGACGCCGACGCCCTCGCGGGGCTCGTCTCGATCGACAAGATCGCGGGGCTCTCCGGCGACGAGAGCGAGAGCGTGCGGCAGCTCGTCGCGACGACCCTCTCGCACACGGGCAAGTCGGAGTGGGCCGACACGCTCATCAAGCTCGTGCAGGACAAGAGCATCGAGGTCGCGCGCGAGGCCGCCGTGGGCCTCGGCAAGATCGGCAGCGACAAGGCGATGCAGCCGCTCGTCGACGCCCTCAGCAAGGCCGACAAGGAGTCGCGGGCCAAGTTCCTCGAGGCGCTGCGCGACGGCGTCGGCGCGAACGGCCTCGTGCTGGCCCTTCGCACCGTGAACCACGAAAAGGCCGACAGCGAGAAGTTCCAGACGAAGCAGATCTTCGACATGCTGAAGGACCTCGAAGATCCGCGCGGCGGCGACGCGCTCTACGCCTACATCCAGACCAACCCCAAGCCGCACTGGAAGGTCGAAGCGGCCATGCGCATGGCCGAGATCGGCGATGTGCGCGCGGCCGAGGTGCTCGGCTGGCGGATGATGCAGGACCCGCTAAAGCTCTATAACGACGTCGACTGGCCCGAGCTGCGCCGCGACGACAACGAGCGCGTGTACGCCGCGCGCATGCTCGCCGACCTGGCGATCCTGCACCCCGAGAAGCGCGATTACCTCATCCAGGTGGCCGAGCCGGGCGTGCTCGACTGGATCGACCCGGCGAACAAGCCGCAGCCGCACGCCAACGGCATGCGCTTTCTGGCCGTCGTCGCGTCGCGCAAGGCCATCCCGCTCCTCGAGCGGTGGGCCGACCCAAAGGAGAAGCTCCCGGCCGAGGGCGCGCAGCCGCCGTTCCCCGAGACGTGGGCCACGGCGCAGAGCGCCCTTCGCTACCTCGGCTGGACGCGTGAGCCGAGAGGCTGGGGCATCCTCGAGAAGCAGCTTCACCGGCGCATGAAGAAGCTCGACGTCTCGTGGGACTCGCTCATGCAAGGGGGCCTCACCATCCTCGGCATGACGCTGCGCGCGCTCGGCGTCGGCGCGGCCGACGGCTTCGCCCAGTGGGGCGACGCGAAGGCGTACCCCGATCTCGTCGCCTACATCGAGGAGCCGCTGGAGAACGAGCAGTCCCGGATGGGCGCGTGCTTCGATCTCTCCTGGGTCGCGACCAACGACGAGATGAACGCCGTCGCCAAGAAGGTCCACGACATCACCAAGACCGACGCGAAGGCCAACCTGCTCCGCACCTGTTACCTGGAGACGCTCGTGCACAGGCCCGTGCCCGAGGCGGCGGCGAGCCTGATGGACATGCTCTCGCCGAGCATGTCCGACCTGGAGGTGCGAAACCAGGTCGCGCGCGCGATCGGCATGGGCGGCGTGACGGCGTCGATGGTGCAGCCGCTCTTCGCGAAGCTCGGCGACGTGAGCCTCAAGGCGGACGCCGAGCTCGCGCTCATCCTCGGCGCGGACGCCGACACGGCGGCGCGCGCGATGGCGACCTACAACGACCCGAGCGTCCCCACCGAGGCGATGGAGGAGCTGAAGGACATCTACAACAAGACCTTCGGCTACTGGAGCGACAAGAACTACGAGAACGGCGACATCGCGCGGTGGGTGACGAACGCCCAGGCGATCGCGCACGTGAAGGTGCACGACCAGCTTCAGGACTGGCCGCGAATGATCCTCGGGCGCAATCTCGTGGAGTCGATCGAAGTCGACAACGGGCCGCACTCGATGACGCGCGTGCAGCTCCGCGCGCGGCTGCTCGCCGACGCGAAGGGCTCGAACGACGTCAAGCGCGCCGAGGCCATCGCGATCCTCAAGTTCATCAAGGAGAAGGGCGTGCTGATGGCCCTCCGCAACGAGCCCGGCCCCACGGGAGATCTGGCGAAGCGGGCGTTCTTCGAGGTGATGAACCCCAAGTCCTCGGGCGAGGGCATCCCCGAGTACGCCAAGGCGCCGGTGACCGTCGGCCAGCCGCCGGGGCCCGGGCACTGAGAGCGGCGACGGCCGGCGATTGCGTGCGGGGTGCCGCGATGTTCGTCGCGGCGCTCGCAGGCGGCTGCGCGCCGCGCATCGGGGCGAAGGCGCCTGAGCCGACGGTCGTGGCGTCGAACGTGGAGGCCCCCGCGGGCACGACGCTGGTGCAGGCGTGCACCCCCACGGGGCCGGAGCTCTGCTTCAACGCGATCGACGACAACTGCAACGGCGTCATCGACGAGGGGTGCGGCGTGCCGACGGGCCTCTTGCAGTTCACGCTCGCGTGGGCCGGCAGCGCCGAGGTCGACCTCGTGCTGGTGACGCCCTCCAAGGAGCGGGTGCCCGAAGGCCGCGCGCGCTCGACGCCCTCGGGCTTTCACCTGGACCGAGACTGCCCGCAGGACGGCTGCGGCGGCCAGAACGTCGAGAACATCCACTACGACGGCTCCGAGCCCCCGCGCGGCCACTACGTCGTCGAGATCACCCTGGGAGAGCTCCACGACAGCGCACCCCCGATCGCGGCCCGCTTCGGCGCCCGCCTCGGCACCCAGACCGTCGGCTTCGACGTGACCCTCTCCCCGGGCGACGACGCCCGAAAACAGTTCGGCTTCGATCTGTAACCGGCTTCCGCCGTCACCCTGAGGCCGAAGGCCGAAGGACCCTACGGAAACCGCGGTTCGCATGGGGTCCTTCGCTTCGCTCAGGATGACCGCAAACGCTGATCGCATCTCGACGGCGCACTACAGCCCTTCGCACACGGCGCGATCGACCTCGCGGACCCAGGCGATCGCGTCGCAGATGCGGGCCGGCATGTCGGGGGGGAACGCGTGGCCGCCGGGGCCCAGGGTGACGAAGCGCGACGCGAGGCCGCCTTCGTCGAGTCTCTGCGCGAGCGCTTGCATCGACGGTCTCGTCTCGTCCTGATCGCCGGCGGCGAGGACGATGCGGCGAACGCCCGCACCACGAAGGCCTGCCGGGTCGAGATCGAGCTTCATGCCGATGAGGACGAGGCCGGGCCAGCGCCCCGGCTGCGCGCGCGCGAGCTCGGCGGCGAAGTACGCGCCGTTGGAGTACCCGAGCAGCGTGCCCTCACCGCCGCGATCGAGCTTGCCCGGCGCCATGCGGTCCGCCGCGTCGAGCGCCGCGCGCACGGGCCCCGCGGCGTCGGCGGCCGTACCCGTCCACATGGTCCCCGCGTCGAACGGCGTGTTGCCTCGCGGACAGACGAAGAACCCGAAGCGCGCCGCCGCGTCGTGCAGCGCGGGGCACGCGTCTTCCGGCCCCGCCCACATCCCGTGCAGGAACACGAGCGCGGGGCGAGGCGCCGTCGCGTCGGCCGGCGCGTACGCGACGCCCCAAGGCCCCCTCGCCAGCGGCGACGCGAAGACAGCCGCGGCCCATGCGAGCGCGAAGGCCAGAAACATCGCGGCCTACGCGGGGACGACCGTGCGCCCGATGAAGACGTCGATGAGCTTCTTCTGCAGCTGGGCGAACGCGCCGCCGATCATCGCGTCGTAGACCTGCTGCTCGAAGTCCTCTCGGGCCATGTCGGCGCCCTTGATCTTCCACAGCTCCGGGCCGCGCCAAGACCTCAGCGAAGTCTTCAACGGCGCCCCGCCAGGCAGATTGAAGGCCGCGTCGAACGAGAAGATGAAGCCGGCGACCACGGTGCTCGGCTTGGTGCTGGCCGTCACGGCGCGCGACCACTCGGGCTGGTACTCGACGACGAGCGTCGGGGGCGTGGTCGGCACCGGCGCGTCCGGATCGAGCGGCGCGGCCGGGCGCAACGTCAGCACGTCGGCCGGAAATCCCGCAGCGAAGTACGAGACGATCGTCTGCGCCATGAGCTGCTCGCGCGGGCGAAGAGCCTCGGGCGTGACGTACTTGGACGGCAGCGCGTCGACCCCGGGATAGCGGGCGTGCTTCTTCACGGCCTTGTCCGCGTCGTCGAGCGTCTGCGAGGGCTTCGAGCGAAAGCGGAGCTCGGCCGCCGGACCGTTCGCCTCGGTCCACGCGAGCAGGCGCCCCATGAACGCCTCGGTCGCGGCGTCGACGTGCACCGCCTTCTTCCATCCCTCGAGCGCCCGGACGAAAACCGCGTGCTTCGCGGCCTTGATCTCCGGGTCGACCACGTGCCCGGGGTACTTCGCGGCGAAGTCGCCGAGCGCCGTCACGGTGCCGACGCTCTTCGCCGTCGCGAGCTGCGCGAGCAGCGCCCGCCGCAGCGCCGCGTCGATCTCGGGCTGGATCTTGGACGACGGGTGGCTCTTCGCGAAGTCCTGGACGGCCTCGACGGTGCCCTTGGCCTCGGCTTCGCGGAGCTCGGCGCGCGGCAGGAGGCTGTCGCGCACGTCGTCCGAGAAGTGGCCCCCGCGCTCGAGGTATTGCCGGTACGTCGCCGCCGAGGCCGTCGGGCCGATGACGCGCATCATCGCGTTGTCGCTCATCGCGTTGCGCGTCTCGCCGAGCGCGAGGCCCACGACCACCCCGACCGCCGCGGCGATCGCCCAGTCGAAGCGCGCCGACACCAGCATCTTGCGCTTCATCTTCTCGGTGGGCCCGATGGGGCTCGAGAAGGCGCTGTCGTGCAGCGGATCGAGCTCCGCGAGCATGTGCATGTCTTCTTCGGCGATGGCGCGCGTCAGCTGCGAGCGCAGCGAGCCGAGGGCCGCGCTCGCCCGCTCCCTCTGCTCCGGGCTCGACGCGGGGACGACCACGCGCGTGCCGTCGGGCATCCGCAGCACCAACCCTGACGGCTGGGCGACCTGCTCGACGGCCTCGGCCTCGCCGACCGCCCACACGTTGAGGACGGGCCCCTCGGCCTCGACGACACACCCCGGAAAGAGGTACGTCCCCGCCCGCCAGGGCAGCGTGTCGAACGCGCGCAGGATCCCGAGCGCGTGCATCACGCCGTACGCCGACGCGGCGAAGAGCAGGACGTCGACGGTGAGCATCTTGCCCCCGTGGATCGCCAAGGAGCTCGCCGGGTCACCGAAGCCGATGCGCAGCACGATGACCGCCACGGCCGTCGCCGCCGCACTCGCCGCCAGCGACGCCCACGCCGCCGTGCGGGGTGCGCGCGCGTACAGCAGTGGCGCCGGGGGCGCCGACCGCCGGGTGGCCGCCGCGAACCGCTCCTGCACGGGCCTCGGGAGGCCGTAGAAGTCGACTTTCTTGGGCCTCACGAGACAAATCCCATCCTAACCCGAACGGCAAGCGAGGTCGGCCACGTTTGACGCGATCGCCTGCAACCCTATAGAAGCGTTAGCCCTCGGCGCGCTCGGCATCGAGTCTCGCGCGCCTCACGGTGCGACGACGATTCGAGAACGGGGTTCTGAGGACGGGAGAGACGGCGATGGGCGCGATGGCGATGTTCGTATTGATAGCGGCCGCGAATGGGTTGTTCGGCTGGTCCGCGCTGCGCCGCTGGAAGCTCTTGCAGATCGGCGGGCCGGCGAGCCGCCTCGATCACCTGGACGCGCGCGCGAAGGGCACCTGGAGGTACGCGTTCCGCCAGGAGAAAATGGACTATTACAACCCGGCCGGGATCGCGCATAAGTTCATCTTCTTCGGCTTCGTCATCCTTCTTTTTCGCACGCTCGTGCTGTGGGGCCGCGGGTTTTACGCGCCCTTCAACCTCTTCGTCCTCAACCCGGGGACGGTGCTCGGCGAGACGTACGAATTCGTCAAAGACGTGATGGCGACGCTGGTCATCTTCGGCACGCTCGTATTTTTCTACTACCGGCTCGTCGCCAAGCCCAAGCGCATGGCCCTCTCGCTCGAGGGCCTGCTCATCCTCGGGATCATCTTCACCATGATGGTCGCCGACATGACGTACGACGGCGCGACGCTCGCCCTCGGCGCCAAGGTCGGCGCCTTCTGCGACGGCGCGGCGCACACGGGCACGGCCGCCCAATGCGCGACGGCGCACAGGATCCTCGCGCCCTACGGCGCCGAGCGCTGGACGGGCGCCTGGTCGGCGTGGCCGGGGCCGGCGGGCTCGCTCTTCGCGATGTTCTTCCAGGGGCTTTCGGCGGCCACGCTGACATGGGTCGCGCGCGCCGGGTACTGGACGCACGCCACGCTGCCGCTCATCTTCCTGAACCTCCTCCCGCACTCGAAGCACTTCCACGTCATCACGGCGATCCCGAACGTCTTCTTCCGCAGCCTGAGCCCTGCGGGCCGCCTGACGCCGATGGCGGAGAGCGCCGAGAAGCTCATGGAGCAGGTCGGCGCCGCGGGCGAGGCCCCCGATCCGATGGCGCTCCCCGTCGGCGTCGCGCGCATCCAGCAATTCAGCTGGAAGGCGATCCTCGACTTTTACACGTGCACCGAGTGCGGCCGCTGCTCGGACAACTGCCCCGCGCACAGGACGGGCAAGATCCTCAGTCCCAAGCACTTGACGCTCGCCCTGCGCGATCACCTGTACGCCCACGAAGAGCAGTGGGTCTCCAAGGGCGCCGCGAAGGCCAACAGCGCGAACGGCGTGGCGGCGGCCGCCCCGAGCGAGGGGCAGAGCGCCGCCAGCGGCACCCTCGACACCAGCGCGGGCACGACGTCCACGGCCGAGGGCGGCGTCGAGACGATGAACCTCGTCCCGGACATCGTCCACCCGGACGTCCTCTGGGCGTGCACCACGTGCCGCGCCTGCGAAGAGCAATGTCCCGTGCTCATCTCCTACGTCGACAAGATCGTCGACATGCGGCGCAACCTCGTGCTCGTGAAGGGCGAGTTCCCGCACACGCTCTCCAAGCCGTTCCAGGGGATGGAGTCGAACGGCAACCCGTGGAACCTGTCGCGGATGGATCGCGCGGGGTGGGCCGACGGCCTGTCGATCCCGACGATGAGCGACAACCCGAAGGCGCCGGTGCTCTTCTGGGTGGGCTGCGCCGCGAGCTACGACGAGCGCGCCAAGAAGATCGCCCGCGCCACGGCCAAGCTGCTCAAGATGTCCGGGACGGATTTCGCGATCCTCGGCCAGGAAGAGAACTGCACCGGCGACCCGGCGCGGCGCGCGGGCAACGAGTTTCTCTTCGCGATGCTGGCCGAGGGCAACGCGGCGACCGTCAACGGCTACAAGGAGCAAGGCGGCGCGCGGACGATCGTCACGACGTGCCCCCACTGCTTCAACACGCTGAAGAACGAGTATCCGGACTTCGGACTCAAGGTGGACGTCGTCCACCACACGGACTTTTTGCTCGGCCTCGTGGCCGAGGGCAAGCTCGTGCCGAGCAAGCCCGTCGAAGGGCGCGTCGTCTACCACGACTCTTGCTACCTCGGGCGCTACAACGGCGTGTACGATCCTCCGCGCGAGATCCTGCGACGCATCCCCGGCGTCGAGCTCGTCGAGCCGGAGTACTGGACGAAGCAGCGCGGGCTCTGCTGCGGCGCCGGCGGCGCGCAGATGTTCATGGAGGAGCAGAACCAGGATCGCGTGAACGTGAAGCGAACGTTGCAGCTGCTCGACACGGGCGCCAAGACGGTCGCAAGCGCTTGCCCCTTCTGCATGACGATGTTGACCGACGGCATCAAGAGCAAGAGCCTGGAAGACACCGTCAAGCAGATGGACGTCGTCGAGCTCCTCGAGCGGTCGTGTGACGACTCGGTGGCACCGGGCCTGGCCGTGCAGCCGAGCGCCCTGGCCTCCGTGCAGGGTGCCGTCGAGGGCGCGACCGCCGAGGAGTGACCTCGCCGCCGCGGGGCACGCCGCGCATCCGCCTGAAATCACTGGGGCGTTTCGCCAATGTTTCAGCGCAGTTGAACATGGGTGGCCTCGGTAGAATTCGCTTGTCCCGTTGAGACAAAGCGAGGTAGAGCCCGGTCTGTCACCCGTGTGACGTCGTGGAGGCTCTTATGCAAATTCGTCGTGTAGTCGGTCTGGGGTTTGCTGGTCTGTCCTTGGGCGTGTTCGTCGCGTTCACGTCGATGAACGTCGCCGGTTGCTCGTCGTCCTCGACGCCGGGTTCGCCTGGAACGACCGTGGACGGAGGCGAGGATTCCGGGGAGATCTCGGACGCGACGTCGACACCCGAAACGTCGACCACGACGGACGCCGGGACCGATGCGGCCGCCAGCGACGCGAGCGATGCCGCCGCCACCGACGCATCCGACGCGGCTAGCTGGGACGCCGCCACGACGGACGCCGAGACGGACGCCGCATGGTCGGACGCATCCGACGCCGCAAGCTGGGACGCTGCCACGGACGCGGCCACCTGGGACGCCGCCACGGACGCATCCGACGCCGCAAGCTGGACCGCCACGGACGCATCCGACGCGGCCACCGACTGACAGACAGCCCGTAGGCTCGCCGAGGCAACGGTTCTCACCGTCCTCGTCTCATCATAGGTCCCCCGGCGCCACGCCGGGGGCCGTAGCGGTCGCGGCCAAGCTTGGCAGCGAGCTGCGCTATGATCTGTCGGATGAACGCCTGTCCGATCTGCAGTCGGCCTTCGGCCGCGCGGGCTCATGACTCCGCGCGGCCTTTCTGCTCCATACGCTGCAAGCAGATCGACCTCGGCAAGTGGCTGAGCGAGGACTACCGGGTCGCGGTTCCGCTCGAGTCCGACGGGGACGAGGGGTCGCTGCTCACGTCCTCGCTCGCGGAGGAGGCATGAAGCGGACGCCCGCGTTCGCCGCCGCGGCCACGATGGGGATCCTGCTCGCGGCGCCGCCGGCGTCCGCCCAGGACTTGCAGCCCCCCGCCCCCGAGGACCCGGACAACGCCGCGCCGCTCCCCCCCGTGAAGCCGGTGGAAGAGAGCGCCGACAGCGGGCTCGGGCTCGAGTGGGTTTACATCACGGCGGGGGGCGGCGGGGCATACACCAACATGGCCTCGCTCAGCGCCAGCAACCTGCAGCTGCAGCAAACGACGAGCACCGGCGGAGAGTTCGACGTGGGCGCGGGCGTGCGTCTGTTCTTCCTCAGCGTGGGGGTGCGTGCGCGAGACCTCCAGCTCTCCGCGTTCAACCTCTGGGAGCTCGACGCCGAGGCTGCGCTGCACATGCGCATCTGGCACATCGATCCGTACTTCGGCGCGCGCGGCGGCTACGTGACCGTCGGGGGCCTCAGCTCGGGCGCCGTGGCGTCGGCGATGGCCGCCGGGACGAGCACGACCTCCGACGTCAACGTGCACGGATTCAACGTCGGTCCGATGTTCGGCATCGACGTCTACTTCTCGAGCCTCTTCTCGGTCGGCGCGGAGGTCAACGCCGAGTTTCTGATCCTCGAACGGCCGCCCGTCCCCATCCCCGCCACGGTCCAGATGGCGCAGCAGGCTTCGGGCGTCCCGCTGACAGCTCAGCAGCAGAAGCTCTACGACCAGTCCGGATCGAGCGCGGGCCTCGGCGTCGTCGGCGGCGCCCACCTCGGGATCCACTTCTAAGCCGAGATACACTGGCGCTGTGCTGGCGACGTTGCGGTGGCTGCTTCTCGCGGCGGTTCCGGCGGGTTTCTTCGTCGCCCTCCTTCGCAGGACCGATCCGCGACGCGAGCCCCCGGCCCTCGTCGCGGCGACATTTGCGCTCGGCGCCCTGGCCGCCGTCGCCGCCCTCTTCGTCACGAGCCGCGCCACCGCGCTGACGGGGCTCGACGTGCAGGTGTCCGACGCGGGCGAGAGCGGCGCGCTCGTCTTTCTCTTCTTCGTCGTCGCGCCGCTGCAGGAAGCCGGCAAGGTCGCCGCCGCGTGGCCCGCGTTTCTCTCGAAGCACATCAACGAGGAGTACGACGGCGTCGTCCATGCGGCGGCCTCCGCGCTCGGCTTCGCCGCGGTCGAGGGTGCGGCCGTGCTCCGCGCCCACCCAACCGGTGCAATCTGGGTGGCGCGCGTGATGGTCGCCCTGCCGGCGCACGTGTTCTTCGCGTGCCTCTGGGGGTACGCCCTCGGGCGGGCCAAGCAGTCGAAGAGGCAACGGCTGCCCGTCTTTCCCCTCGCTTTCGTCGCGGCCATCGCCGCCCACGGCCTGTACGCGCATTTCGTGTACGGGCGCGGGCCGGGCGCGCTCCTCGCGGTGACGCCACTTCTGGCGGGGATGGGGATCGTCTCCGGGGTGCTCTGGCGCGACCTGCTCTCGCGCCGTCGATCGGAAGAGCGGGCCCTGCCTTCCATCTCCGGGAGCCGGTCGTTCTTTCCGAGGCCACCGAGCCTCTCGGCCGTGCGTTCGGCGCTGCAGCGCGCCGACGAGCCGGTCAAAGTCCGGTGGATCGCCTTGGGGGCGCTCGTCACGCTCGGGTCGATGATCGTGGGCATCGCCGCGGGCGTCGTGGCGGCCCGCTCGCTGCACATCGACCTATCGACGGTGGACGAGAAGGAGATCGGATCCGCGGCCCCGGCCCTGCTCCTCGGCGCGGGGCTACTCGGCTCCTTTCCGACGAGCGGGTGGCTCATCGCCCGCGCGGCCGGTGTGCAGACACTGCTCGAGCCGGCCCTGGCAAGCGTCCTCGCCCTGACGATCACGCTCGTGGCGCTGGGCTTCGCCGCGCCCTTCACGCTCGTGTTCGCGATCGCGCTGTCGCCGATCGCCTGGATCCTGTCGTGCGCCGGGGCGTGGGTGGGTCGCTAGACCGACGCCTCTCATCGGAGTGGTGGGCGGCGATCGGGAGTACACTGACCCGGCGAGGCTCGGCTGTAAGTGCATATCCTCAAGAGCGCCCTCTTTTGGCGGATCCTGCTGAGCTCACTGCTCGTCGTGCTCGTGCTCGGCGTCGGCCTTTCGCGCGCGAACCGCGCGCACGAGGAGCTCGAGCAGCAGTTCGAGCGCCTCGTGCAGCACGACCTCAAGCTCGCCGACGACGCCGAGCAGCTCCTGCGCCTGATGGCCGACCTCGAGACGGGCAAGCGCGGCTTCCTGCTGACGGGCGGGCGCACGTTCCTCGAGCCGTACGAGCACGCGCGCCGCGAGCTCGAGGGCTTGCTGGCCGAAGCGCAGGCGGTGGCCGAGAACGGGATGGAGGACGAACGCGTCGCCGCCTTCGGACGCATGGTGCACGACTGGATCACCGACGTCAGCGAGCCGCAGATCGCCGAGCGCGAGAAGGGCCACGTGCCCGACGCCGCCGTGGCCGACGAGGGCAAGTCGCGCACCGACGAGATGCGCGCCATCCTCGCCGACCTTCGCCGTCACGCCCTCGACGAGGCCGACGCGCGCGAGCACGCCGCGTTCGAGTCGGCGGGCGACTCGCAGCGGGCGACGCGCACCGTCCTGCTGTTGGCGATCATCATCGCGCTCGGCAGCGGCGCGTGGATCGCTCGCGACATCGCCGGCACGACGGCGCAGCTCGAGCTTGCCATGAGCGCGACCGGACGGCTCGAGCGTCTCGATCCCATGCGCTCGCCGATCGGCCTACGCCAGGACGAGCTCGGGGCGGTCGCGCGCAGCCTGACGAAGATGAACGGCCTGCTCCTCGACAAGGACGCCAGCCTGCGCGCCACCCTCGCGGACCGCGAGCGGGCCCTCGACGAGTTGATGCGCGCCAACGCGGCCCTCGCCATGCGCGACGCCCGCGCGCGTGCATACGCGGAGTTCGTGCGCGAGCTCAAGGCCCTCGACGTGAGCGCGCTGGCGACCGGCGGTCTTCACACCCTCGTCCGGCTCGCGGACGCTCAGGTGGGCACCGTGTATCTCCTCGACGACGCCAATCGCCTCGTGCCCGTCCAGGCGACGGCATCCGACGGGCGCGCGATCGACCACAGCAACTTCAGCGCGGACGGCCTGCCGAAGAACGTCATGGAGAAGCGCGAGCCGGTCTTCCTCGTCGGCGACGAGCTCGGCGACCCGCTGCCGTCGCTCGATCTGGGCATCGGCCACGCCCCCTTGCGCTGGGTGCTCGCCTACCCCGTGGCCCTCGGCAACGAGGGTGCGGGCGCGATCGTGATCGCGGGCATCCACGCGCCGGCGAAGGACGCCGTCGAGGCCGTGCGCGACGCGACGAGGCAGCTCGCGGTCGCCCTGCACAACGCCTGGACGCACGACCGGCTGCGCGAGAAGAGCATCGCGTTGACCGAGCAGGGCGAGCGACTGACGCGCGCGAACATGGTCAAGACCGCCTTCCTCGCGTCGATGAGCCACGAGCTTCGCACGCCGCTCAGCGCCATCCTGGGCTTCGCAGACTTGCTGCTGACGTCTCCCAAAGAGCAGCTCTCGGCGCGCGCGAGAGAGTCGCTCGAGCGCATCAAGCGCAACGGCGATCACCTGCTCGGCCTCATCAACGACGTGCTCGATCTGGCCAAGGCGGAGGCCGGGCGGGTCGAGGTGCGCCTCGCGCCCGTCAACGTCGCCATCCTCGCGCGGGCGTGCGTGGCCGAGGTCGAGAGCCTTCGCTCCGGCAAGAACCTGCGCTTGACGGTGACCGGCGCCGAGACGCCCATCGAGACGGTCACCGATGCGCAGCGCGTCCGGCAGATCCTTCTCAACCTGCTCGCCAACGCGATCAAGTTCACCGACGAGGGCGACGTCGTCGTGACGGTGCAGGAGACGACCAACGAGGTCGCCATCTCGGTGCAGGACACGGGCATCGGCATCCCCGTGCACGCGATGAAGGAGCTCTTCCAGGACTTCCACCAGCTCGAGGCGGGCGACGGACGCCGCTACGACGGCACGGGGGTGGGGCTGGCGCTGTCGCGCCGTCTCGCGCGCGCGCTCGGCGGCGAAATCGAGGTGCGGTCGCGGCAGGGCGAAGGGTCGACGTTCACGCTCATCTTGCCGCGTCTGTCGGCGGCGGCCGAGGCGAAGGGCGCGGCGCCGTCGTCGGCTGCGCTCGCGCCGTCCGAGTCGCCGATCAAGGTGGCATCGTGACGGGCGGCCCGTCGCTCTCGACGCTCGGCGACGCCGATGGCGACGTGCTGCTGGTCGACGACTTCCCCGACACGCTGGCCCTCTACGAGGCCGTGCTGACGGAAGACGGTCACCGCGTCCGCACGGCGCCCGGCGGCCTCGAGGCCCTGCGCAAGGTCGACGAGCACGAACCGGAGGTCGTCCTGCTCGACGTGTCGATGCCGGGCGTCGACGGCGTCGAGGTGCTCCGGCGCCTGCGCGCGCGGCGCAACGGGGGTCCCGCCGTCATCATGCTGACGGCAGCGAGGCGCGAGCCGCACGCGATCGAGGCGGGCCTCAAGGAAGGCGCCGACGCGTACCTGACCAAGCCCATCGACTCGAGGGAGCTCGTCGCGCGCGTACGCGCCGCGCTCGAGACGTACCGGCTGAAGCGAATGCTCGAAGCGCAGCGGCGCGATCACGTCGCCATGCTCGTGCACGACCTGCGGCACCCCCTCGCCTCGCTCAATCTCATCGCCGAGCTGCTCGAGTCCGACGACCTCCCCCCGCCCGAGCGCGCGTCGACCATCGCGCAGATCCGAAGCATGTGCGCGGAGATGGCGCGCCTCGTCGACGGCGTGCTCGTGGCGAGCCGCCTCGAGGCGGGCGTCTTCTCGGTCGAACCGAGGCCCATCACGGCCGCCGCGATCATCGAGCCCGTGCTCGCGGTGTTCACGCCCATCGCGACGAGGCGGCGGGTGGCCTTGTCGTTCGAGGGGTCGCTCGATGTGACGCTGCGCGCGGACAAGGGCAAGCTGCGCCAGGCCGTCGACAACCTCGTCGCCAACGCGTTGAAGTTCACGCCGCGGGGCGGGCGCGTGCGGGTGCGTGTGGCCCGCGAGGGACCGCACGTGGTGTTCGAGGTGACCGACACGGGACCGGGCGTCGCGCCCGAGGCGAGGGACACGATCTTCGACCGGTATAAGCAAGGGTCGCGCGGCCGGGCGGCGGGGGGCGCGGGGCTGGGGCTGGCTATCGCGCGGGGGATCGCGGAGGCGCACCATGGGTCGATCTCCGTGGCGACGGGGGACATGGGAGGAGCGACGTTCCGGCTGGTGCTGCCGGCCTAGGCGGCGAGCGCGGGCGCGGGCGCGGGCGCGGGCGCACACGCGGGCGCGGGCGCACACGCGGGCGCG
>Ga0302326_10012081_pt1 | contig 18480 bp, 17 predicted proteins | sample Palsa_T0_3_FD_202264 | JGI IMG/M metagenome (GOLD analysis project Ga0302326, IMG submission 202264) | Peat permafrost microbial communities from Stordalen Mire near Abisko, Sweden - Palsa_T0_3 | ecosystem: Environmental > Terrestrial > Soil > Palsa > Peat permafrost | place: Sweden: Abisko...
CGAAAACTTCTCGGCGGAGGGCCTCGCGGAAATCAGCCGCCTGCGCCAGACGCGGATCGAGGAACCCCATCCCTATAACTGGTTCGGGCGGCGCATCCGCGACACGCACGACATCTGGCACATCCTCTCCGGCTATCATCGCGATGGTTTGGGCGAAGCGTGCCTGGTGGCATTCTCCTTCGCACAGACGCGCGGGCTCGGCTGGGCAGCGATCGCGCTTGGCGCCGGATTCAAGGCGCTGCGGGAAGGACACCGGTCCGCTGCGCGCGCGATCTGGCAAGGCTACCGGCGCGGCAAGACCGCAAAGTGGCTGCCGGGCGAAGACGCGGTGCGCCTGATGAGCGAGCCGCTCGACGCCGCGCGCCGCAGGCTCAACATCGCGCCGCCGACAATCTACAACGCCATCCCGCGCGAACAACGCGGTTAGCGTGGTTTCAGGTCGTGCCGATTCACAAGAACTTCTCCAGGGAACTGACCACATGGCCGTCCAGACGATAATCCCGCCTGCCTCCAATTTCAGCTTCCGGCTCGTGCTGCCCACGCTCCTCTTCGATGTGGTGCTGCCCGTTGTTCTGTTCGATGTGCTTTCCGCGCGCGGCGTGCCCGCCGTGTGGGCGCTGGCGGCCGGCGGGTTGCCGCCTGCGCTCAACAATTTGCGCAGCTGGATCAAGGCGCGCAGGCTCGAGCCGCTCGGCATCATCGTGATGACGCTTCTCGCCATCGGAACCCTGACCTCGCTGATATCGGGCAATGTGTTCTTCGCGCTGATCAAGGATTCCTTCTTGACGGGCGCATTCGGCCTGATCTGCCTGGGCTCGCTCCTCGCCGCGCGGCCGCTGATGTTCTCCGTCCTTCGTCAATTTGTTGCGGGCGACGACGCTCAGCGCATCGCGGACTGGAACGCGCGCTGGGAACAGCGGGGATTCCGCATGGCGATTCGCATCGTGACGACGGTGTGGGGCGTCACCTATCTCGCGGAAGCGTTGCTGCGGGTCGGACTCGCGCTCGAACTGCCGCCGCAACAGGTCGTGACACTCTCGCCCATCCTGAGCTTCGGCGCGCTGATCGTCCTCATTTCCTGGACAAGGCGATACATGACGGCGGTCCGCAGCAGATATGAGCAACACGTCGCTGTCTGAGCGGAGACGACGGTTGCGGCGACAGGATGGGAATATGGAGACAGTTGCAGTGTTTCCGTGCCCGTATTTATCGTATTGACGCGTGACAGAAACTGTCGGGAGTGGGAGAGTCCGAGGTCCGCGAAACAGCCACGGGGAACCGGGCGCATATGTTACGGATCATATTGAAGTCGGATTGGCGAGTGCTTTTGGCGTTGTGCGTGGTTTGCGCGGGCCTTTCGGCCGCTTTTCTGTTGAAGGGTGAAGACACAACTTATTACGGGTTTGCTTCGGCCAGGTCATTTGGAACAACGGGAATTTCTGCTTACACATATTATTTTGTCTGGCCTGAATCACAGCGAGAAACGGTGGCCCAAAACGAAGAGTTCGTTGCCATATTGCAAGCCATGGTTGGCGATCTGCCGTCCTCGGACATGTCCGACCGAATGCGGCGAAACATCATTCTGGCAATATTGTTCGGCACGGCCTCGGCGATCTTTGCCATCGCCCTTTGGCTTGTCAAATTTTCGTCCGAAACAAAGTGACGCCAGCAACGTTCCCCGGCCGTACCGTTGCGTCATCGGCCGAAGGCAACATTGCCGCTGTCACCCTTTTCCATCTGCAGGTCTTGTTCTCACTGAAATGCCGGAGCAGTTGAGCTCAACGGGCGCGCTGTTTCCAACCCCGCCGCACGCCGGCCAGAAATTCAGCCTTATCTTCTCGCATTTGCCGGACAAGCGCCGGCCTTCCGGTCCTCTCATGCGCGGCGGCCCACAGCACCAGTTCCGTAAGCACCGGCGCCAAACCAATTCCCTTTGCGGTCAAAAGATAAATCCTGCTCCGCCCATCCGAGGGATCGCGCTTCGAGGTGACGATTCCGTCGGCAGCGAGTTTTCGCAGACGGTCGGTGAGGATGTTCGTCGCGATCGCCTCATGGCTGTTCAGCAAATCCGCGTAGCGGCGCGCGCCGTTCAGCATCATATCGCGCACGATCAACAGCGACCAGCGGTCCCCCAACATTTCCACCGAGGCGTTCAACGGACAATCCGAGCGACGCCTATGCTGTATCTTCTTTCGCATGGCCGCATTGTAGTTTGTTTTGGCTGCGTTTCAATCGCGAAGATATTACTTGCACTTTGCATGTCACATTGACGACATGCGCAAACCGGATCGGCCGGGCTATCCGCCGATTTCAAGTTGGAGGGGACGGATGCGTGTGTCCAAGAAATTCTTCATGAGGTCTGCCGCGCTCGGTGCGGCGTTGCTATTTGCTCCCACTGCCGGCGCGACGGCTCAGGATTCGTCGTCCCCGCACGGCATGCTCGCGGTCTGGGCGGGGCATTGGAAGAGTCACGGCGAGGTGAAAGAAACGCAGTTTGGTCATGCCAGAACGTTCGACTATGACGTCCAATGTTCTTTTCTCCCCCATGGCGCCTTTATGGCCTGCAGTTTTTTGAGCTTGATGCCGGATCCAAACCACGGAAATCGCATCTCGAACGGGGCCACCCTTTTCTACTACAGCGATGTCGACAAGACCTTCAAATATACGGAGGTGCACCCGGAGGGCGGGCCGGACGAAGGCACAGCGCTCGTCGACGGAAATGTCTGGACCGAGCCGCGTGAAATTCAAAGACGGAGCGGCGTAACGGCCGATGGTCGCTTTGTCTATAATTTCGTCTCCCCCGACAAAATTCTGGCGCGGTTCGAAATATCGACCGACAAGGGCGCGCATTGGACCGAGGTGGACGAGTTTGTCGATACGAAAGTGGGTTAGGCGGACGAATTCGCTTCAGTGCGAACGGAATGAGTTTCGCTTCGACTTCGCAGGAGATAGTTCGGAGCGTCGGCGCCATATTCCCCGAACGGTTCGGGGAAGCGGCACAGCTGTTTTGCGCTCAGCCGTTTTTGCGCCCGTGCGTTTCCAGCCACGGGTCGAGCGAAATCTTCCCGATGCCGGTTTGCCCCGTGACGTACACTGCATGCCCGTCCGGTGCGAGATGCGCGCCCCATGGGAGGTCCTTGTTCAGCGCATCGCCGAAGTCGATGGGCTTGCCCCAGTGATCGCCTTCACGAAAAGCGATGCACAGGCGGCCCAGCCCCCCTTTCACCTTGCCGTAGTCGAAAACGATGAAGGACTGATCCGGTGCAACCGCGGGATCGTGCACCGAGACGGCGGGATCGCCGAGTATCACAAGCTCCGGCGACTGATATTTGCCTCCCTTAAAAGATGAGCGCCAGATATGCATCGCCTTTTCGCGGGCGTTCCAGCGCAGGAAATACAGCGTGCCATCGTTGGCGAGACTGGCAAAATCGATGAACACATCGTTGTTGATGGTGGGGCCGAGCCAGACGGGTTTGCCCCAACCGCTTCCGGTGCGATCGACCCGCCATATGTTCGAGCCCGGTCCCGTCGCGCCGCCGCCGAAATAGTTCTCGGTCAGCGGCTTGCCGCCCGGTGCCGTCGGTCGGTTCGAATTGAACAGCACATAACTGCCGTCGGGAGCAACCACAGGATCCTGGTCGAACCATTGCCCCGAGAAATTCGCGATCTCCGGCTGCGTCCAGCGGCCATTGATCCGATGCGAGATCATGACGGTCTTGTGCGAGCCTTCGCTGCGATCGAAGAACACCGTCTTGCCGTCCGGCGTGAAGGCCAGCGTGTCGTCGCTGTCGGGGTGAATGATGCCGCCCAGAGTGCATGGCGTAGCCGCGGTCGTGGCGGCGTCTGTCGCAAAGGCAGGCGGCGCCATACAAAGCAGGGCGGTCACGGCAGCACGCACAGGGGCGGCGAAAAACCTTTGGGTCATGCAAAGCCCCCGATTGGATGCTGGAAAGATAGCCCACCCTAATATCTGTCGCGGCCGGACGATTTCACGAAGCCGTGTGTTCCTGTTCTCGCGGCGGCGGGCAGAACACGGCCCCAGCAAAAGCGCGACAGTCGCAATGTTTCCTTTTGCGGCATGACACGATGGGGTCGGGAACGTTGCGGCTGTCAGCCTTTCGCAGCTGCGTTTCTCGAAAGCCATGTGGACAAATCCACGGTGATCCTGAGAGAATAAGGCGAAGTCATCCGGGGGCCGGATTTTCGGATTGGGTCACGAAGTGGGCTGCGACTATCTCGGCAATGCCCTGACAGTGGACCGCGACGCCACGCGCGCGGCGATTGACGATTTCGTGGGTGGCTTTCTTTGCTATGAGACTCGTGCCGCCAGGATCATTGCGGCCGCGGCCGCCGATTGCGGCAATTGTCTTGCAAACGCCTATGCCGGAATGATCTTCATGCTGCTCGAAGCGCCGGGGGGGCCAGCGCGCGCATCGGGATTTGTCGCCAATGCGCGAGCGGCAGCGGGCGGCGCCACGCGACGCGAGCAGCTCAATGTCGAATTTGTGGCGCGGTGGGCGGCAAACGACGTTGCCGGCGCATTGACGGTCGGAGACGAGATCGCGGATGCGTTCCCGCGCGATCTCGTGATCGTGAAACTGCATCAATATCTGAATTTCAACCGCGGCCGCGCAACCGAGATGCTGCGCATCGCCGAGAAAGTTCTGCCGGAAAATACCGACGTGCCGCACATGCACGGCATGATCGCCTTCGCCTATGAGCAATGCCACCTGCTCGAGGAAGCCGAAGATGCGGCCCGAACCGCGCTCAAGCTGAAAGCGAAGGAGCCCTGGGCGCAGCATGCGCTGGCACATGTCATGCTGACCCAGGGACGCATCGACGAAGGCGCCGCCTTTCTCGAATCGGTGCGCGTCAGCTGGACCGATCTCAACTCCTTCATGGTTACGCATCTCTGGTGGCATCTGGCGCTGTTCTATCTGAGCCAGGGCCGCGAGCTGGATGCGCTGGAGGCTTATGACGCGCAGTGCTGGGGTGTCGACAAAACCTATTCGCAGGACCAGGTGGGCGCCGTGTCGTTGCTGGCGCGTTTGGAGCTGGCAGGCGCGGACGTGGGCGGCCGCTGGAACGAATTGAGCGAATATCTCGCCGGCCGCGCGCGTGACACGGTCGAACCGTTTCTCACGATGCAATATCTCTACGGGTTGGCGCGCGCCGGCAGAGCCGAAACCGATACCCTGTTGTCGGCAGTCCGCGAACGCGCCGAAACGGCGCCGGATCGCGAATCCTGGCGCGATGTGGCATTGCCCGCCTGCCTTGGTCTCGTCGCCTATGCGCGCGGGGATTTTGCCGCGGCGCTCCGCAATCTCGGCGCGGCACTGCCGCGTCTTTCGGAAATTGGCGGGAGTCATGCCCAGCGCGATCTGTTCGCGCAGATCGTGCTCGATGCCAAGTTGCGCAGCGGCCGCTGGGATGCGGCGCAGCAGGAGCTGGAAGTCCGCCGCGTATTCGATCGCGACAGCGTGCCTCTCAACCGGACACTGGCGCGGGTTTATGAAGCGCTGGAGCGTCCGCGCGAAGCCGCCCGCGCCGCAGCGCGCGCCGAACGCACTTTGAAACGGCATTCGTGAGAGGCGGTAGCGAAGCGCGCGCCATACGGGAAGAAGGGGGCTCAGATGGACTGGGACCAGGTCAAGCAGATTGGTGTGTCGATCGCCGTGCCCGCGTTCTATTGCAGCTGGCTCGGTCTGCGGCCCTGGTTTCCGCGAGCCTCAACGATTTTACTCCTGATCATCAATTTCGCGACCGCCTTGAGCGTTGCGATCTACGACGTCATTCCCGTGCGCTATGTTCTCGAAGACTGGCGTTTGCAGGCGATCGTTGCGTTCGAGCTTGTCGCGGCCGTGGCTGCGGTGGCCGCGTTTCTGCGTTACCGGCCCGCCCTTTTCTTCTCTTACCTGGTTTTTGCCGTCCACTTGTCCGTGATCCTCTGGGTCGACACCCATCCCTTCCATTTTGAGCGAATGAATGTGCTGGATTACGGCTGAAGCGCGTTCCGCCCGGTTGCGAAATGGCCTTGGGTGAATTGGTTTCGTGTCGAGGGAATTGAAGGTGCTGCAATATGGCCATGAAAGTGTATTTCGCCTCGGACCATGCCGGATTCGATGCCAAAAATAAGCTTGTCGAATATGTTCGCGATCGACTCAAATGCGAAGTCGAAGACTGCGGCGCCCTGGTAAACGATCCGCAGGACGACTACCCGGCAATCATTGCCGTTGCCGCCAAAAAACTTTCGGAAGACGTCGCTGCAGGGAAAAACAGTCGTGCCGTCGTTGCCGGAGCTTCCGGACAAGGGGAAGCGATCGTAGCGAACAGGTTTGAAGGCGTCCGCTGCGCGCTCTACTACGGTGACCCCGGGAACGAGCAAGTGGACGCTTCCGGAAAACATCTGGATATTCTCATGTCGACGCGCGAACACAACAATGCGAATGCGCTCTCCCTCGGCCTTCGGTTTCTGACTCTCGATCAAGCCAAAGACGCCGTCAGGCGCTGGCTCGCAGCTCCGTTTCCCGGAGAAGCGCGCCACGCACGCAGAATCGCCCAGATAGATCGGGTTTCATAATATGTTTCAAATTTCAGGGCAGCGACTGCATTTCTAAACTCATGGCGAACCAAAATCCGCTGACGAGGCTGACATATGTCCCTGCCTGATCGGGTCGGGGGCCCGTGACGCGCGGACTGCAGAAGAACCATGCCGCTTGGAATGAGCCCTCAACCGGCTTCAAAGAAGCCCGGAAAATCTTTATCGTCCGCTTGAGAATCGAGTCATCCGGGAATGTCCGTCGATGTTCCCGGCAGACTCATCGACCGCTGCGTTGGAGCGGGCTCTTCGTTGTCGTCAATTGGGGGTTACACCATGAACGCACTGTCACTTCTCAAAATTGCGCTTGTCGTTTTCGGCGTCGCTTTTCTACTGATCTATCCGCTGGCGATCGTCTGGCCCTCGGGTTGGGCCTGGCATGACGGTGCGCCCTATTCGAACGACTACTACATGATGATCGTCGGCGTTTACGCAGTGCTGGGCATTTTCCTCATCCTCGCCGCGCGCGATCCGCTCGCCAATCGCAGCCTGATCTGGTTCGCTGTGGCGTCGAGCCTCGTGCATGGCGCAGTCATGGCGCAGCAGTCCTTCGGCATGACAGACGGCATGACTCACATGGGGCATCTGATGGGCGACGTCCCGGCACTCTTCGCCATCGCCGCGATCCTCGGCGGGCTGCTTTGGAGCGCCGACATGTCCGCCAGGGCTCGCTGACTGCTTGATGAAATGCGTTTGCCGCAATTTGGCGAAGACATTTTCACGAAATATGCCCATGGCTTTCGCGCGAAGGGGCACACTCTTCAATTTCGGGAGGACTTAGGCGAGGAATTTAGTCACACGAGCTACAATTCCCGAAAGCTCGGATAGACATGCGGAATTATAGCTCGTGTCACCGAAACTACATCTGTCAGGAACGGGAGCACTGCATCAACTCCGGTATCAACGTGCGACAGTCGGTCATACCTCGAAGGAATGCGCTCAAGTCGTTTTCGTTAACGGTAACAAGTTCCGACATCTCGTCGTCACTACGGTCTGCGAACTGTGCGGCGACCTCGTCAGTGGAAAGGGCGAGATCAACGGCCGCAACAACGAGGACGTTTGAAGTCGTTGAAAGGAGAACACCCATCCCCCTTACATCCGGTATTTGCGTGCTCCGTACGCCCAGTTCCTCGAAAATCTCTTTGCGTAGAGTCGCCTCAATGTCCGAACCGCACCCAATCGCCAACTCATCGCTTTGTGCTCCCCCGCCAATGAGATCGATTGTTCCGTCCCGGCTACGCCTTCCAAACAAAAACTGTCCATCGCGGGTGCAGATAAGGCCAGCAGTAGAAAGATGATTAAGAGGTTCGAGCCCCTCTCTTGCATGGTACTCATGAAGCGCCCGAAACGTCGCTATGTACCGGTACAATATCGTACCCAAGCACAATCTCGGAAAGGTCGAGTCGCACTTCATATCGCTGACGTTCGTAACGCGATAAAACCGCCCGTCCCAGATTCTTTGCCCACTACCGGTTGCTTCTCTGACGCGTTCCTGCCACGCGTCATGCACCAGAGCTTCATATGAGGTGCTAGGCGTCCACTCGTCCTCCAAGACACTTATGAGTACATCGGAAAGTTGGAATTGGCTTCTGTGTAAGATCGCAGGAGTGAACATCGGTTTAGGTCGTCCTGCACAAGCCATCCGGCTATGTCATTGAGGCTGCCTAATGTAGCCGCCCATCATATGGTTGGCTATAGTGAAACGCGGGCCGTACAAGACGAGGGCTGCATGACTTCACCAGGCGGAAGCAATTCTCGGATGGTCAGCGTCTTTTTCTATGGCCTTTTCATGGATGCGGACATGCTGCGCTCGAAAGGATTTCATCCTGCGAACGAACGTCAAGCCAGTGTGGCGGGAATGGCGCTTCGTGTCGGGCAACGGGCGGCTCTCGCATTAGATACGTCGAAATCGACCTATGGCTTCGTAATGGACCTTTCTCAGGAAGAGCTAGCCCGGCTCTATTCTGAGCCCAGTGTTGCAGCGTACCGCCCCCAAGCCATCATCGCGAGGCTCACGTCGGGGCACACTATTGCTGCATTTTGTTATAATCTTCCCGTTCCCCCTCAAGCTGACGAACGAAATCCTGCATATGCAGCGAAGCTTCGGGAACTTGGGCGGCGGTTGGGATTGCCTCACCAGTACGTCGAATCCATTGGCTAATTTCAAAATGCGTCACTACCCAACTCGACGAAATCTGGTCGTTCGTTTACGCGAAACAAAAGAACGTACCCGAGGCTAAGAAAGGTTCGGCGGGTGATGCGTGGACGTGGGTTGCAATCGACGCGGACACGAAATTGGTCCCGTCATGGCGCGTTGGCGACCGCACCACTGATACCGCAATCGAATTTGTTTCGGACCTCTCCAAGCGCCTTCGTAATCGCGTCCAAATCACGACGGACGGGCACCGGCCATACCTTGAAGCGATTGAGGGTGCGTTCGGCGCAGACGTTGATTATGCCATGCTCATCAAAGTGTATGGTCCGGCGACAGAAGCGGGTCGGTACAGCCAGCCAGAATGCATCGGCTGCTATGGAAAGAGGATCGAAGGCAGGCCGGATGCGCGGCACGTCTCGACCAGCTTTGTGGAGCGTCAAAATCTCACAATGCGTATGAGCATCCGCCGCTTTACCCGGCTCACAAATGCTTTCTCAAAGAAGCTTGAAAATCACGCGCTTTCCGTCGCGCTCCACTACATGCACTATAATTTTTGCCGCATTCACAAATCGCTTCGCGTGACCCCTGCGATGGCCGCTGGCGTCACTGACCGAGTTTGGGATATGTGTGACATAGCGGCGCTGATCGCGGCTCAGGAAGCGCCCATAGCGAAGCGGGGACCATACAAAAAGAAGGCGGCATGAGGCGTCGGGCATCAAAAATCACCCTAAGTACAGCAATCCGCCGGGCGCTTTTTCATGCAATAACTGCGTCAGTCTTTCTTTTCGGGTACGCAATTTGGTTTTCATGGCGCGTGATTGAATTCGGAGCATGGCACCGCCTCGGTATCGTAGCCTTTACGATGGTCCTGTGGATATTTGTCACCGCCTGCCCAGGCTGGTACGTGTTTGCTTATTTGAAGCTTCGCAGGTTAAGGCGCGATGGCATGCCGGATGACACAATTTCAAACTGAAACGCTACCGTATTTCTTGTTCCTGCGCCCGGCACTAAGTGAGCCAAATTTCAAAATGCGTCACTAACCATTGCCGCCTTCGATTGACAAAGGCGGCGGTTAGGTTCTAGTCTTCATGGGAACATATCATGAACATGAAACAATGGTCAAGTATCGCAGCGCAATACGTCAAAGCCGAAGGAGCAAAGTCTTCGCCTGTTCTTCCCCTGCTCCGACGCCCAAAACTTGCCCGGCGCTTCGCGCATTCGCGTGCGCCCATCGAATTCGAACGCAAAGCTTCTTTCGTGTGCGGCGCACACAAAGGTTCCCCTGTTTTCTCGCCTGTTTAACAGGGGACCCCCCGACCGCGCGGCGCGAATTCGGTCTGCGGTTGCGAAACGGAATATCGCCCGGAATGTCGACGTGCTGTCGCGCGAAGACCCGCTTCGGTTTCTCGGCGCGTTGCGCGCGCGGACGAAAGCAGAGGTGATTTCGGGTGTTATTCCAGGGCCGGATGTACGGGAATTGGCAGGGCCAAATAGCCCTGCTCCGCGGCATCAAGCGATTGAATCGCATGGATATTTCGGAGCGACAAAAATTTCGAAGAAATCTGCAGCGCGTGGGACGACGATTTCGCGTGCTGCGTTCGAGGAGTGGGCCAACCGACTGAGAAGAAAATCGGGAGCGCGCGATGGGAGTTCGAACCGAATGTCTCGTGTGCAATTGCAATATAGATTGTCCATCCGCCCCATGAAGCGGCTGGAATTGGAGCGCGGCAAAGCTTCCACAAGAGCGGGTGAGGACGCCCGCGCTGCGATTTTGGATTCTTCGTTCACAGGCGCCGCGGCGAAGTGCGAGCATCGCACTCGTGCGTTTGCTGTCCGCGCGCGCTCCGCGTCGCAGAGAAAAGAACAGAAAATAACAGGCGAAGAACAGGCGGGATATCAGGCGCCTGTTCCGCCTGTTATGCGTCCGTCGAAGCCGCGGATTGCCTGGGTTTTGGAGCCGGTAACAGGGGAAATTTTTTGGTGCGCGAAAATGAAGAGCGGAAATCGCGAACGAGAGTTTAAACTTTTTCCCACCCGCCCAATGAGCGCGGCTCGAAAAATTCTGAGGTCCGGGAGCGTTAGCGAGCGGACACGAAGAATTTTTCGTGGCGGGGTGTTGCGTCAACATTACCCCGCCCCGAAATTCTCTCTTCGCTTGCGCTCAAAGATAATTTCGACCCGCCCGCAAGGGGCGGCTGGAATTAATTCGCGAAGGAGTCGTAACCCTTCACTTCGTCCATTCCAGCGCGAAGTAATAGGAAAACTGGTTCGTCGCCGTCGCATACATGATGCCGCTGCCTGCCGAACCCACGATATGCCAGTTGTCGTTGAGGTCGAACAGGAACGCGCCGTTGTAACTTGTCTGGCTTGGTTGATCGAAGCGATTGGGCGATTGATGGAAAATCTCCGCGCCCAGTTGCAGGTTCGGCAGCACGCGGCGCAGCAGCGCCCAACCCGCGAACCAGTAGTTGCGATCGTCCGTACCCGGATTGATCCAGTATCCGCCGCCGCCGAAGGTGGTCCACGGTCCGAAACTCTTCTGCGCCCAGATGGGAAGATATTCCTGCGTCTTCGTCGTGCCCTCGTGGATGTCGAGCGGCACATTGATGGAGGGATAGAAACTCACCTGCGGCCGCCAGCCGTCATCGTCTTCCTCGATGATGCGATACTTCACTCCGAGGGTGATGGGTCCCGGTCCATATTGAGTCCTGTTGCTGTTGTCGGGGACGTAGTCGAGCGGGACCGTGATGCTGGTCTGAAGGTCCGGTGCCGCGCCGTAGTTCATTTCGAGCCCCAGCGCGGTGCCGGATGTCATGTGGTCGGCGCGGACGGCCTGGGAATAGAGATAATCCTCCCAATGCCCGGTATCAGTGGGTTCGGGATCGTCGGTCGTGAAAGGCGGACCGGCCTGAGCCGCTCCGGCCGTCAACAAAAGGGCCGCGAGCACAATCGCAGGGGCAAAGTTGCGCGACGCGCCTTGATTCCCGCAGCACCAAAGGGAGACAATCGGCCAACCGCCATTCGTTTCGGCCGCAACCGGCCGGCAACCCGAGAAGCACCACATGCCCAGCTGCCTGCCGATCAAAGACGACGACGCCACAATCAAGAAAGCACTCGAGGAAGCGCATCTGCCGTCCCTCATCGCGGCCCTCGTCCATGTGACGGGCGACGCAAGCGCGATCCGGGGCGACATCAAGCCAGTCTATGACTTCTTCGGAGACGGGCAAGGAAGCCTCACGCCCGAGCAGCGCGAGCGGGTCAAGGCGCAGGCGCTCTCGGCGCTCAGGGCCTTCGCGGCCGGCGGCTCGAAGATGCCGCCGCAACCTTCAGGCGACGTCATCCGCGAATTGATGGACTTCGTGGCGGGCGCGAAGATTCCGGAACACTATGTTCCGTTCCTCATGGAGGAGCTTGCGCTCACCGGCGAAGACCCGAAGGCGGGCAATTGGGGCAAGTCGATTCCCCAAGGCGTGAAAAAGGATTTCCGCGTGCTCGTGATTGGCGCCGGCATGTCCGGCGTGCTGGCGGCCATTCGATTGAAGCAGGCAGGCATTCCGTTCACGATCGTCGACAAGAACAGCGATGTGGGCGGCACCTGGTTCGAGAACACTTATCCGGGTTGCCGGGTCGACAATCCGAACCATCTCTATTCCTATTCCTTCGAGCCGAACTACGACTGGCCGCAGCATTATTCGACGCAAGGAAAACTCTGGGCCTATTTCCGCCGCGTGGCGGACAAATACGGTATCCGCGAGCTGGTGAAATTCGATACCGAAGTAATCGAATCCGTTTACGACGAAGCGCGTTCGATGTGGACGTCGCGCCTGCGCCACAAGGACGGGCGCGAAGAGACGATCGAGGCGAACGCTATCGTCACCGCGGTGGGCCAGCTCAACCGTCCGAAAATGCCGGACGTGAAAGGTATCGAGAGCTTCAAGGGCCTCTCGTTTCATTCGAGCAGTTGGAATCATGCGCTCGATCTGACCGGCAAGCGCGTGGCCGTGATAGGCACGGGCGCCAGCGCGTTCCAGTTCGTGCCGGAGATCGCGCCGAAGGTGGGCCAGATGTTCGTGTTCCAGCGCTCGGCGCCGTGGCTCGGTCCGGCGCCCGATTATCACGACGATGTCGGCGAAGGGCAGAAATGGCTCTTGAAGCACGTCCCCTTTTACGCCCAATGGTATCGCTTCTGGATGTTCTGGATGCTGACCGACGGCATCTATGCCGCGGTGCAAGCCGATCCCGCATGGACCACAAGGCTTGATTCGGTGAGCGCCGCCAACGATTTCCTGCGCGACCTGCTGACGCAATATATCCAGTCGCAATCGGGCGGCGACGACGCGTTTTTCAGGAAAGTCGTTCCCACCTATCCGCCGGGCGGCAAGCGCACCGTGCGCGACAACGGCGTGTGGCTTGCAGCTCTCAGGCGGCCGAATGTCGATCTGATCGTCGATCCGATCGCGGAGATCACGCCAAACGGCGTGAAGACGAAAGACGGCAAGGAATATGCGGTCGACGTGATCATCTACGGCACGGGCTTTCATGCCAGCCGATTCCTGTCGCCGATGATTTTCAAGGGCCGCGGCGGCATCGATCTGCACCGGCAATGGGACGGCGATGCGCGCGCCTATCTCGGGATCACGATTCCCAATTTCCCGAATCTGTTCTGCATGTACGGCCCCAACACCAATATCGTGGTGAACGGCAGCATCATCTTCTTCTCGGAATGCGAAATCCGCTACATCATGGGATGCATCGAGACCTTGCTTGAAAACGGCTACGCGGCGATGGAGCCCAAACGCGACATCCACGATGCGTTCAACGAAAAGATCGACGCCGGCAACAAGCAGATGGCCTGGGGCGTGCCGCAGGTCACGAGCTGGTACAAGAACGCGAAGGGCCGCGTGGCGCAGAACTGGCCTTTCCCGCTGGTCGAATATTGGGCGCGCACCCGCGCGCCGGATCCAAAGGATTTCGAATTCCGCAAAGCAGCAGGAAAATAGCGGTCGCGGCCCGGGAGATGGCGGAACGGAGCGCCCATAAAGACGAGACCCGAGGCTTCTCCCGGCGGCAAAATTGGGTATGATCGAGACAGATCAGCTCGATCTTGGGGATCATCAATACAGGGGGAAGTCATGACGGGTTCAAGAATTCTGCGGCCGGTGCTGGGGTTCGGCATTGCGGTAATGACGGCGTTTGCCTTTGGCGATGCGGTTGCTCAATCGCCGGCAGCTCCCAGTCTTCGAAATGTCGTAGCGCCGCCATTGTCGGCCCCCAAGATGAAGTATTTCCGGAGCCATCCCGCAGCCTGGACCGAATTCGTGTCGAGCCTTCCTCAACGGCCGACCGGTGACCGGCCGACGGCGAATCGCTACGTACCGGCCGCTGGTGCGTTTACCGGCGGTACCTGGCAGACGGTGACACCCGCACCCACCAATGGTTTGTGCAATCCTCTTCTGCTCACCGATGGCACTGTTATCGTGCACAATTGCGATACGCCCGATTGGTACAAACTGACCCCGGATATCAGCGGCAATTATGCGGACGGAACATGGAGCCAGATCGCTTCGATGCCGGTCGTCGCCGGAACGCAGTATGCGCCGCAATATAACGCTTCGGCAGTGCTCCCCGGCGGCCGCGTCATTGTCGAGGGCGGCGAGTATGACGGCGGCGATAATGGCGTCTGGACAAACCAGGGCGCGCTGTACGAACCGGTTGCCAACACCTGGGTTCCCGTGTCGCCGCCGGACGGTGGTACCGGCGGCTGGGCCAGCATTGGCGACTCGCAAAGCACGGTGCTTGCCAACGGGACGTTCCTGCTTGGAGGATGCTGCGGCTATCCTGCTGTCGATGCCCTGTTCGATCCGAAAACGCTGACATGGACCGACACCGGCGCGCCGGCTGCCGGCGGTGCCTACCAGGATGAGCAAGGCTATACGCTTCTCCCCAGCGGCAATGTTTTGACGGTCGATGTCTGGACCAACTATCCCGCGGGCGGCGCGACCAATGCCGAACAGTATGTGCCCAAAAAGGGCGACTGGATCAGCGCCGGCAACACGCCGGTGTCGATGGTCGATTCCGCGCAATGCGGCACCTGGGAAATCGGCCCGGCTCCCCTGAGGGGCGACGGAATCGTGGTCCAGTTCGGGGGCCACAGCGGCTGTGCGAAGCCGACCGTGGATCCGACGGCGATCTACACCGCCGCGGCCAATTTGTGGCTTGAGGGACCCGACGTGCCCCGGGTTTGCGGCAAGAACGGCACCATCAGTTGCGATCTCGCCGATGCTCCCGCCGCGGTGCTGCCGGACGGCAACATCCTGTTCGCGGCGAGTTCCGGCTACGGCGATCACCCCACGCATTTCTTCGAATTTACGACGGGGAATTTCATCAAACAGGTGGCCGATCCGATCGATCGTGCCGACGACTCCGGTGCCTATTATTACAACTTCCTCGTATTGCCGAACGGCCAGGTTCTCTCGACCGATTTCAGCCGGACCATGGAAGTGTATACGCCTGCCGGCAAGCAGATTTCAGGTTACGGCCCGACGATCAGCAAGGCGCCATCGGCAGTGGCTGCGTGTCAGGTCTATGAGTTCAAAGGCAAGCAATTGGGCGGACGGACTCAGGGCGCCTATTATGGCGACGATGCGCAAGCCGCGACGAATTACCCGATCGTGAAGATCGTCAATACCGAGACGGGACACGTCTTCTACGCCCGGACATCGAATATCAGTTCGAGGTCCGTCGCGCCGCTTGTCTTGAGCACGGCAACCTTTCAGGTGCCGGGCAACGTCGAAGCGGGACCGAGCAGCCTGTACGCGATCGCCAACGGCATCGCATCGAAGCCCGTGAGTGTGACGGTGAGCAATCCCGGCGGGTGCTAGACCGGCTTCCGGCAGGAACGAGATGAGCGTGGTCGGAATCGACCACGCGTCGTTTCCCACCTCGCGCCCGGAGGAGACCATTGCGTTCCGGGGCGGGGGCATCGAGGCGCCGTCGGTTTGATCCGTGGCGCCGGTGCGAAGCGGCGACGCAGCGCACAATCCTGCCATGCGAAAAGCCGGCAGCACTCGCACTTGACGATGTTACTACCCGGTACGTATATCACCCTTCGCATGCGTACCGGTCAGTAACATCGTGATTGTCAAACGCCGCGCCTGTTTCGGCCGGAGGAGCGCCACTCTCCCGACGGTCAAGACAGACCCCGCGTCCGCCAAGCATAATTCGGGATCGAAGCAGCGCTTGCGCGCCGCGCCGGAGAGTGCCGTTTTATGACGTGGATCGTTCGCGTTGCGCTGGAGCGCCCCTACACTTTCGTCGTGCTGGCGATACTGATCCTGATCGCCGGCCCGATCGCGGCCGTCGAAACGCCGACGGACATCTTTCCGAACATCGGAATTCCGGTGATCGGCGTCGCGTTCACCTACACGGACCTGTCGCCCGACGATATGTCCGGCCGCATCATCACGCCTTACGAACGATCGCTCACCACGACCGTCAACGACATCGAGCATGTCGAGAGCACATCTTTGCCGGGCATGGGGATCGTCAAGATATTCTTTCAGCCCAATGTCGATATCCGCACCGCGACGGCGCAAGTCACCTCGATCTCTCAAACTGTTTTGCGGCAGATGCCGCCCGGCATCACGCCTCCACTGGTTCTGAACTACAACGCCTCGACTGTTCCGATCGTGCAATTGGCCTTTTCGAGCCCGATCTTGTCGGAGCAGCAGGTTCTCGACCTCGCCCAGAATTTCGTGCGCCCCGCGCTGAGCACGGTGCCGGGCGCGGCCATTCCCTATTCCTATGGCGGCAAAGTGCGCCAGGTGCAGATCGACCTCGATTCGCAGGCGTTGCAATCGAAGGGACTGTCGGCCCAGGACGTCGAAAACGCCATCACCGCGCAAAACCAGATCGTTCCTGGCGGCTACGTCAAAATCGGCAATTTGATGTACACCGTGAAATTGAACGATGCTGCCGAGACGATCGACGAACTCAACAACCTGCCGATCAAGACCGCGAACGGCGCCACGATCTACATTCACGATGTCGGCCATGTTCGCGACGGCTCGCCGCCGCAACAAAGCATCGTGCATGTCGACGGCGTGCGCGCCGTTCTGACCACGATCCTGAAGGTCGGCTCCGCTTCGACGATTGCCATCGTCCGGGGCGTCAAGGACTTGCTGCCGAAGCTGAAGGAAACGCTCCCGCCCGATTTCAAGATCGTGGCGTTGAACGACCAATCACTGTTCGTGAAGGCCGCAATTTCCGGCGTCGTGCGCGAAGGCATCATCGCGGCCGCACTGACGAGCCTGATGATCCTGCTGTTTCTCGGCAGCTGGCGCTCGACCGTGGTCATCGCGACCTCGATTCCGCTGGCGGTTCTGAGCGCGTTGATCGCACTGTCTTGGGCGGGCCAGACGCTCAATATCATGACCCTGGGCGGGCTCGCACTGGCCGTGGGTATCCTGGTTGACGACGCGACGGTGACGATCGAGAACATCAACTGGCATCTCGAGCAGGGCAAGGACGTCAAGACGGCCATTCTCGACGGCGCGCAACAGATCGTGACGCCGGCCTTCGTATCTCTTCTCTGCATCTGCATCGTCTTTGTGCCGATGTTCGCGCTGAAGGGCGTGGCAGGGTATTTGTTCGTGCCGATGGCGGAAGCCGTGGTTTTCGCGATGATCGCGTCGTTCCTGCTGTCGCGCACCCTGGTGCCGACCATGGCAATGTATCTTCTGCGCCCCCATGTCCGGCCGGATTGTCCGCCGGACCACGCGGATTGCGAGCTGCACGAAGCCGAAGGCGAGCGCAATCCGCTATCGCGTTTCCAGCGGCGCTTCGAAAAGAGGTTCGAGGATTTTCGCGAAGGCTACCGCAATCTGCTTGCGATGGCACTCGCCAACCGTCGCGTTTTCGTCATCGGGTTTCTGACTATCGTCATTGTTTCGTTTGCGCTCGTGCCGTTCCTAGGCTCGAATTTCTTTCCGTCCGTGGATGCCGGCCAGATCACGCTGCATGTGCGTCCGCCCGTGGGTATGCGCATCGAAGACGCGTCGGCGATGTTCGGGGACATCGAGCGCGAAATCCGCGCGGTCGTTCCGCAGAACGAGCTGTCCTCAATCGTCGACAACATCGGCTTGCCGACCAGCTCGATCAACACCGTCTATAACAATTCCGGTCTGATCGGCTATCAGGACGGCGACATCTTCATCAGCCTGAATGAGAATCATCAGCCGACGGCCGGCTATGTGCGCAGACTGCGCGAGATTCTTCCTGCCCAGTTTCCGGGCGCCACGTTTTCGTTCCTGCCGGCCGATATCGTGAGCCAGATTCTGAATTTCGGCGCGCCAGCACCGCTCGACCTGCAAATCGCCGGGCCGAAGTTTGCGGCCGATCAAGCCTATGCCGTGGAACTCCTGCGCCGGATGCGTATGATCAGCGGCATCGCCGATGCGCGCATCCAGCAATCGACGGACAATCCGCAGCTTCGCATCGATATAGACCGCTCGCGTGTGGCGCAACTGGGACTGACGGAATTGAATGTGACGAACAGCGTAGTGACCTCGCTGGCCGGCAGTTCGCAGGTTTCGCCAACCTTCTGGCTGAACCCGAAGAACGGCGTCTCCTATCCGATTGTGGCGCAGACGCCGGAATATCAAGTGGATTCGCTGTCGCGTCTGGAAAACCTTCCGATCACCACCGGCACGTCGCCGGGACTGCAGGT
>Ga0302326_10012084_pt1 | contig 18478 bp, 17 predicted proteins | sample Palsa_T0_3_FD_202264 | JGI IMG/M metagenome (GOLD analysis project Ga0302326, IMG submission 202264) | Peat permafrost microbial communities from Stordalen Mire near Abisko, Sweden - Palsa_T0_3 | ecosystem: Environmental > Terrestrial > Soil > Palsa > Peat permafrost | place: Sweden: Abisko...
CCCTCGACATCGTCGGGGAGAAGTGGGCGCTGCTCGCCGTGCGCGAGGTCTTCCTCGGCGACCGGCGGTTCGACGAGATGGTCAAGCGCACCGGAGCGCCCCGCGACACCCTCGCCGCGCGGCTCCGCACCCTGGTGAACGCGGGAGTCCTGGAGCGGCGGCCGTACTCCGAGCATCCGGCCCGGTTCGAGTACTTCCTGACCGAGGCGGGCCTGGATCTCTACCCGGTCATCACGACCCTACGCACCTGGGGTGACAAGTACCTGGCCGGCGGCGACGGGCCGCCGCTGGTCGTCGAGCACAGGTGCGATCACGAACTCGCGCCCCGGCTGGTGTGCGAGACGTGCGGCGAACCCGTCAACCCGCGCGACACCCGGGCGCGCAGGACGTCCGGCGCCTACTCGCTGACGGCCACCGATCGAGGGTCGAAGGCAACGTAGCCGGCGAAATCGCGTCCGACGCGCTCGACGGCTGAGGGCTTCAGGTCGGGGTAGCTCCAGGCGCCGTCGGATATGGTTCCCCCGGAAGTGCGCAGGTCCCAGTACTGCGCCGGGCCCTTCCACGGGCAGGTGTACGGCGTAGCGCTCGGCGCCAGCACGCCCTCGGCGAGGCTGCTGGGCGGAAAATAGCTGTTGCCCTCGATGCTGATGACCTCGGCCGCGGTCGCCTCGGCCACGACGGTCCCGTCTACCACAGCTTTCATGCTTCCCCTTGCGCTGTCGACGCCTTGCCAAAATACACCCGTGGGCGGCGGGCCTGACCGCCTCCCAGTCAGCCCACCGCGGGGATGCCGATTTCCCTAGCTGTTCACGGCGTGTTTCCGCGGGGGCCGGGCGCGAAGGCCGGATGCGAGCTCAGCCCGGTGTCGATGAGCCTGGCCGCCCGGCGGACGTCGGCCATCACGGCCCGATGGACCTGCGCGGGCGTTCTGCTGCCGTCCAGGTATTTCGTCAGGCTCTGGAACTGGATCCGCCACAGGCCGAGCAGCGCGGTGGCCGCGATCAGCGGCTCCGGGTCATCCGCGTTCATCGCGGCGCGTTCGGCCAGGATGGTGGCGGCCACGGTGGTGAACTGGTCCATCATGTCGCTCTGATGGACCCGCAACGAGGGGGTGGCCTGGATCAAGGCGCCGAAGCGCCGGATCGCGGCACCGGCCTGGACCGGGTCGTCCTGATCGGCCAGCCAGGATGTCATCGCGCTCAGTTCGCCGTCGAGGATCCGCAGCGCCGCCTCGACCGGGGCGGCCCCGGGCTCGGCCAGGCCGGTCCGCAGCGAGGTCATCGTGGCCTCCAGCCGGTCCAGGATCAGCGACTCTTTGGTCGGGAAGTAGTTGAAGACGGTCTTCTCCGACACCCCGCACGCCGCGGCGATCTCCGCCACCCGGACGGCGTCGAAGCCCCGCTCCAGGAACATCTGGGTGGCCGTGTCGGACAGTTGCTGGCGCATCAGGCGCTTCTTGCGCTCCCGCAGTCCCTCGGCCCGGCGCGCCCCGGACGCCGGGGTGCGGGAGGCGGTCCACTCCGCCGGCTGGGCACTCACGCCCTCAGCATAGTTCAGTGTCCATAATTTTTCTGCTACTATAACTTTATAGCTACTAGATTTTTATGCTCTCATTTCCTGACCGCCGAGGAGCTTCCATGACTGCCATCCGCATCGTGCGCGACTACCCACATCCGCCGGCCAAGGTGTGGCGGGCGGTGACCGACCCGGCGCTTATCCCGCTCTGGACCGCGACCGGCGCGGGTGGGCGGCCGGAAGGATTCGCCCCCATCGCCGGAACGAAGTTCCGGTTCGTGGCGAAGCCCAAACCCGGCTGGAACGGCGTCGTCGACTGCGAGGTGCTCGAGGTGAACGAGCCGTCGCTGCTGCGCTACTCGTGGACCGGCGACGCAGGCGGCGACGTGACGCAGGTCGTCTACCGGCTCGAACCCCACGAGGGCGGCACGCGCTTCAGCTTCGAGCACACCGGATTCACCGGCATCGGCGGGATCTTCATGGCCAAGCTGCTCGGCCACGTCCGCAGGAGGATGCTCGGCGTGGGCCTGCCCGCGGTGCTGGACGAACTCGACGACGACGGCGCGCTCCGGACCGGCCGCCAGCCCGAATCCTAGGGTGACCAGGGACGTCCGCGGGCCGCCGGGATGTTGCTAGGTAGCGGAGGTGGTGATGGTGTCTTCGCCCGGCATAGCGTTCCAGTTGCTCGACGGGACGCAGGCGGCGGCGCACGCGGACGAGCTGCAGGCGCTGCACGCCGAGGTCTACGCCGACCCGCCGTACGGGCGCGACCAGGACGCCGCGCTGTTCGCCGGGCGGTTCCGGGTCCAGCACCGGCAGCCGGGCTTCGTGCTTGCCGAAGCCCGCCACGGCGACTACCTGGTGGGCTACGGATGCGGGATGCCGCTCCGGCCGTCTACCTCGTGGTGGCGGGAGCTGACCGCTCCGCTGCCGGACGAGGTCACCGCCGAGCATCTCGGCCGCACCTTCGCGCTGACCGATCTGCTGGTGCGTGCGTCGTGGCGGCGGCAGGGCATCGCGGCGACCTTGCACGACCTCATCCTGGCGGGCCGGCCCGAGGAACGCGCCACGCTGACCGTGCTGCCCGCGGCGACCCCGGCCCAGAACGCGTTCGGAAAGTGGGGCTGGCGCAAGGTCGCGCGGACCCGCGACGCCGGCCCGGGCTCGCCGGTATCCGACGTGCTCGTGACCGCGCTCCCCTACCGCCAGAGCATCTGACGCGGTCTCTTCTCCCACCAGACGCCAGCCGCTTTTGGGTCCGCCGGCCGACAGTGGGAAAATTGACGGTGGCCAGCTAGCCGGTGGCCACCGGCGCGAAACGTGGTGAAATGTTGCTGAACAGGACAAACTGTAGGACGATCTCGCCATGAGGACGCTCAGCCGCAGATCAAGTTCAGCACGTGCGCACCCGCTGCCCACTGGCTACCCGCGAGTGATCACATGCGTCTGCTGCTGATCGGCGCGCCCGGCGCCGGCAAGGGAACGCAGGCGCAGCGGCTGGCCGAGCGGTTCGGCATCACCCATATCTCCAGTGGCGACCTGCTGCGCCAGCACGTCAGGGACCAGACCGCTCTCGGGCGGACGATCAAGTCCTACGTCGAGGCGGGCGACCTGGTTCCGGACGCCGTGGTGATGGACATGCTGCGCAAACCCACCGTCGCCGCGACCGAGAACGGCGGCTACGTGCTCGACGGTTTCCCGCGCACCGTCGCGCAGGCCCAGGCGGTCTTCCCCACCGCTCGCGCCCTCGGCGTCGAGGTGCAGGCCGCGGTCCACCTCGACGTCGCCCGCGAGGAGCTCGTGCGACGGCTGCTCGCCCGGCAGCGAGGATCGGACGACACCGAAGCCGTCATCGAGCACCGCCTGCAGGTGTACCTGGACAAGACCGTGCCGTTGCTCGAGTACTACGCGGGCCGGGAATGGATGTTCACCGTGGACGGGTCCCAGCCGCCGGACGCCGTGCACGCGGAAATCCTCAGCCGCCTCAAGAAGCTCGCCGATTTCGCCCTCCTTTAAAGGACCGGACGGCCCGGCGCCGTCCTGGCTTACTGGCGGCGGGACAAGAAGTCCGCTAGCCCCGGCTCACCCCGGCTGGCGATGAACGCCGCGGGCACGGTGATGAGGATGTCCTCGGCGTGAGCCAGGCACGCCCACACCACGTCCCCGCCGGAATCGGCGAGCTTCACCTCGGCTCTATCCGGGCACGGCGTCCCGGCGGGCGCCGGGACCTGGCAGCCGACCGTCATGCCTCCCTGGGCCGATACCGCGGCCGCCGCCTCCTTCAGCAGGGAGAAACGGACGGCGGCATCGGCCTCTTCGGCCTCTTCGGTGTCTTCGGCCGCCGGTGCCGCGGACGCCGATCGCTCCGGCTGGCCGATCAGGATCGTGTTGCCGTCAGGGTCCAGCACCTTCACCTCACCGCCCGGCGCATGCGGAGGATGACCAGTCCGGACTACCTCCACCCCGGCCGTGCCGAGCCTGGCGACGACAGCATCCAGATCGTTGCAGAAGAAGTAAAACATCAGCGGCAGCGGCGCGATCTCAAGCGGCGGCCGGGTGTAGGCCAGCAAGACCGACAGGTCACCCTGGTGGAGAGCCGACCAGGCCGAGGTCTCGGCGCGGCCGGCCGACTGCTCACGGAAACCGAGCAGCTCGTAGAAGGCGCGCGCGGAATCGATGTCCCTGACATAGGTCACGGCGATCATCGACTGCACGGGCGTCATGAGCACAACCTACGCCGCTCGCCCGGACGGGCGGCCCGATATGCCTCCGTCGACCGGAACCGACCTGATCGGAACGGCCCGTCTCGCTGCTTACCGGCCAAGTCTCGCCCACCCCTCAGCCCCATATCGAACGTTTCGCCTCTATGTGACCGACCGCCGGTTGGACATGAGGACGTTAAAACGTATGGTTGTCACAGCCTGCACAAAATAGTGTGTACGTTGCCACAACCATACGTGCCGGGGCAGGGACGGGAGAAGCGGATGGTACGGGTGGTAAGGATGCGGAGAGGGCCGGCCGCGAGCAGGCAGTAGTCCGGTCCGGTTAGGCCCGGCCTGGCGGGTCAGTGCGGCTCAGCCGGGGCTGAGCGGGGCAGCAGCCAGACCAGGCCGAGACCCAGGGCGGCGATCGCGCCGACGACGGCCACGCTGACGGTCATGGCGTGGGCGGCGCCGTGGCGGGACAGCTGGCTGAAGTAGACGGTGGTGACGACGGCGGAGCCGATGCCGGCCGCCAGTTGCTGGACCGCGGACAGGGCGCCGCTGGCGCTGCCGGCCTCGGCGGGGGCGATGTCGCCGATCGCGACATCGTAGATGCTGCTGAAGCAGGCGCCCATGCCCACGCCGAGAACGAGCAGCGAGGGAGCCAGCATCCAGACGCTGACGGCGGCGCCCTCGGCCAGCACGGTCGCCCAGACTCCGGCGGCGCCGGCCAGGGTGATACCCAGCCCGATGACGACCAGCAGCCGGCCAAGCTTGGTGATCAGCGGCCGCCCCGCGAAGGACGCGCCGATGATGCCGGCCATCATCGGGGCCAGCCCCAGGGCCGCCGCGGCGGGGCGCAGGCCGAGCGCGAGCTGGAAGAATAGCGAGACGACATAGGCCAGCCCGTTGACCGCGGCGAAGAACGCCAGGCCCAGCAGCAGGCCAGCGGTAAACCCGCGGTTGGCCAGCAGCGAGGGCAGGATCAGCGGGTCGGACGCCAGTCGCTGCCGGAGCCCGAACCCGGCGAACAGCACCGCACCGGCCACCAGGCTCACGATCGGCAGCGCGGTCCAGCCCGCGGTGGAGCCCTCGATCAGGCCGTAGAGCAGGCCGGCCATGGTGCCGCTGAGCAAACCGGCGCCGAGCCCGTCGATGGGGACGGTGCTGCCCGGGCCGTCGTGCGGCAGCAGCCTGAGCGCGGCGGCGAAGCCGACGGCGCCGAGGACGATGTTGATCAGGAAGACCGGCCGCCAGGACAGGCCGCCGATGTCGGCGTCGATGATGAAACCGGCCACGATGGGGCCAAGCACGGCCGAGCCGCCCAGGACCGGGCCGAACGCGCTGACCGCCCGCGGTATCTGCTCGCGGGAGAAGGTGGCCAGCAGGATGCCGATGCCCTGCGGGATCAGCAGCGCCCCGAAGCCGCCCTGGACGAGACGCCCGGCGATCAGCATGACCGGGTCGGCCGCCAGCCCGCACACGAGCGAGGCCGCGGTGAAGCCGGCGATGCCGGTCAGGAACAGCCGCCGCTTGCCGTAGCGGTCACCGAGGCGGCCGCCCACCACGAGCAGCACGCCCATGGCCAGCGCGTAGCTCGCGCCCAGCCACTTGATCAGCGACTCCCCGCCGCCGATGTCCCGCACGATCGACGGTGCGGCGATGTTGGTGATGGTGGAGTCCATCAGGTCGAGCACGTCCGCGATCAGCACGACCGCGAGGATCGCGCGCAGGCGGTTCGAGAGCCGGGCCGGACCGGCGTCGGCGGCCGGGCCGGCCGTGGTGGTGTCAGTGCTAGGGGTCATGGGGAGCTCCTGCGCGGGACGGGCCCGGGCGCGGACGTCAGGGCGTGACGGGCTGAGGCAACGGCGTGGATCCGGTTGCCGTGGAACTGGTGGTTACTGGGTGCCTAGGTAGGACGGGCCGTCTGCAGGATGCCGTTGATCAGGACGTGGAAGCCCCAGGTCAGCCGGTCCGGGCCTGCGCCGCTGACAAGTTCAAGGCCGAGGGCGGCGATGTGCGGGTAGGTGTCCGCGGGGGCGTTGGCGATGGCCGCTATGACCTGGTCTTCCTCGTCGCGGGCGTCGATAGCCTGGCTGCGGGTGCCCTGCTCGGTGGCGGTCGAGGTGGCGAAGTGCAGCAGCAGGTCCACGGCCCAGGCGGCCCGGCCGGCCGGCACCTCGGCGCTCAGCAGCGCCAGCAACCCGTCCAGCAGGTGCAGGTAACCGGGCCCGGACGGCCTGGTCACCAGCGCCGACTGAGCCAGGCCCGGATGCTCGGCCAGGACGACGGTGTAAGACCAGAGCACCGCGATCAGCCGCTCGCGCCAGTCCCGTTCCGCCGTGACCGGGCTCAGATCCAGGCCCGCGAGCAGCTCGTCTAGCATGTAAGCACGCAGCTCAGCGGTGTTGCGCACGTAGACGTACAGCGACGCGGCGCCGGTGTCGAGCTCGGTGGCCAGGCGCCGCATCGTAACCCGGTCCAGTCCCTCGGCGCGCATCACCTCCAGCGCGGTCGCGACGATGCCCTCCCGCGTCAGGGCCGGCTTGGCCGGGCGCTCACGACGGCTGAGCGGAGCCGGCTTCGCTGCTGTCATACCCGCATTCTAACGAACATGTTCGTTAGAAACAAGTTCGCCACAAACATGTTTCGTTCCGGCCTCACCTGTGGTGCAGGACAGCGGCCATGCGTTCGACCAGTTCGGTGAGGATGGGCTGCGGGGTGGCGAAGTTGAGCCGGAAGGCTCCTTCGCCGCCATCCCCGAACGCCGGCCCGTCCACCACGGTTATGTGCGCGTCTTCCGTGACCAGTGCGCCCGGTGAGCGGGGCAGGTCCATCGCGGTGCAGTCGAGCCAGGCGAGGTAGGTGCCGTCGGGCGGGCGATAGCGCACCTGCGGCAGGAAGCGGCCGAGCAGATCCGCGAGCAGGAACCGGCTGTCCTGCAGGTAGCCGAGGACTTCGTCCAGCCAGGCCTCGCCGCCGGAGTAAGCGGCGATGTTGGCGACCACACCGGGATTGCTCGCGCCGTGGGAGGCGAAGAACCCCATCTCCTCCCAGTGCCGCTGGTCCGCGGAGTTGGTCAGGATCACCTGGGCGCATTTAAGGCCGGGCAGGTTCCACGCCTTCGAGGCGGAGGTGGCGGTCAGGGTGTGCGACGCGGCGGCCGGCGAAGTAGCGGCGTACGGGATGTGGCGCTGGCCCGGATAGACGAGCGGAGCGTGGATCTCATCGGCGAAGATCCGGCCGCCGTGCCGTTCGACGACCTCGGTCAGCTGACTCATCTCCGGCTCGGTGAAGACTCGCCCGAGCGGGTTGTACGGGTTGCAGAAGATGAGCAGATGTCCCCCGGCCCGGAAGGCATCCTCGATCGCGTCCAGGTCGAAGGTGAAGAAGCCGGCGGCGTCCTCGCGCATCCGCACCTGGATGATCTCCCGGCCGAGGAAGCCGGGCACGGCCAGGAACGGCATGTAGGCGGGCGTCGGCAGGATGACCGGTGAGCCCGGGCGGGAAAAGTGCGTGATGGAGAGCTCGAGCGCCTTGATGACGTCGGGGACGTGGTGGATGAACGCGGGATCAACGTCCCAGCCGTAGCGGCGCTTTTCGAACTCCGCGCAGGCGGCGGCCAGCTCCTCGGCGAGAAACGGCGGCAGGTAACCGAATAGAGCGTCGGCCGACAACCCGGCCAGCGCCTCGAGGATGGCCGGGGCGGCGCCGAAGTCCATCTCGGCCACGGCGGCGCCGAACCCGTCCGGGCCCGGAGCGGTCCACTTGAAGCTGCCGCGAGCGCGGAGCATCGGCACGGTGGTGGCATCGATGGCCTGCCTGAGAGTTCCTGGCACACCGCTATCTTCTACCGGGCCGGCCGGCGCCAGGCACGGGGCCTAGGTAGACGGGCCGAGGTAGACGGACCGGGGCCTTGACGCCGTTTCGCGCGCCGCCATAGCGTGATCGGATGCCGGAGGTGCTCACGGCGCCGCGCGTGATCACCGGCGGCCAGACCGTAGCCGGCGGCGCGGTTGTCATCGGCGACCGCACCGTGGACTGGACCGGACCAGCCGAAGCGCTTCCGGCCGAGTACGCGCCGGTGCCGCGGACCGATTACCCGGACGCCACGATCATGCCGGGCCTGATCGACAGCCACGTGCATCTCGCGTTCGACGGCGGCCCGGACCCGGCGGCCCGGATGCGCCGCGAGACCGACGCGCAGCAGCTGATCCTGATGCTGCGCAGCGCGCGGGAGCTGCTCGGCGTGGGCGTGACCACCGCCCGCGACCTCGGCGCGCGAGGCTATCTGGATGTGGTGGTGCGGGACGCCATCGCCGCGGGTATGGCCCGCGGGCCGCGGCTGGTGGTGGCCGCCCGGCCCATCACCGTGACCGGCGGGCACTGCTGGTTCATGGGCGGCGAAGCGGACAGCGAGGACGACCTGCGGCGCATGGTCCGCACCCACCACAAGCACGGCGCCGACCTGATCAAGGTCATGTCCACCGGCGGGTTCATGACGACCGGTTCGGCGCCCTGGCACGCCCAGTTCACCGCCGCGCAGCTGGCGGTGATCGTCGAGGAGGCGGCCCGGGTGGACAAGCGGGTCGCGGCGCACGCGCACGGCATCGAGGGCATCCGCCGGGCGGTCGAGGCCGGGGTCAGCACGCTCGAGCACTGCTCGTTCGTGACCGAGACCAACGAACGGCGCTTCGACGAACCCCTCGCGGCCGCCATCGCGGAACGCGGCATCTTCGTCTGCCCGACCATCAACGTGAACGCGCCCTACGTCGCCGAGCTGACCGGCATGATCGTGGGCGAGCACATCAAGCCGATGCGCGACCTGGGCGTCCGGATCATCGTGGGGACCGACGCCGGCGTCGACAACACCCCGCACCACCAGTACGTCGGCGCGCTGGAATACCTCGTGACGCTGGGCTTTCGTCCCGCCGAGGTCCTCGCCATGGCCACCACCGAGGCCGCGGCGGCGCTGGGCGTCGAGGGCGTCACCGGCCGGCTGGCGCCCGGCTACGACGCCGACCTCATCGTGGTGGACGGTGACCCGCAGACCGACATCACCGCCGTGGGCCGGCTGCGCCGGGTTATCGCCCGCGGCCGCGACTACCGGCCCGACAGCGGCCGCTTCGACGTCAGCGCTCCGGGCACGCCCTACGCGGCGCCGGGGGTCGCCGTCGACCTCCGGCTGCTGATCGAGGCGACCAGGCGGCGGCGAGCTTAGCCACCGCTTCGACGCGGCTGGCCGTGGGGTCGCGCCAGGGCCGTTCGGTAATAATCTTTTGAATCCGAACGGAGCGGGGTACCAGCCCACGCAAAACATGTGTTCGATTCAAATCGCGGGGTAGGGGCGGGCTATGAGTGACGAGCTGCAGGCCGTCTCCGGCCGGGGGACCAACAGCAGCGGCTGACCGTCAGGCGGAACCTTCCGGGGTGACCTGGCCCGGGGTGACCTGACCCGGGGTGACCTGACAGAGCGTCGCGCCCTGGGCTACGGTGTCGCCGACCGAGACGTGCAGGCCGGTGACCCGGCCTGGGTGGGGGGCGCGCAGCGGGTTCTCCATCTTCATCGCCTCGACGACCACGAGCAGCTGCCCGGCGGCGACCTCGTCGCCGTCGGCGACCTCGACCCGGATCACCGTGCCCTGCATCGGAGCGCGGACCGCGTCCCCGGCCGCCTGGCCGGCCCGCTCCAGCCGGTCGCGGGCCTGCTCGCGGGCCAGGACCAGGGGGCCTTCGCGGGCCTGGGCCAGGCCCGGCACGTCGACGCTAAGCCAGCGGCGGCCGACGCGGACCGCCACCCGTTCGGTGTCGGGCTCTTCGGCCCCGGCGGGCGCGGCGGGGAGGTAGTCCTGCTCGATCCAGCGGGTGTGGACGGCGAAACCGGCCGGGCCTTCGGCGGTGAAGGCGGGCTCGGTCAGCACCTGACGCAGGAAGGGCAGCGTGGTGCGCACGCCCGCGACGTCGAACTCGCCGAGCGCGCGGCGGGCCCGCTCGAGGGCCTGCGGGCGGTCGCGCCCGGTGACGATCACCTTGGCCAGCAGCGAGTCGAACTGCCCCCCGATCACGCTGCCGGCCTCGACGCCGGAGTCCACCCGGACCCCGGGACCGCCCGGCGGGCGGAACCGGGTGATCGTCCCGGTGGACGGGGCGAACCCGCTGTCCGGGTCCTCGGCGTTGACCCGGAACTCGATGGCGTGCCGCCGGACCGGCCCGTTTTCCTGGCGGCCGACCGCCTCGGCCAGCGGCCGGCCGGCCGCGATCAGCAGCTGGGCCCGGACCAGGTCCACATCGGTGGTCTCCTCGGTCACGCAGTGCTCGACCTGCAGCCGGGTGTTCACCTCGAGAAACGACAGCTGGCCGTCCGGCGACAGCAGGAACTCGACCGTTCCGGCGCTGACGTAGCCCGCGTCGGCGCAGATGGCGGCGGCGCTGTCTTCCAGGGTGGCCTGCTGGGCGGCGGACAGGAACGGGGCCGGCGCCTCCTCGACCAGCTTCTGATACCGGCGCTGCAGCGTGCAGTCGCGTGTCCCCACGACCAGGACGTCGCCGTGGGTGTCCGCCAGGACCTGGGCCTCGACGTGCCGCCCGCGCTCGACGTAGGCCTCGACGAAGCACTCGCCGCGGCCGAAGGCGGCCTCCGCCTCACGCACCGCGGCCTCGAACAAGCCGGCCACCTCACCGAGGTCGCGGACGATCCGCAGGCCGCGGCCGCCGCCGCCGTGCGCCGCCTTGATCGCGATCGGCAGCCCGTACTGTCTGGCGAATGCCACCGCCTGCGCCGCGTCGGCGACCGGATGCGGCGTGCCCGGCACCAACGGGGCGCCGACCCGGGCCGCGATGGCGCGGGCCGCCACCTTGTCGCCGAGCGCGCGGATGACCTGCGGCGGCGGGCCGATCCAGGTCAGGCCGGCGTCGATGACGGCCTGGGCGAAGTCCGCGTTCTCGGCCAGGAAGCCGTAGCCGGGATGCAAGGCGCTGGCCCCGGTGTGTTCGGCCGCGGCCAGCAGTTTGGCTATGTCGAGGTAGGTGCCGGCCGGGCTGGTTCCGGTTAGCGGGACCGCCTCGTCGGCCAGCCGGGCGAAGGGCGCGCCGGCGTCGGAGTCGGCGTAGACCGCGATGCTGGTCAGGCCGGCGTCACGGCACGCTCGTACTATCCGAAGCGCGATCTCGCCGCGGTTGGCGATCAGCACCCGCTTGAACTCCGCGGGGCGAGGTCGGGTCACCGCTGTTCCGGTTGTTCCGGTTGTTCCGGTTCCGGTTGTTCCGGCTGTACCGGCTGTTCCGGCGCGCGGGCCAGCACGGCGCGGGCCATCCGGACGTGCACCTCGTCGGCCATCTGGCCGTCGACCACCGCGACGCCCGCCTGGCCGGCCGCGACGACCTCGCGGGCGTGCGCCAGCTCGGCCGGGGTCGGGGTGAACACCTGGTGGGCCAGCGCAACCTGGCGCGGGTGGATGCACATCTTGCCCTGATAGCCCAGGTCCCGGCCGCCAGCCGCGTCGGCCAGGAAATGCTCGTCGTCGGCTAGGTCGGTAACGACCTGGTCCAGGGCGGGCAGCCCGGCCAGGTGTGCGGCCAGGGCCACGCGGCTCCGCGCGTACAGGACCTCGGCGCCCCCGCGGGTGCGGCGGCCGCCGATATCGGCGATGTAGTCCTCCGCGCCGAAGTACACGGCGCTGACACCATGGGAAAGCAGCGCCCGCGCGTCGGCGACGCCGAGCGCGGTTTCCAGCCCGGCGACGAGTATCGCGTCAGACCAGGAGTGCTCGGCGAGCGCCTGCCGCACCTGGCCCAGGTCCTGCGGGGTGGCCAGCTTCGGCACCACGATCCCGGCCGCGGCGCAGCCGGCCGCGGCCGCGATGTCACCGTTGAACCAGGGCGTGCCGATCGCGTTCACCCGGATCAGCACCGTGACCGGGACCCTCGGGTCCTTCGGGTTCTTCGGGGTATTCGCGTACAGGGCATCGATCGCGGCGGCGGCGATGTCTCTGGCCCGTTCCTTATCGCCGGTCGCGACCGCGTCCTCTAGGTCGGCCACCGCCACGTCGGGCCCGATCCGGGGAATCTTCGCGATCATCTCGGCCCGGGTGGCCGGCATGAACAGCAGGCTGCGGGCGCGGGTCAGCGTCGGCATAGGGTGATCAGCTCCGTTCCGGCTCCGGCCGGCAGTGCATCATGGCGGCCCGGACGGCCACGCAGACCGTCTCATCTCGCTGGTTGATGCCGTGGTGCTCGAACGTGACGATGCCGGTGCCCGGCCGCGACTGGGACCGGCGCGCCTCGATCACGTCGGTGACCACGTGGATGGTGTCGCCGATGAAGACCGGCGCCGGGAAGTCGATCCGGGAGAAGCCCAGGTTGGCCACCGTGGTGCCCAGGGTGAGCTCGGGCACCGCCAGGCCGACCACCAGCGCCACGGTGAACATGCTGTTCACCAGGACCTGGCCGTACTGCGATCGGGCGGCGAACTCGGCATCCAGGTGCAGCGGCTGCGGGTTCATGGTCATGGTGGTGAACAGCACGTTGTCGGTCTCGGTGACGGTGCGGGTGGTGGCGTGCTGCACCCGCAGGCCGACCTCGAGCTGCTCGAACCACAGTCCGGACACGCCGATCACGCTCCCTGCACTTTGGTCGCGGGCCGCACCGCCCGCTGCACCGCCTGCAGGCCGGACACATCCTCCATCGCGCTGGTGTCGCCCTGCGGCTCGCCGTGCTCGACCACGTCGCGCAGCAGCCTGCGCATGATCTTGCCGGTCCGGGTCTTGGGCAGCGCGGAGGTCAGGTAGACCGCGCCGAGCCGGGCGTAGCCACCCAGCTGGGAGGCCACCTGGGCGGACACCTCCTGCTTGACCTGGCCCGGATCCGCCCCGTCGAGCAGGGTGAGGAAGCCGACCGGCACGGTGCCCTTGGTGGCGTCGGACACGCCCACCACCGCGGCCTCCGCGACCTGGGGGTGCGCGGTCGCGATGGCCTCGATCTCCAGCGTCGAGATGCGGTGCGCGGCCACGTTGATCACGTCGTCGGCCCGGCCGAGCACCCACAGGTGGCCGTCGTCGTCGAGCACGGCCTCGTCGTTGGTGCCGTAGCAGCCGGGGAACCGGGAGAAGTAGGCGTGCTGGTAGCGCTCCGGGTCGTCCCAGACCGTGCGGGCCAGGGTGGGGAAGGGCTGGGTCAGCACCAGGTTCCCCTTGGTCCCTGGCGGCACCGGCTTGCCGTTGTCGTCGACGATGTCGTACACGTGCCCGGGCACGGCGGTGCCGGTCGAGCCGGGTTTCAGCGCCTCCACGCCGGCGACGGGATAGGTCCAGGTCGAGCCGGTCTCGGTCTGACCGTAAGCGTTGATGACCGGGACTCCGCCGCCGAGATGCGTGGTGGCCCAGGTGAACGTGTCACCGTCCAGGGGTTCTCCCTGCACCGTGACCAGCTTCAGGTCGGGCAGCGGGTGGGCGGCGGCGAGGTCGTCGCCGTACTTGCGCAGCATGCGCAGCAGCGTCGGGGCGCCGAGCACCTTGGTGACGTGGTGCTTCTCGCAGATCTCGTAGAAGCGCGCACTGGTCGGGGTGTCCATCGCCCCCTCGAAGCAGACGATGGTCATGGCGTTGGCCAGCCCGCCGACGACCGCCTGGATCGGGAACGTGAGCCAGCCGACGTCGGCCGCCACCCAGTAGACGTCGCCGTCCTCCGGGCCGACCTGCCAGCGGACGTTGGCCCAGGTCCCGATCAGGAACCCGGCCACGCTGTGCACGACCCCCTTCGGCCGGGCCTCGGTGCCGCTGGTGAAGATCAGGAAGGCCGGGTCGTTCGCCTCGAGCGGGACCGCCGGGATGCCTTCGGGGGCGAGGTTGAGCGCGTCGGCGTAGGACATCTCGCCGTCCTCCAGCGGCAGGCCGCGCCCGGTCCGGTCCACCACGATCGTGTGCTGCACCGTGCCGACCTGGGTGCGGGCGGCGCGCAGCGTCTCGAGCAGCGGGGTGAGCTTGCCCCGCCGGTAGGACGCGTCCAGGACGATGACCGCTTTGGCCCGGGACGCCTCAAGCCGGGACCGCACGGCATCCGGGCCGAACCCGGAGAACAGGATCGTGTAGATGGCGCCGATCCGGTTGCACGCGTGCACCGCGGTGAACGCCTCGATCGCGTTGGGCATGTAGATCGCGACCACGTCCCCCTTGGCCACGCCGAGCGAGGCGAGGGCGCCGGCCAGCCGGCTGACCTCGTCCGCGAGCTCGGCGTAGCTGACCGTACGGACGTCGCCCGGTTCGCCTTCCCAGATGACGGCGGTCTTGTCCGCGGTCGCCGGGTCTTCCGCCCAGCGGTCCACGCAGTTGTCCGCGACGTTCATCTGGCCGCCGGCGAAGTAGGTGAAGCCGCCCAGCCCGCCGGTCCGGACCGTATCCCACGGCCGCATCCAGCGCTGCTGTCCGGCGACCCAGGTCCAGTAGGCGTCCGGGCTCTGCTCATGCCAGGCGCGGGCGGTGCGCAGCAGCTCGGCCTGCGCGGGCGAGCGCGACGGCTCGGCCAGTGGTTGCAGCGGAGTAGCCAGCAGCTGGCTCAGGTTGTCTGCCATAGACATCCTTCCGGAATTGGCACGCAATGAGATCCGGCCACGGCTGCGTGATCAGACCGGGCTGATGTGATGATGCCGTCGCCTTGGTCCGCGCGTCCATCCTTGCGCATCGGCCAGGCGTGCGATGAGCTCGGCCCGCAGGTCCGCCGGTTCGACGATGGCGTCGACAACAAGCTCGCTGGCCAGGTGCAGCAGGTTGATGTCGGCGAGCTGTTCGGCGGTACGGGCGGCGATGAAGGCGGCGCGCTGCCCCTCCTCGTCGATCTCGGCGATTTTCTTGGCGTACATCGCGTTGACCGAGGCTTCGGGCGCCATCGGCCCGATGGACGCGGCCGGCAGCGCGATCGACGCGCGGGGCTCGAAGCCGGGGGCGCACATCGCGTAGTAGCCGGCCGCGTAGCTCTTGCGCAAGATGACGGAGAACTTCGGCACCTCGGCGCTGGCCATGGCCGTGATCATCTTGGCGCCATGACGGATGATGCCCTGCCGCTCGACGGCCGCGCCCACCATGAAGCCGGGCACGTCGTGCAGGAAGATCAGCGGGATGTTGAAGGCGTCGCACATGGTGATGAAACGGGCCGCCTTATCGGCCGAGTCCACGAAGATCGCCCCGCTGCGGACCTGGGACTGGTTGGCCACCAGGCCCACCACCGCCCCGTCCAAGCGGCCGAGCCCGACCACGATCTCCTCCGCCCAGCGCGCCTTGATCTCGAAGAATGAGCCCTCGTCGACCAGGCCTTCGATGACCTCGCCGACGTCGTAGCCGGCGGATTCGCTGGCCGGTATAACCCCGGCCCAGTCCGGGCGGGCCGGGTCCGCCGGGAAAGCGGCGGGGGGCCGCTGCTCCCAGCTGTCGGGCAGGTAGGACAGCAGCAGCCGGGCCGCGGCGATGGCCTCCCAGTCCGAGCCGAACACTTCGTCGGCGCAGCCGGACACGGTGGCGTGCATCATCGCGCCGCCCATCTCCTCCAGCGTGGTCAGCTCGCCGGTGACCTTCTCCGCCACCCGCGGCGAGGCCAGGTACATCGAGGCGTTGCCCTCGACCATGCCGACCCAGTCGGTGAAGGCAGGCATGTACGCGCCGCCCGCAGCGGATGGGCCGAGCAGGCAGCAGATCTGCGGCACCCGCCCGGACAAGGCCACCTGCAGCTGGAAAATGCGCGAGGCACCGCGGCGGTCGGAGAAGAAGCCGAGCTGGTCGGTGAGGCGGCCGCCCGCGGAATCGACGAGGTAGATCACCGGAAGCAGGTCGCGGTCCGCCCGTTCCAGGATCCGGACCTGCTTCTCGCAGGTCAGCTTGCCCCACGAGCCCGCCTTGACCGCGAAGTCGTGCGCGATGACGGCCACCGTCCGGCCGCCGACGCGGCCGACCCCGGTCCGCACGCCGTCGGCCGGCAGGCCGCCGGCCTCGGCGTTGGCCAGCAGGCCATCCTCACGCCAGCTGCCCGGGTCAAGGAGCACAGCCAGGCGTTCGGCCACGGGGAGCTTGTCCGGCCAGCGACCCGGGTCATTTCCCTGCCGGGCGGCCACGATAGCGCCCCGGACCGCGTCGGCGCCGTCCGTCACTGCGGTATCCGGCGTCGTCACGCAGGCAGTCCCTTGGCCAGAATCTCGAGCTGGATCTCGTCCGTGCCGCCGCCGATGCGCAGCACGCGGGCGTCCCGGAAGTGACGCGCGACGGGGGTCTCCTCGAGGAACCCGCTGCCGCCGAAGAGCTGGAGGCACTCGTCCACGATGTGGTTGGCGGCGATCGCAGCGTGGTACTTGGCCATGGCGACCGAGCGGTCCGCCTCCGGGTGACCGGCGTCCAGCCGGGCCGCGGCCCGGTAGGTGAGCACGCGGGCCGCTTCCAGCTCGACCGACATGGCGGCGAGCCGGTGCCGGGTCGCCTGCAAGCTGATCAGCGGCGCACCGAACACCTCGCGGTCGCGCGCGTAGGTGGTCGCGGCCTGCAGGCACTCTTCCGCGTGGCCGACCCCCATCGCGGCCAGGGTCAGCCGTTCCAGCTGGAAGGCCGACATGATCTGGTGGAAGCCGCGGTCCTGCTCGCCGAGCACGGCATCGGCGGCGAGGCGGCAATCCGCCAGGATCACCTCGCGGGTGTCGGAGGCGTGCCAGCCCATCTTGCGCAGCGGCTGGCCCAGGGACAGGCCCGGGTGGCCGGCCTCCACGATGAACGTGGTGATGCCGCGGTGCCCGTCCGGCGAGGTGCGGGCCGCGACCACGAACACGTCGGCGATGCCGGCGTTGGTGATGAACATCTTGGTGCCGTCGAGGCGGAACCCCCCACCCTCCACCGGGGTAGCCCGGGTGGTGATGCCGCCCACGTTGGACCCGGTGGCTGGTTCGGTCACCGCGATCGAAGCGATCTTCTCGCCGGAAATCAGGCCAGGCAGGTAGCGGGCGCGCTGCTCGGCGGTGCCGAAATGCGCGATGTGCGGCGTCGACATGTAGCCGGTCACCAGCGCGGTGACGGCGATGCCGCCGCTGGCCCTGGCCAGCTCCTCGGCGAGCACCACGATGGCGAGCGTGTCACCCCCGCCGCCTCCGTCCGCTTCGCCGATCGCCAGCCCGAGCAGCCCGGCGCTGCCCATCTCCTTCAGCAGCGCCGCCGGAGGATGGCCCGCCGCCTCGGACTCCTCGACCACCGGCCGCACCTGACGGTCCACGAAGGCCCGCACGCTGGCCCGGAACTCCTCGTGCTCACCGTCAAGGTCCCAGCTCGTAGCAACGGTCATCAGCGGACTCCTCGGGTGAGACGGCAGTAATCGTTTCGCGGTCAGCATACTAACGAACATTCATTAGTACCGTAGGCTGCTGCCGTGGACAGGTCAACCGCGACGACCCGCGGCACCGTGCTCGACGCGGCCTGCGTGCTCTTCGCCGCTCACGGCTACCGCGGTACCTCGATGAAGGACATCGCCGCCGAGCTCGGGGTGCGCGCGCCGAGCCTGTACAACCACGTGACGTCCAAGCAGGACATCCTGTTCGCGATCATGGACAAGGCGATGGACCGCGCCATCGCGGCCCTAGAGGAGGCCCTGGCCGGCATCGACGACATCGCCGAGCAGCTGCGCCGGGCCACCGAATCGCTCGTGCTGGACTTCCTGCGCTATCCGGCCGAGGTGACGGTCTGCAATAACGAGGTCCGCAGCCTTGATCCCGGCCACCGGCTCGCGATCGTGGCCAAGCGGGACCGGTACGCGGCGCGGGTGCGCCGCATCATCGAGCAGGGCTGCCGGGCCGGCCGGTTCCGCACCCGGACGCCGCAGATCGCGGCCTTCGCGGTGCTCGAGATGGGCAATGGCGCCAAGTCCTGGTTCAAGCCCAGCGGTCGTTACCCGGACAGCTACGTGGCTAGCGAGTACGGCGAATTCGCGCTGCGCGTCGTCGGATACCCAGGCTGAGCCGGTACGGTGAAACCGTGATCAGGCCCTCCCTACGCGTGCCGGCCGCCGGGCGATGACCACCGCGGCGACCGGCTCGGCCCCGATGCCGGCCACCTGGCGCGGCCTGCCCGCGGATCAGCAACCGCGGTGGCCCGACCGCGGCCGGCTGGACGCGGTCACCCGCGAGCTGGCCACGCTGCCGCCGCTCGTCTTCGCCGGGGAGTGCGAGCTGCTGCGCGAACGCCTGGCCGCGGTGACACGGGGCGAGGCGTTCGTGCTGCAGGGCGGTGACTGCGCGGAGACCTTCG
>Ga0302326_10012085_pt1 | contig 18478 bp, 19 predicted proteins | sample Palsa_T0_3_FD_202264 | JGI IMG/M metagenome (GOLD analysis project Ga0302326, IMG submission 202264) | Peat permafrost microbial communities from Stordalen Mire near Abisko, Sweden - Palsa_T0_3 | ecosystem: Environmental > Terrestrial > Soil > Palsa > Peat permafrost | place: Sweden: Abisko...
GTAAGGGGCAGCCTTCTGCGCGCGGATTTTGGCGAAATCGATCGTTAATTGTTTTAGTTTCAATTCTTCCGCCCTTGGGTTTGGGCGACGATGTGGGAATCGGAGCCTGGTCGATGGAGACAATTCGCAAACAAGACAGTTGGCCGGACACACTCGTGGGCGCAGTAATCCGGCACAAGCTTGAGGAGATCAAACGTAACGAGCCGGACAAGGCTAAGTGGCTTATCGAGCTAATTCGGCACGGCCTGTCGCGCCCGGAATACAAGGGCCGATCGCCCAGCGTTCCTCCGTCAAAACATTCGCCTCCTCCGTGTCGCGCCATGTGCCCGCCATCCATTGGAGATCGGCGAGAGTGCAGGGTTTTTTGGCCGTCGTTTCCACCGCCAGGACGGGCGACGCAAGCGCCGACAATACGAAGCACAACCAAAGGCGATTCGTGCGCACGAGTCCCCCGAACCACGGATTGGCGAGTTCTAACACCGAAGGTTGGGGTGGCGCCATGTGCTGGAAACCATCGAACAGAAGGTCGAGCGGCGGACTGCGCGGGCTCTAACGACAACCTTTCGCCCACAAAGCATCGGTGGGATCTACCTCATCAGCAATTCCATGACCGTTCCGCGTGCGGCGCCTTATTTCTTCACGTCGAAAACCGTGCCGTAATTGTCCGTGCCGCCTTCGGAAGTCGTGCCATAAAGGTGTGCCCCCTTCATGATCAAGCCGCCATAGGGCACGGCGCCGTCGCTGCCGTCCGTGAAGGAGTGGAGCACCGTTTCGGTGCCGTCTGGCGCAAGCTGGAAGACGGTGCCGTAGCCCTCCGTGCCGCCTGCGACAGTGGAGCCGTAGAAATTGCCCGCGCCATCTTTGAGCAGACCGTCTGCCGGGTTGGCGCCGTCGCCGCCGCCGAAGGAATGAAGCACCGTTTCGGTGCCGTTGGGCGCAACCTCGAACACGGTGCCGTAGCCGGCGCCGCCATAGTAGGTCGTGCCGTACAAGTTCTTATCCTTCATGATCAGGCCCGCGTCGGGGTAGGAGCCATCGGTGCAATTCGCTTGCGCGCAGAAGGAATAGAGCACTGTTTCGGTGCCGTTGGGCGCGAGCTTGAAGACGGTACCGTAATTGTTCGCACCGCCTTTGTAGGTCGTGCCGTAGAGATTGCCTTTCCTGTCCGCAATTACGCCGCCATAGGGCACCGCCCCATCGCTTTCACCCTTGAAGGAATAGAGCACCGTTTCAGTGCCGTTCGGGGCCAGCTTGAAGACCGTGCCGCAGCCAAACGAACAATTTTCGCTGCCGCCGCCTGCCGAGGTCGTGCCGTAGAAATTGCCGGCGCTGTCCTCGATCAAGCCTGCGTATGGGTTTACGCCATCGCTGCAGTACGGGTAATCGACCGCGCAGAACGAATAGAGCAGACTCTCCGTGCCGTCAGCCGCAATTTCGAACACGGTGCCACCCGTGTACGCGCCGTCATTGATGGTCGTGCTGTAGAGATTGCCCGCGCTGTCTTCGATGAAGCCGGCGTTGGGGTTGGCGCCGTCGCCAGGTTTTCCCGCAAAGGAGTGAAGCACCGTTTCGGTGCCGTCCGGCGCCAGTTTGAAGACTGTGCCGTAGCCGTTCGCGCCCTGCATGCCGCCCTGGTAGGTCGTGCCGTAGAAATTGCCTGCGCTGTCCCTGAGGAGCGTACCTTGAGGGTAGATGCCATCGTTTCCCCCCGTGAAGGAATAGAGCACCGTGTCGCTGCTTCTGGCATCGGCGCCTTCGAATGGGCCGAACATGGCCAGCGTCAGGGCGGTACCGCTCACCAGGGCAAATGTTGCACGCAAGCTCTTGTGCTGGGAGGACGTGCTCATGATTGGATCTCCTCTGTCGGTGCGCCGGACCGGCGCAGCACGATGTTGTCTCGCGGTAGGCGTCACTTAATGGCGTAATTTTCATCGATTTTTACCATTCCCGGCATCATGCGCCTTACCGCATAAGCCGACATTCCCCGGATGCGCCCGAGTTGAGGCGGAAGATACCGCACTCTTGAGGTACGCGGAAGCCCGAGCGGCGGTTCTCGTGGCGGCCAGCGCTCCTGTCCCGGCAACAGCATGCCCAAGAGGATGGTTTTGTTCGTTTTTCCTGGCATTCGGACACACTCCTCCTATCGCTATGATGCATTGCACGATCCCTGGCCCTCAGGCCGGGGCCGGTGGTGGCCGCAGTCCATCGATCAGCCTCAGAATCTCGCCGAACAACTGGTTCGGCACGGCGACTTCCGCCATCTGGAAGGTCACGTAGCGCGCGTGCGCGACAATCTTCGCGCCGATCTTGACGAGTTTCTCCCGCAGGCTGGTCAGCGACCAGTGCTTGGCCGTCTCCGGCAACGCCAGCGTCCGCATGAAGTTCGCGAGATTGTAGGCCAGCGCATGAAGCTGAAGCCGGACGGCGTTGGCGGCGAAGGAGCAGCATGACAGCCGCGTCCACTTCACGGCGTTCTTGCCTTCCTTGATCCATTGCTCGCAGGTGCCGCGTTGGTTGTAGAAGCCGACAACGCGCTCGGCGGGACGCGACAGGTTGGTGACGATGAAGCCAACACGGGGATATAGCTCGCCGGGATGCCATTCGACTTTCGCCACGACGCGCCGCGATGTCTTCCAACTCTGAGCCTGATAGCTGAAGTTGGCGTAGAAGCGACGGACTTCAACAGGTGGACGACCGACAGGGCGCTTCAGCAGATGAACGATGCGTTCCTGAAGCACCTGATTGGCAGGCAGCCGGATGGCGTACTTGTATCCTTCCGCTTCGAGGAACTCGTAGACCTCGGGGTTTGCGAACGCCGCATCGGCGCGGAAGTAACGGCGCATGTTCCGCTTCCGGTAACGCGCAATCACCGGCTCCAGAACATCGTGCCAGCCATCGGCGGAGTGCACATTGCCGGACCGTAGCGAGCAGCGTTCCAGATCGCCAAACTGATTGAACACGAACAGGGGATGGTAGCAGGTGCAGCCGAAGTGCCCGTTGTATGCCGTGCCTTCCTGTTCGCCATAGGTCGGGCTGACGCTGGAATCCATGTCCAGCACGATGGCCTTGGGCGGACGGCGATCATGAATCCGGTCTATCCAGCGACCGCTGAGATCGGTGAGAGCGGCGAAGTTATTGTCGCTCGCGAGCCATTCCGTCTCGAAGCGTCCAATCTGGCTTGCTGATGCTGCCTGCCTGGCGACAGCGTCGCCACCGACGATCCAGCGCATCGCAGGATCGCGCGCCAAACGCTCTGCATCGTTCACGTCCTCGTATCCAGCGAGACGACCGAACAATGATTGACGCAATAGCCCAACGAGCATATGTCGCGTGTTCTTGCCGCGACGACTCTCGTACAGCATTGGACCGGCAAGCGCGGTCAGGCCGAGCGCATCGTCGAGTTCGCGGTACGCCAGAAGCCCTGCATCGGACGTGACGCTTGAGCCGTGAAACTCCAGCTTGAGACGGCGGTCGAAAATGAGCCGAGGACCATCCGATTCCGATTCACCCGCCGGGTGCGCCATGATTGTCCTCGATCCAACGACATAAGCTCCTGATACCTATGTCTGAATCGACACGCGCGCCCTTGCAACTACAATCTCATCCGGGGAATGCGGGTTAAGAGTGCAGCCGCACCCAGCCAGACGATCCCGGAGTGCGCGACGGTTCGCGGGGAAGGTCGGGCCGTCTGATCCGGCGCATCGCCCGCGCGCGACAGCAACCACTGCTCGAGTTCGCCTTCATAGGCGAAAACGGCGCCGCCCTTCTGCCCGGGCAGGCGATAAACGGGCAGGCCGCGCTCGTGCTCCCACCGCTGGACCGAGCGGACGTCGCGGCCGAGGTATTGCGCGATCGCCTTCCAGGAATCCAGGCGCCGCCCCTTGGCCGGTCCGGTCTGCTCCGTCGAGCCCATGTTTCGCTGCGCTGAAGCTCCCCTGTCGTCTCTTGTCGCGTCCTGTCGTGCCTCGCCGTTTGAGCGACCCGCGACGGACCCGGCATGTTTCCTCTCGAACGTCCGGTTTGGAAATCCAAGCAGCCCCGTTGAAATCTTAGCGGAGCGGACCAGCCGGGGGTAGGGCGGATCGGAAAACGAGTTTCAGAAGCCAATTTCGAAAGGGTCCAAAATGAACCTCGAACATCGGGCGACAAAAAAGCTGAACGTGCTGTCGCGGGCCTCCATGGCGGCGGCGATCCTCGCGGCTGCGAGCGTCTCCGCACACGCGCAGACCTTTTCCGTGCTTTATCAATTTCCGAACACCGGCGGCCTGGGAAACTTCCCGGCCCAGATGTCCATGATCCAGGCGACGGACGGGAATTTTTACGGCACGACCTTTGCCGGCGGCGTGCAGGGCAGCAGCTGCTGCGGCACCATCTTCAAGGTGACGTCCGCGGGCCAGTTCACCTCACTATATGCGTTTTGCGCGCAGAACAACTGCCCCGACGGGCGCAGTCCGCAGGGCGGGCTGGTGCAGGCCCGCGACGGAAATTTCTACGGCACGACCTATGCGGGCGGCGCGAACAATCAGGGGACGATCTACAGGATCACGCCCCTGGGCGCCCTGACCACGCTGCACAGTTTCTGCCATGTGCCGAACAGCTGCTCGCCCGACGATGGCGCCGGTCCTGTCGGCGCGTTGATAGTCGCCAGCAACGGCGATCTGTACGGGACGACATCCTCCGGCACCGCCTTCAAGACGAATCTGAAAGGGAAATTCACCCTCCTTTACACATGGCCCACCGGCAGCGGACCCGATGGCGCGTTACTGCAGATCGGCGACGGCGATCTGTATGGAACGACGAGCGGTGGCGGTGCGGATGCCGATGGCTCCGTCTTCAGGATGACGCTCGGCGGCAAGGTCAAGACTTTATATTCGTTCGGCTCGCAGCCGAATTGCGCCGACGGGCAGGCGCCGCAGGACGGGCTGGTGCAGGGCGCCGACGGCAATCTTTACGGAACGACCAGCGGTGGCGGGGACTCAGGCTGCGGCGGCTACGGCACCGTTTTCCGGATCTCGACCAAGGGTAAGCTGACCACGCTGGCGAGCTTCGAAGCCGAAACAAGCGGCGCCAATCCGGTGGCGCCGATGATTTTGGGAACCGACGGCAATCTTTACGGGACCACGCTGAACGGCGGCGATGCGGGAGGCGGCACCGTCTTCCAGATCTCGAACGGAACGCTTTCGAATGTCTATCCGCTCTCCGGCTGCTACGGCGGTCATCCCTATGGCGGCCTGCTGCAATCCACCAATGGAGATTTTTACGGTTCGGATGACGGCGGCTGCGGCGCTGACGGCACGCTGTTTGAATTCAGCAACGGCCTCGGCCCCTTCGTGACGGCGATCCCCAGTTACGGCGCGGTCGCGGCGAAGATCGTCATTCAGGGCACGGACCTGACGGGTGCGACGAGCGTGACGTTCAATGGCACGCCGGCGAAATTCAAGATCGTGTCGGCTAGCGAGATCAAGGCGACGGTGCCTGCCGGCGCCACCAGCGGCACGGTGGATGTGACGACACCAGGCGGGACGCTCGCGAGCAATATCGCGTTCACGATTGTCAACTGATACCGCGCGCGCCGCTTCACCTCGCGCGCGGCGCGGCATGGCTTAGCGCGTCTTCGACGATCTGGCGGTGATCGAAGGCGAGCGCGTGATCGCGCCAGTCGCCGATCGCCACCGCATCCGCCGCATCGTCGCCCGCCTTCAGGCGCGACAGGTCGGCACGCGCCGCGAACGCGATGGTGACCGTGTGCCGGCGCGGGTCCCGGCCGGGTTTTGAATAAACACCGACCAGGCGCATGTCGTTGAGTTCGAGATTGGTTTCTTCGCGGATCTCGCGCCGGCAGGCGTCTTCCACCGTCTCGCCGATCTCCACGAAGCCGCCTGGCAACGCGTAGCTGCCCTTGAAGGGATCGTATTTGCGCCGGACGAAAACGATGTTTCCCGCGGCGTCGGAGATGACGCAATCGACTGTCAGTCTGGGGCTGTCCATGTCCTGTTTCTCGCGAATGACGCTGCCCCCGGGGCGGGAGTGTTCTAGTTTCCCTTTTTCTTGGGTAGATCGTACATCGTGTACTCGGTTTCCCAGGTCCCGATCTGCTGGTTCCCCGAGCCCGCCAGATAGAGCTCCGTCTGCACCGTATGACCGCCCTGCGATATGACGGCTGCCTGTCGGTTGACCGTGACCGGCATGATGCCGGTGGAGCAGGTGGGGCTGGCCTGAATGACCTGGTCGATGAAGCCGCAGACGGCTATGACGCGGTTCTGGGTTTGCACATCCGCCCCGAACATGACGAGGCAGCCGCTGGCATTCTTGCAATTCAATGCTGTGGGCTGGTCGAGATTGACATAGCCAGATCCGACAAGCGTCGCGCTGTTACCGAGTTGCACGATAAAAATGGAACCTTTGGTGGAAACCTGGAGCGGCGACTGGTCGAACGCCTGCGCGTTCGGCGGCGGCGGTGTATTCGAGACGGACTGGGCATGGACAAGGGATGGCGCAATCGCCGCCAGAAACAATCCGACGGCCGGCGAGACAAGACGGTGCAAGTTCATCGATTTTTCCCAAGGTTTGCGGAAGTTCGACCGTAACATAGATTTGGCACGCCAGCCCCGACATCGCGCACCTGAGAACCCCCATCTGGCGAAAACATTACCATCGCAAAAATCCGCGGAATCCCTGAGGAGTACACGGTACGTTCCGTGTACGAATAAAATCGCTTGCGTCGTTTGATCAAACGCACTATAAATTTCGTCATAACGGCATCTTGCGCCCGGCGCTCCCACGGGAGCGGCCGGGTTTTTTTGCTGGCGAGCGATCTGTGACCATCTCTCGGTTGGGATACTATTCGATTGGCGCCCAGGAGAATTTCTGCGTGCGTCCGTCGACATATTTGTAAGCGACCTTGCCGACAATGGCGCTTGCCGGAACGAATCCGAGCGTATTTCTGCTATCAGTCGAATTGTCCCGATTATCGCCTATGACAAAATAACTGCCGGCGGGAACCGCGAAGACGGGTGTGTCGTCCCCAGGGCCGTCGTCTATCAGATCAACGACGTCGTGACTGCGCCCTCCGGGTAGAGACTCGACGAATTGCTTGACGGAGGAGGAGCCATCTTCAAAAGACATATCGAAATCTTCGATACGGCGAAGCGGCGCGCCGGTTCCATTGATATGGAGTTGGCCCGCGACCATCTGGATGCGATCGCCCGGAAGTCCGACGATCCGCTTGATGTAGTTGCCGGTCGGTTCGCGGAACACAACCAGATCGCCACGTTCCGGTGTTGCAATGTCGTATGCGAATTTTGCCACCAGAAAGTAATCTCCCCTGTTCAGCGTCGGACTCATGGATTCGCTCGGCGTATTGAAGGTTTGATACAAAAAAGTTCTCGTTCCAAGAAGCACTGCCAGAACAAGAAGAAATATCGCAACGATGGCATACCAGTGCGCGTACCAGCGCAGCGGCTCATCCATCGGCCTTTTGCGGGCAATCAATACCCCGTGAACGATTCCGACGAATTTTAGCGGTAGTTCCACAATCCAAAGTCTGGTCAACCCATAAGCGAACATCGATACGGGATCCATGGATGCAAAGAGCGCCACCACACAGGTAAGTTCCACGCCCAGATAAATCAGGGCGTTTCTTCCCCGGCTGAGATAAAGCATTGTGACAAGCGGGCTGAACAGAAGACAGACCAGCCCGACGGCCCAGGGTCGTCGGGTTTTGAACGCGGAAAACATATGTGCCCCTCCGGATACGGCTGAATCCTATGAAATACGCACATGGGGCTCAATCGCCGAGAGCGCAACAAGTATAAAATTGCGTAGCGAACACCGCGAAATTCACGCAGACATCATAATTTGAAGCAAGATTTCGTTGCGATGGAATTGTGCGCTTTGGAGCGGCCGGGTTTTTTGTGCCCAAAACGCGGAACGATTTCGTCGTTGGACCCTTCCTGCTATTCCCTGCTAAATTTCCTGATGGCAGGGAATTCGTTCGCGCGAACAAAATGAGGACGACACATGCAACTCGACCCCATCGTCAAAGCGTTTCTCGATCAGCTGGCCGCCCAGCCCGGCCCCAAAATGTGGGAGATGGAGGCGTCGAACGGGCGCGCCATGTTCGTCGAAATGATGAAGCTCGTCGGTCCGCAGAACGTGGCGTGCGGCGAGATCACGAATGTGCCGGCGCCCGGCCGCGCGGGCGATATCCCGTTGCGCGTCTACACACCTTTGGGAGCAGGGGCAGAGGCGTTGCCGGCGCTCGTCTTCTTTCACGGCGGTGGTTTCGTCATCGGCGACCTCGAGACGCATGACGGGCTTTGCCGGCTGTTGGCAAACGAATCCGGCGCGCGGGTCATCGCCGTCGATTACCGCCTCGCGCCGGAACACAAATTCCCCGCGGCCGTCGAGGATGCCTATGACGCGGTGGCGTGGATCGCGGAGAATGCCGAGGAATTCGGCATCGATGCGGAGCGCATCGCCATCGGCGGGGATTCCGCCGGCGGCAACCTCACCGCCGTCGTGGCGCAGCTGGCGAAGGAAAAAGGCGTACCGAAGCTCGCGTTCCAGATGCTGCTGTTCCCGGCGACGCGGATGGGCGCCGATACGCCATCGATGCGCGAGCGCGCGGAAGGCTATTTCCTGGACCGTCCCACGATCGACTGGTTCTTCGGCAATTATCTGGGGCACGAAAGCGAGAAGAACGATCCGCGCGCCTCGCCGCTCCTCACCGCGGATTTGAGCGGCCTGCCGCCCGTCTTTCTCATGACCGGCGGCTACGATCCCTTGCATGACGAAGGCGTGCAATACGCGGAACGATTGCGCGAGGCGCGCGTGCCGGTGACGCATGCCGACTACCCATCGATGGTGCATGATTTCATCTATCTGCACGCCATCTTGCCCCCGGCGGACGAAGCGATCCGCGGCGCGGCTCAGGCGTTGCGGGGCGCACTCAGGAAGGAATGAGCTTTCCCGGATTGAGGATGCCTTTGGGATCGACCGCGCGTTTGACGGCGCGCAGGATGTCGAGGCCGAGGTCGCCTTTTTCCTTCGCCATCCAGGGCAGATGATCCTCGCCTATGCCATGGTGGTGGCTGATGGTGGCGCCATGGGCTGCGATCGCATCGGTCGCCGCTTTCTTGATCGCCTGCCATTGCGCGATCTCGTTATCGAGCTTGCGGGGAAAGATGTAGGTGAAATAAAGGCTCGCGCCGTCGGCATAGGAATGACTCACATGGCACATCACGATGCCGCGTGCGTCCGGATGGGGCGCGGTTTCGCGGATGGCGTTTTCGAGCGCGATGCGCACGGCGGTGTGCAGCGCGTCCAGCATCGCCCAGCTTGTCGCGGTTTCGAGCGTGTCGACACCCACGCCGCGATCCAGCAATGGATCGCGCAGATAGGGTCCCTGGAAACGGCCGGCCCGCCAGCGTTCGCCGGGGCCGCGGCCGAGATCGATGGCGCCCAGTCGCGACGCAATGGAGGAAAAGTGCTGGCGGGCGCTTTCCACGTCGCCCGCATCGCCTTCGAAACCGGCGATGAGGACGCAAGCGCGGGCATCGAGACCGCGCATGTCGAAATAGAAGCGGCCGAGGCGCTGAACGAGCGATTGCTTTTTGCCTAGATCGGACCAGGCGTGCAGAAAGGAGGTCTCGTCGCTGTCGGAAAGACGCAGCATCGCGATAGGAATTTCTTCCTGCACCGCGCGCCGGATCGCGGCCATGCCGCTGGCGAAATCGCGAAACAGGAAGCCGCGGTCCTCATGCGTTTTGGGTAAGGGGCGAACGCGAAATGTCGCGTCGGTGATGATTCCGAAAATGCCTTCGGAACCGAGCAGCAGATCGGTCAGCCTCGGGCCTGCGGCGGAGGCGGAAAACGCTTCGCCTGCGAGCATGCCGGCAGGCGCCGCCGCGCGCGCCGAAAGCAGCCAGTCCGCGGCGCCGCCATAACGGTTCGACATTTGACCCGAGCCGCGATGAGCGATCCAGCCGCCCAAAGTCGAGAACTCGAAGGATTGCGGATAATGCCCGAGCGTCACACCTTTCGCCTGCAAGGCGCGTTCGAGTGCGCCGCCATAGATGCCGGCTTCGGCATGGGCGCGTCCGGCATTCGGGTCGATGTCGGCGATGTGGTCCATGCCGGAAAGATCGAGCGTCACCACCGCGTCGAAATCTTTTGCGTCGGCGCTGACCCCACCGACGACGCTGGTGCCGCCGCCATAGGGCACGACGGCGATACCGCTATCGTTCGCCACCGCCAGCAGCGACATCACTTCCTCGGCCGCGCGGGGATAGAGCACCGCGTCCGGCGCCACGGAAAGATCGCCGGCTCTGAGGCGCAACAGATCGTGATAGGAGCGGCCGCGGGCATGGAAGGCACGTTCGTAAACACCGTCGCGTACGCGCCCCATTCCCAGCAGCGACACGAATTGTGCCCGCTGGGCGGCGGTCAGGCGCGACGGCCGCAGCGAGATTTCCTCCAGCGGTCGAGCGGGGGTGGCGAGGAGGCTCGGCATGCCCAATTGCTGCGCGAGCCAGGTCCAGACTTCTTCGCGCGCCGCGACCGTGTCGTTCTGCGCCGCCCAGCCCCAGCCGTTCCAACGGATATTGCGGCGTTCGATGCTCATGGCCCGAATCTACACGGGACCACCCTTCAACATCGTAAATTCAGGGCCTTGGGCAAAAGCTCGAAGGTGGCGGGGAGGCGCCCGGCGCATTCCCCGTCCACCTCGATCAGGACCGCTTTTCCCCCCGTTTCCGCCACGGGCACGGCGATAATCTTGCGGCCGCGAAGGGCGCGCACGGCGGGGTTCTTGAGATGTTCGCCCGTATAGATCTGTTTCATGTCGGCCAGGGCGCGGCTTCTGGGCTGTCCGCCCATGACGATCACGTCGAAGAGGCCGTCGTCAGGGATAGCCTGTGGCGCCACATGCATCCCGCCGCCGAAGAACTGCCCGTTGGCGACTGCGACCGTGGAGATGCTCGCGATTTCGTCGAAGGTGCCGTCGACGCGGATGCGGACCGTGCGGTCGCGATAGGTCAGCAGGGCTAGCGCGCTATGGAACGCGAAGGCGAATTGCCCGCCCAGCAGTTTCGCGAAGCGGGCGCGATTGACGGCGTTGACGACCGCGCCCGACAGCCCGAACGACGCGATATTGGCGAAGTAACGCACCGTCGGTTTTCCATCGAGCGTGAGGCAGGACAGTTTTCCCAGATCGATGCGATGCACGGGCGCCTGTTTGAGCCTCGCGATCGCGGCCGCATAGCCCGGCTCCAGACCGAAGGTCTTGCGAAAATCGCCGCCGGTGCCGCTCGTGATGAAGCCGAACACGGCGTCGGATATGACTGCGCCGTCGGCGTCGAAGAAACCGTTGACCGCTTCGTTGATCGTGCCGTCGCCACCCACGGCCACGATCTCGTGATGGCCTTCGCTCAGTGCGTTGCGTACAAGCGAGGTGGCGTCGCCGCGTCCGCGCGTCACGGCAAGAGTCATATGAGGGTAGGCGGCTTTGAGCGCGCGCTCGATATCGGGCCAGTCGCGTGCCGTGCGTCCGCCGCCCGAAGAAGGATTGACGACGATGAAACCTGTCACCCGGCGCTCGCTGTCGTTTTGAAATTTGCCGCGACGTTGTCGATTTCAGCACGCTTCCGGGTTTCGCTCCAGCCAAGTTCTGCGGCCATCAGGGTGGCAGTGCGATCGAGCGTGGGCGCGCCGGGATCGCCCAATTGCCCGATCCCCGTGCGGCGCATGACGGCGTCGTCCAGGGTGAGGGCCATTTCCACGCGCATGGCGAAGAGGATCTGGGCGCCGATATCGCCGCTGGGCGACAATTGTTCTGCGAGCGAGGAATCTGCGCGGGCAAGCGCAAGAACTTCATCCAGGCGCGAACCGTAAAGCCGCGCAATGTGTTTGGAGCCGGGCGAGGCGGCGGCCTGCGCCAGAAAAGCCTCGGTCCGGTCGATCTGGCCGCCAGGCAGGCGCGCGCGTGCGGTGCAGCAGGACCGTGCTTTCACGCCGAGTTTCGCGATTGCGGCATCGACCGTGAGTTCCGCGAGGTGGCGCGATGTCGTCCATTTTCCGCCGATGACAGATACGAGACCTTCGATCCTGTCGTCTTTCGCGTGGTCGATCAGTTCCGCCCGCCGGCTGGCGCCATAGGTGTCGTGCGAGCCATCGTCCACCAGCGGCCGCAGGCCGGCATAGAAATGGCGCACATCGCTGCGCGAAAGCCTCGCGGAAGGCAAATGCGCGTTGACGAATGCCAGGAACGAAGCAATGTCGCTTTCGCTGACGCCGACCGAATCGGGGGCGCCGTCGAACGCCGTGTCCGTCGTGCCGAGAATGGAGTGTCCGCGCCAGGGCAGCACGAAGAAATGGCCGCCCTCGGCCGCGACCGTCAGCGCATCGCCGCGCGTCAAGGCCGGCACAATCAGGTGGATGCCTTTGGAGCGCAGCAATTTGTGCGAAGCGGGTTTGGCGAGAGCGCGGGCAAGGAAGATATCGGCCCAGGGACCGGCGGCGAGAATCGTGAGCTTCGCGCGCGCGTCGAACGCCGCGCCGGAAAAGACGTCGCGCAATCTGGCGCCCTCGACACGCCCGCCGCGCAGGAGCAAGCCATCCGCTTCCACATGGTTCGCGGCTGCGGCGCCATGCGCTGCCGCATCTATGACGCATTCGAGCGCCAGCCGTTCCGGCGCGTACATCTGCGCGTCGGAATAGACGAAGGCGCCGCCGAAGCCCGCGCCTGCCAGTCGCGGTTCGCGCGCGAGAGCGGCGGAGGCGCCAAGCCATGAATGGCCTGGCAGGCGCTGAAACGGATCGTCGAGCCAGGCGCGATCGAAGGAGAGAATGTCGTAGAGCGTCAATCCCGCACGCAGAGTCGCGCGCACGCGTACACCCGATTCGTAAAGCGGTAGCAGGAAGGGAAGGGGCTCGACCAGATGCGGCGCGATGCGCTGCCAGATGCGACGCTCTCTGAGCGATTCGCGCACGAGCCCGAGTTCGAAATTGCGCAGATAGCGCAGGCCGCCATGGATGAGCTTCGAATTGTGGGCGCTGGTGGCATGGGCGAAATCGTTTTTCTCGACCAGTGCGACGGAGAGACCGCGCAAGGCCGCGTCGCGCGCGATCGCCGCTCCGCTGATGCCGCCGCCGATGACGAGCATGTCGAATTCTTCATTGGCAAGACGGTCGAGGTTTCGGCGCATGCGACGGGGTATACCTTATTTTCCGAGGTTGTGTTCCCCGTCAGGCCATCTAACCTGCCAACGAAAGAGAAGGATGTTTCATGCCGCAGATCAGGGCCAATGGCATCGCCATCGAATATGAGGAACTGGGTCCCACGGACGGCGTGCCGCTCCTCCTCATCATGGGATTCGGTTCGCAGCTCACGAGCTGGCCGATCGAATTCCGGCAGGGCCTCGCGGATGCGGGCCTGCGCGTGATCGGGTTCGACAATCGCGATGTCGGGCTCACGCAGAAATGGCACGGGATCATGCCCGATATCCGCGCGGCTTTGGCGGAAGGCAGGAAACCGGAGGTGCCCTACACGCTCGACGACATGACGGCGGATGCCGCGGGCCTCTTGGACGAACTCGGAATCGAAAGCGCCCATATCGCCGGCGCCTCGATGGGCGGAATGATCGCGCAGCTGGTCGCGCTCGATCATCCGGCAAAAGCGCGTTCGCTCATTTCGATCTTCTCGACAACCGGCGATCCATCGCTGCCGCGTTCGAGCCCCGAAGCGCAACAGGCGCTCACGAGCAGGCCCGCGGCCGAAGACCGGGAAACGGTTGTGGCGCATGCGCTCAAGGGCCGCCGCGCCTATGCTTCGACGCGGTTTCCCTTCGACGAGAAACGTCTGGGCGCGTCGATCGGCGCGAGTTACGACCGCTCTTACTATCCGGAAGGAACGATGCGCCAATGGGCGGCGATCCTGTCCGGCGAGCCGCGCACGGAGCGGCTCAAGCGTCTGCAAATTCCCGCACTGGTGCTGCACGGCACCGCCGACACGCTCATCCCGTGCGCGGCGGGGCGGCACACGGCGGCGTGCATTCCCGGCGCCGAACATCACGAGATCGAAGGCTGGGGGCACGACATTCCGCTGGGCGTGATCCCGGAACTGTTCGCGTTCATCCTGCCGTTTGTCGAACGCGTCGAAGCGCTGCGCGCGGACGGCTTTGCGATTCCGGTCGCGCCCGGCTGCAGCGGCGCCGTGTCGTGTTGATGATGAAAATCTGTGACTTTGCCGGCTCAAATTCCCTGTTCGGCGAAAAACAGCTCCCTGTTAATTCCCTGTTCCCGACGCGCACCGGCACAGCGGACCGTGTGAATCTTATGTGAATGCAGTGGGTTACGAGAATGCTGCCAGATTCTCATCCGCGAAAAAATAAAACGCGAAGTTGGCGCTGCGAGGCTCGCGGTCCGTTCAGAGCACGACCTCGATCAGGCGCGGTCCGGTCGTTCGCATCGCGTCGGCGAACAGGGCGGTGAATTCTTCGATCGTCTCGGCGCGTGACGCCTCCACGCCCATGGCGCGCGCGAGCCCGACCCAATCGAGTTCGGGATTGTGCAGGTCGAGCATCGAAAGCGCCTTGGGTCCGGGATTGCCGGCGCCCACGCGCGCCAGTTCGATGTTGAGGATCGCATAGGAACGGTTGGCGAAAATCACCGTCGTCACATCGAGCCTCTCGCGCGCCTGCGTCCAGAGCGACTGGAGCGTGTACATCGCGCCACCATCGCCCTGAATGCAGAGGACCTTGCAGTCGGGGCAGGCGATCGCAGCGCCCGTGGCGAGCGGAATGCCCAGTCCGATCGAACCGCCGGTCAGCGAGAGGTGATCGTGCGGGAGCGCATTGGCGGTGAAGGCGGAAATGCCCAGGCCTGCCGTCGCCGCTTCGTCGGAGATGATGGCGCGTTCGGGCAGGAAATGCGCGATGACCTGTCCGGCCGTGTACGGATTGAGCCTGTCTTTGGGCAGCTCGGCGATTTTGCGTTCGGCGCGACCGGCGGGTTCCTTCGGTGCGCCAAGCGCATCGGCAAGCGCCGCGAGCGTCGCGACACCGTCTTCATGTGCCTGGGCCAGATAGAGAATGCGGCAACCGTCCGGCACACACCAGCTTGGCTTGCCGGGATAGGCAAAGAAGGAGACAGGCGGCTTCGCGCCCACGAGGATGAGCGCTTCGAAGTCCTTGAGGAATTCGACGATCTGTTCAGCGAAATACGGAATGCGTTCGACGGCGACGATGCCCGCGCCGCGCGTCAGACGTGGCGCGAACGTATCGCACAACAGACGCGCGCCCGTCTTCGCCGCGATGCGACCCGCAATCTCGAGGCTTTCCGCCTTGAGCGTGGCGCCGCGCATGAGGATCGCGGTCTTTTTCATTTCGCGCAGCGCGCGCGCCGCATCGTCGATCGCGTCGCGAGAAACAAGGGCAGGAGGGAGGACGGGAAGGGGTGGAGCTGACCGTTCGGCTTCCAGCCAAGCGGTATCGGCGGGCAAGATGAGCGTCGCGATCTGGCCGGGCGCCTGACGCGCCGCCTGCACCGCGCGGGCGCCATCGGCCGCGACCGTGCCGGCGCTCATGCTGGTATGCACCCAGCCGGAAACGGGTCGCGCGAAGCCCGGAATATCGGAGGCGAGCGGCGCATCGTATTGCGCATGATAGGTCGCGTGATCGCCCACGATATTGACGATCGGCGTTGCCGCGCGCCGCGCATTGTGCAGATTGGCGAGCCCGTTCGCGAGGCCGGGTCCCAGATGGAGCAGCGTGGCCGCGGGTTTCTCCGCCATGCGGCCATAGCCGTCGGCCGCGCCCGTCACCACGCCTTCGAACAGGCAGAGCACGGCGCGCATCCCGTCCACGCGATCGAGTGCGGCGACGAAATGCATTTCGGAGGTGCCGGGATTGGCGAAACACACCTCGACGCCCGAGGCGACCAGCGTGCGGACAAGGCTTTCTGCGCCGTTCATTGTGAGGCCTTTCGATTTACCGGTATTCTACCCGCTCCAACGCCCGCCGCCAGCGCCCGGTTTTCGAATCTCGCGCAACCATCGGGAAAGGTGTAGGTTATCTTTCAACAGAGCACGGGCTGCGCGAGCTGCCTTAATCCGGCTCGCGTTTCCGCGTTCGACAGAACGAAGAGGAACGGCCATGGCGACGATTGCTTCGTCCGCGGAACATGACGCGGCGTTTCCTGTCATCCGGCGCATCGGCATCGCGGATCTGAAGGACGCGCTCGCGAAGGGTGTCGAAGATTTTCGGGTAATGCCGAGCCTCGCGGTGTTCCTGTGCCTGATCTATCCGCTCGTCGGCATCGTTCTCGCCTGTTTCGTGTTCGGTTACGATGTGCTGCCGATCCTCTACCCGCTCGTCACCGGCTTTGCCTTGATCGGGCCGTTTGCGGCGGTGGGCCTCTACGAACTGAGCCGGCGCCGCGAACTCGGTCTCGACAGTTCCTGGCAGCATGCGTTCGATGTGTTCCGCTCGCCCGCGAAATGGTCGATCTTCGCGCTGGGCTTTCTGCTCATGCTCATTTTCGTGGCGTGGCTCGAAACCGCACAGTGGATTTACGCGCACACCATCGGCGATGCGGTGCCAGCGTCGATCGGCGCCCTTGCAACACAGGTGTTTACGACGCCGGCCGGCTGGATGCTGATCGTGTGGGGTAATCTCACCGGCTTCGTGTTTGCGCTTGTGACGTTGACGTTAAGTGTCGTGTCTTTCCCCATGCTGGTGGACCGCAATCCGGGTGCCACCGTCGCCATACTCACCTCCATGCGGGCCGTCGCCGCAAATCCCGTGACGATGGCCATGTGGGGGCTCATTGTCGCCGCGGCGCTTGTCGCCGGCTCGCTGCCGTTTCTTCTGGGGCTCGCGGTCGTGATGCCTATACTCGGTCATGCCACCTGGCATCTCTACCGCAAGGTCGTGCTGTCGCCCTGAGGGATTTTGGGCTAGCCTTTTCCCGCGAATAGCGAAAACGCTGTCGCCCCATCGGGAGAAGGAAACGATTCATGGCTACGAAAAAATCCAGCGGCGGCGTCTATCGCGTCACCGAAATCATCGGCACGAGCGCCGTGTCCTGGGAAGAGGCGGCGAAGAACGCGGTCGAGACGGCCGCGAAATCTTTGCGCGATCTGCGCGTCGCGGAAATCGAAAAGCTCGACCTGAAGGTCGAGAACGGCAAGGTCGTCGCCTATCGCGCGCGGGTCTCGCTGTCGTTCAAATACGAAGCGTAACACCCTATACGTAGGATGATCAGGCGCATCCGGTTAACAAGCGTGTCATCCCGGGCGAGCGCGACAGCACGAGACCCGGGGCCCAGAATTTCGAAATATCTGGGTCCCGGCTCGCGCAGCGCCTAAGCGCTGCTTGGCCGGGATGACACGTTGATGTAATTTTGTCAGAACATCTAATGCTCTAGAACTTTCCATTGAATCTCGGCTCGTCGTCGACGCCGAAAGCCTGGGCCAAAAAATTTGGGAGTGCGTATCCATGCATTTCGGCGCGGCGATGTTCTTCACCGACTATTCCATGACGCCTGCCGATCTCGCGCGGGCGCTCGAGGAACGCGGCTTCGAGTCGGTGTGGGCGCCGGAGCATTCCCACATTCCGTTGACGCGCAAGACGCCCTATGGCGGCGGCGGCGAACTGCCGAAGGAATATTACGATGTCATGGACCCGTTCGTGACGCTCACCGCTGCCGCCATGGCGACGAAAACGATCAAGATCGGCACGGGCATCTGCCTCGTGCAGCAGCGCGATGCGATCCAGACCGCGAAGCTTGTCGCGTCCATCGACCATGTTTCCGAGGGACGGTTTCTGTTCGGTGTCGGCGGCGGCTGGAACCAGGACGAGATGGAAGACCACGGCACGGTCTATGAGACGCGCTTTCAGCGGGTGCGCGAAAGCGTCGAGGCGATGAAGCAGATCTGGACGCAAGCCGAGGCGGAATATCACGGCGAGATCGTCAAATTCGGGCCGATGATCGCGCGGCCGAAGCCGGTCCAGAAACCCTATCCACCGATCGTCGTGGGCGGCGCGTTTCCGCATGGCGCGCGCCGGGCGATCCGCTACGGCGATGGCTGGATTCCGATCGCGGGCCGTCTCGACTTGAGCGAAATCCTGCCTGAATTCGATCGCATGGTGCGCGAGGCCGGACGCGATCCGGCGAGCGTGCCGGTATCGGCCTGGAGCCCGCCGGCGGAAATCGGCGCGGTGAAAAAGCTCCGGGATCTGGGCGTATCGCGCATCGTCACCACGCTGCCGCCGGCGAAAGCGGAGAAGGTGCTGCCCATCCTCGACAAATGGACGGCGATCATGGGGAAGGTGGGGTAGGGTGATTTCGGCTGGGTCGGATCACCTATCTTCACCATAGCCGGGCTTGACCCGGCTACCCAGTGCGGCGAGCGCCCGCGAGCCGAATAAACACAGCCAGCCTATCCAATCTGCTTTTTTCTGGTTATTCGCCGCGCCGA
>Ga0302326_10012089_pt1 | contig 18474 bp, 10 predicted proteins | sample Palsa_T0_3_FD_202264 | JGI IMG/M metagenome (GOLD analysis project Ga0302326, IMG submission 202264) | Peat permafrost microbial communities from Stordalen Mire near Abisko, Sweden - Palsa_T0_3 | ecosystem: Environmental > Terrestrial > Soil > Palsa > Peat permafrost | place: Sweden: Abisko...
CGAGCTGAATGTGAGCGTGGAGAACGTCACCGCGTTTGTCCTCGGAGGCCACGGCGACACCATGGTTCCGCTGGCACGCTACTCGACGGTCGCAGGCATTCCCATCACCGAACTCATCGCGCCCGATCGGCTGGAATCCCTTATCCAACGTACCCGCGATGGCGGCGCAGAGATTGTGAAGCACCTCAAGACCGGCAGTGCTTACTACGCGCCTTCGGCGGCGGCTACTGAAATGGTGGAAGCCATTCTGAAAGACAAGAAGAAGATTCTTCCCTGCGCGGCTTATCTGCAAGGCGAGTACGGCATCGATGGCTACTACATCGGTGTTCCCTGCAAGCTGGGCGCCGCGGGCCTGGAAAAAATCATCGAGATCAAGCTGACCGCGGAAGAAGACTCCGCCCTCAAGAAGAGCGCCGAAGCCGTGAAGGAACTTTGCGCAGTCATTGGTGTATAGCCGTCTTTCGAGCCCATCGAATCGGTAAAGCGATTGTCATTTTTTGCCGTTGACAACCGAGCCCAAGAACACGCAAGGTTGAGCATCGGATTCAGAATCTGATGGCAGGTGAAAGTGACATTTCTAAAATGGGTGGCATTGGGCGCAATCGCGTGCATGACGGCCGACGTCTCATCGGCGCAACAGAAATTCCCAATGCAATCTGGCGAGTGGGCGGCCACCCTCTCGGTGGCCGCACCGAACGGCAAGGCTCCGGTGCTGCTCTACTGTTTGAACGATGAAACGTGGGACAAGGCACTCATCCACAACCCCGCCTGCTCGACGCAAAAGCTTGCCATCACTTCCAGCGGCGCAAGTTACGTCATGGATTGTCAGCACGGTTCCGTCGAGATAAAGGGCACCGTTAGCATCGCCTTTGACGGAAGGCAGCACATGGTCACCAAGAATTCCATCGACACAATCACCAACGGCCAAACCGCCCATAAGGAGTACTCGGCGGACTACCGTTGGAAAGGTCCCACCTGCGACCCCAACGCGGACATGAATTTGAAGTTCAAACAACATTGATCAGGATTCGCAGGGGTTCCTGATGTGAAGGAAAACTTAAGGACGGCCGCACTCTGTTTCTGTACATTGGATTGCCGCTCGCGGCCAACTGCGCAATTAATACTCTTCTGCCCCTGCCACAGGACTGGCATGAGGCCGCATCTAACCGTGTAGACTGCACTGGAACACTTGCGCAAGAATTGCTTCCTCCTCGAAACGAGCCGAAATGACGACAGCCTTCATCAATCGCATTGCAACCGCAGTTCCCCCACACGATGTACACAATGCGTTCATTGCATTTGCCACCGGCCTGCTTCCCGAAGGCACGTCGCGCAATCTTTTCCGTCGCATGGCCCGGCTGTCGGCCATTGAGCATCGCTACTCGTTTGTGCAGCCTGTTCCCACCGAAGACGGCAGGTGGAAAGACGTCGAACAGGTGTATGAGCCGGGAGATTTCCCCGTCACCGCGCGTCGCATGAAGTTTTTTGAGAGCTTTGCGCCGCAGTTGGCGCATATCGCGTTGGATAAGCTCGCGCTCACCGAAGAGGAACGCGGTTCTGTCACTCACGTGGTCGTCACATCATGCACCGGGCTCTACGCGCCTGGCCTGGACTTTGAAGTTGTCAATCATCTCGGCCTCAATCCTTCGGTGGAACGCACTATGATCGGCTTCATGGGCTGTTACGCCGCCATCAATGCGCTCAAGTCGGCGCACCACATTGTTCGCTCCGAGCCCAGCGCACGTGTGCTGGTCTTGAACTTGGAACTCTGCTCGCTGCATTTTCAGGAGACCGCGGAACTGGAGCAGGTGCTCTCCTTCCTGGTCTTCGCCGATGGATGCGCGGCGTCGCTGGTGAGCGCTGAACCCAAAGGCCTGGCCATCGACAGCTTCCTGGCCCTGAACATTCCCAGCACCAGTCACCTGATCACCTGGCGCATCGGTGAACTCGGTTTCGACATGCACCTTTCCGGCCAGGTTCCCGGCGAAATCGGCGGCGCGCTCAAGCAATTGGGCACGGAGGTCACGCGCGGCAGAGATCCTCTCGCGATCGATCTCTGGGCAGTGCATCCGGGAGGCCGTTCCATACTTGACGCCGTTGAAAAAGGCCTCGCGCTGCCGGCTGACGCGCTCTCTTCTTCGCGCAGTGTTCTTGCGCAATTCGGCAACATGTCCTCGGCCACGGTGATGTTTGTGCTGCACGAACTCATGCAACGCGCCCAGAGCGGCCAGCAGGGCTGCGCCATGTCCTTCGGACCCGGCCTCACTGCTGAAACCATGCTCTTCCATGCAGCTTAGCGCTCCGGATTTCCGCCAGCGCGCACAACTGACGGAGTTGATGGACGCGCCGTGCAGCCGCGACGTTTTACGCGCCTGCCTGCGCGACATTGCCCGCACCAACCGCTGGACATTTGCGTATCGGCCCTTGCTGCATTGGCTCGATGCGGTCATCGCGTCTGCGCCGGCTTTCGGTGTGCCGCTGCGCATTCTCGATGTGGGCTGCGGCTACGGCGATGGGCTGCGGCGCATCGAACACTGGGCCGGCTCCCGCGGACTCCCTGTCGAATTGACCGGGCTCGATCTCAACCCGGATGCAACGGCAATTGCTCTCGAGGCCACATCCGCTTCAAGCAGTATTCAATGGGTCACCGCGGACATACTCACTTACACGCCGGAACACGCACCGCACCTGGTGGTCAGCTCGCTGTTTACTCACCACCTTGGCGAAGATCAAATCGTCGAATTCATCCGCTGGATGGAAGAACATGCTCAACTCGGCTGGCTCATCAACGACCTATCGCGCGCGCCGATTCCGTACTATCTGTTTCGGACCTTCGCAAAGCTGGCGAGGCTGCATCATTTCGTCCAATACGATGGACCAGTCTCGATTGCGCGCTCCTTTGTCGCCGCGGATTGGGTGCGCATGTGTGCCGCCGCGGGCCTGGGCAGCGAGTGCGTCGAGATTCAGGCCTTCAAACCGGCGCGGCTTTGCGTGTCGCGGAGAAAGACACCATGAGCAACCCGGCTGGAACGACTGAACATCTGGTCATTGGAGGCGGGCTTGCGGGCTCCATGGTCGGACTGCGCCTTGCCGCGGCGGGACACGAAGTCACGCTGCTCGAACGCGAGCGCGCCGCACATCACAAGGTGTGCGGCGAGTTTCTCAGCCGAGAAGCAGTGGACTGCCTCACGGAAGCAGGCGTGAATCCAATCAATCTCGGTGCGGAATCGATTCGTTCGGTGCGCCTGACTTCAAGAAAGCGAGCCGTGGAGACCGAGCTGCCCTTTGTAGCGCTGTCCATCTCCCGCTGCGTTTTGGATGAAGCTCTGCTCACTCGCGCGGCGCAGACGGGATGCACGGTCGAGCGCGGCGCTTTTGTTGAAAGCCTCGAATGCCGAGATGGAACTTGGCATGCGCAACTGCGTGGCGGGGAAGTCAGAACCGCGCAAACGGTCTTTCTCGCGAATGGGAAGCACGATCTTCGCGGCCTCGAGCGCGCGCCGGGTCCCCATGGCGATATGGTCGGCTTCAAGCTTCACTGGCGCCTGGCGCCGCGGCAGACCGAGGCGCTGCGCGAGTTCATGGATCTTTATCTGTTTCCCGGCGGCTATGGCGGCCTTTCGCTGGTGGAAGGAGGCGTGGCCAATTTTTGCCTGGTTGTGCGCCGCTCCACACTGCGCAAAATCGGCGGATGGCCTGAGTTGCTCGCTGCCATCCAGCACGAGAATCCCCACATCGCCGAGCGGCTGTGCGGCGCATCGCCGCTGTGGCCGCGGCCGCTGGCCATCTCTTCAATCCCCTATGGATATCTCAGCGGACGGCCCTTGGGCCTTTGGTGCGTAGGCGATCAAGCGGCGGTAATTCCATCGTTCACCGGAGACGGCATGTCGATTGCCCTGCACAGCGCGTCACTTGCCGCGCAAATGTACTTGGGCGGCGCAAGCGCAGATCAATATCACCGCACGCTGCACGCGCATCTCAGCCGCGGGATGCGTTTGGCCACGGCCCTCTCGCGCGCCATGGTGACTGGCCCTGGGCGCGCCCTGGCTCCCGTCGGACTGGCGATTTTCCCCGATGCGATGAAATGGATCGCCAGCTCGACCCGCATTCCACAGCGAGCCTTGGATCAAACGCGCTCCATCATCAATGCAGGCGGCAAGACGGCATTTCCGTAAGAAATTCGCCAGGACCTTATCGCTGAATGCGCGCCGAGCCGCCTTGCGCGAATGCCCTTACTTGGTCGAGCGTCGCCATGGTGGTGTCGCCGGGGAAAGTGGTCAGCAACGCCCCGTGCGCCCATCCCAGCTTCACTGCCTCTTCCGGCGCCTCGCCGGTGAGCAGGCCGTAAATGAATCCGGCCGCGAAGCCGTCTCCGCCGCCCACCCGATCCAAAACGTCAAGCTCCGCGGTCGGCGCCGCATAGTTCTTTCCGTCAATCCACGCCACGGCGCTCCAACTATGGCGGCTGGTGGAGTGAACTTCGCGCAGAGTTGTAGCCACGGCTTTCACATGTTTGTGTTTCTTCACCACGTTTTCGATCATGGCGAAGAACACGCTCGGGTCCAGCCTCGATTTGGCCGCGACTTCAGGACCCGGAATTCCAAGCCCCTTCTGCAGGTCCTCTTCGTTGCCCACCAGCACGTCCACGTTCTCGACGATGGTGGCGATGGTCTCCACCGCACGCTCGTTGCCGCCGTGAATCTTCCATAGCTTTTCGCGGAAGTTCAGATCGAACGAAGTAACCGCGCCGGCGGCCTTGGCTTCGCGCATCATTTCCGCGGCCAGAGGCGCGGTGGTGGGCGAGAGCGCCGCAAAAATTCCGCCGCAATGCACCCACTTCACGCCCCCGGCAAAGATTGCCTTCCAATCGAAGTCTCCCGGCTTCAGTTGCGCGGCGGCTTCATTGGCGCGGTTATAAAACACCACCGGCGCGCGCACGCCGTAGCCGCGGTCGCTGTAAACAGTGGCCATGTTTGGCCCGGTCACACCGTCGTGCTTGAAGTGCTTGTAAATCGGCTTCACCCCCATGGCACGTACGCGCTCCGCAATCAGTTCGCCGACGGGATAATCCGACATGGCCGAGGCAATCGCGGTTCTCATTGCAAAGCAATCGGACAGGTTGGCCGCCACGTTGAACTCGCCGCCGCTGACGTGAATCTTGCACTCGGTGGCCTTGCGGAATGGGATGATGCCGGGGTCAAGCCGGTGCACCAGCGCGCCCAGCGAAAGCAGATCCAACTCGGCGTCCTTGCGTATCTTGAGACCACTACTCATTGCCTGCTCCTTGCTCTCAAACCGCTTAAATTCGAAGCTCGCACTATCTCCAAGAGCATATCGCCCCTCAACCCTTCCCCGCAAGCAACCGATGCACATCCGCGATAACCTGATCGGGAGTCCATTCGTTCCCCGGATAGAAGCGAACAACCTTCCCATCAAGCCCGATCAAAGTTGTGGACAGCGTGTGCGTGATGCTCTCGTCCGGTCCGTTCGTGACGCCGACATCGAAAAACTGCGCCATCTGCTTGAGCACCGGCTGATCTGGAACCGCAAAATCCCAGTGCGTGAATGCATCTTTGGCATCGCTGCCGATGTACGTTGCTCCGTAAGCGCGCAGCCGGTCCGGCGTGTCGTGTTCGGGATCGAAGCTTACGCAGAGCAGATGCGTCTTGGCGAAGAGCGCCGGGTCGGTTGCGAGCTGGCTGTTCACGTCAGCGAAGTTGTGCGTGACGCGTGGGCAAAAGTCGGGGCGCGGGCAGCGCGTGTAGATGAAAGTGATCAGCAGCGCCTTGCCCTTGAACTGCGCCAGGCGAATCGGCTTGCCATCCTGATTGCGCAGCTTGAAATCGGGAACCACATCGCCCTGCTCAGGCACATGGTAGGTGACTGCGGGCCGGTAATCGGGTTTGCCTTGCGCCACCACGACAAGATGATCGAGCAACACATCGGCATTCGGGTCCGATGACACCAGGACGTCCGCGGTGATCACGTCTCCGGGGTGCAACTCGTTCAGAATACTCGCGTCCTTGAGCTTGTAGGGCATCGTCATCGCGTCCATGAAGCCGGCAATGGCCTCGTGATTCAGAGTGACCTGGTCCTCGGAGCTGTCGGTGGAAATAACCTTGCCCCGCAGTTTGTACACTTTCAAATTCTGCGCAGAGGACAGGGCGGTCTCGCTCTCCCGGTCCGGGTGGCAGCCCGCCAGCGTGACAACTCCCACCAATGTGAAGGCAAGCAATCGACGAATCACACCTCAGTGTACAGCCGCAACCTCCCTGCAATGTAAAGTTGGCTCTGTAGATGGGTGCCGCGCTGCCCTTGTTTGCCGCTCGCCGGAGATAAGAGCGAGATAGCTCATGTGTCCACTCTAACTAGCTACTTCTTTAACGGTCCGGGTAACTTGATCCGACGTTCAAGGTTGGTATTTCTTACACGTTCATCAGGAACTTTTTACGCGATGCATGTAACGATTACGGGTTGTATGAGTTTGAAATTCTTTCTGGTCTTTTTTGACCCTATTTATTGTTTTTCTACGCTGAAGTGTGCAAGGATGGTGTTAGACATTCTTCAGTATCTCACCTACTTGGCGTTGATTAACAACTGAGTAAGCGGGTCGGTTAAATACTGTAGAGATTGAGCGGACTAACCGATAAGTGTCTGTATCAGTCGATTCCGGCTAAGCCTTCCAGCGTCGGCCAGGATTCAGTCAGACGGCAGAAATGCACGCCCTCTGCGGCCGTAAGAACTGTAATTGCAATGGTTTGCGATTGCGGGGTTTGCCGGGTAGTTTTCAATCAGGCGCATCATGTCTCTGCCCCTTTGAAACAGCCTTGGAACAGGTGAGAACGTACTCGACTCTTTCGTTGCAAGAGCGCAGAGGAAGTCGTGCGCCCAAAAGGTCAGTCCTCGTGTGTCACTGTGGGGAGTAGAACTTTCTGGCCCGCGCGATGAAAGCCAAACTTCCCATCACTTATGTAGATGCCGGCAACGGCAAGCGAGTTGCCGGAGTTCAAAAGGGTCTCGACAGGCAAAGTACTTGAGTACGCGACTTAGGACTTTTAGAAACCAGCAGTTGAAGCAGAACTAATTCATTCGCAGAGGAATTTCAATGAAGGCAGCCCCGAAGCTAACTCTCATCTCGTCATTGTTCGTCGCATTGGCTCTCCCTGCAATGGCAGGCGTTACCGTCAATAGCCCCGTTAACAGCGCGTCCGTATCATCGCCGTTTTCGCTATCGGCAATCGCCACCTCGTGCTCATCGCAGAGCGTGACCGCGATGGGCTACTCGTTCGACAACAGTCCGGATACAACCATCGTGAATGCCTCAACCATTGAGACCTCAGTGGGCGCCTCTGCCGGATCGCACACGCTGCACGTCAAGGCGTGGGGGAACAAGGGCGCATCCTGCGTGACCGATGTGGGAATTACGGTTGGTGGCAGTGGCAACGGCAACGGAGGCGGTCTCAGCATCCCGTCGAATGCGGTCAGCGTCAGCGCCATTCAGACCATGGGCGACTGGCACGCGGAAAAGGACTCGGGAACGGGCAGCGGATATGCAAGCGGAGAGATGAGTATGGCCAGTTCGCCGTCTCACGGCGGCACAGCTCGGAAGTTTTCCACCAGTTATGCAAACTACGGCGGGGAACGCTATGACATTTCTTTCGGAGACGATACAACTTCCACTAACTTCCTCTACGACGGCTGGGTCTATCTTGCTAGCCCTTCCAATTCCATCGCCAACGTAGAAATGGATATGAATCAGGTCATGTCGAACGGGCAGACGGTGATCTTCGGATTTCAATGCGACGGATGGAATGGAACCTGGGATTACACCAAGAACGCGGGAACACCGGAGAAGCCCAAAGATGTGTGGGTTAAGTCGGGGGCATCTTGCAACCCGCACAATTGGAGCACCAATACATGGCATCATGTGCAGGTAACTTATTCCCGCGATGACTCCGGCAACGTGACTTATAAGTCTGCGTGGCTGGATGGCGTGGAATCGGCCATCAACGCCACCGTACCTTCGGCCTTCGCGCTGGGATGGAGCCCGGCGCTTTTGACCAACTTGCAGGTGGATGGCGCAACTTCCGGTAGCTCATCCTCCACCGTGTATCTGGACGATTTGATTATCTATCGCTGGTAAGGAACTCGGGTGTTCCCACGCATTCGGCGGACGGTGCGTGGGAACACCTTCCGATTCCTCAAGTTCCCGCACGCAATAGCATTCCTCCCGCCCCGCGGCGTATAACCCTGAAATGGGTGCATCACAGGCAGTGGAAATCGACGCGTGGCTGCGCCAGGGCGGTATAGTGGTCACGGCCAGCGAGCGCGCCGCGCGGGCTCTCGCATCGGCCTTCCACCGGGCGCGGCTGGCCGAGGGACTGACCGCATGGCCGGCGCCCAACATTCAGGACTGGAATGGCTTTGTCCGCTCGGCCTGGGCCGCGCACACGAACGATGGCCGGCTGCTCTTGAATTCCACCCAGGAACAATCGTTGTGGGCGGACCTTGCCGCGGCGGAAGGCCGGATGGCCACCTTGCTGGAAGGCCCGCGCGGTCGCCTGGCCGCGCTGGCCATGGAAGCCCACGAACTGCTCTGCTTCCACGCGCCTCGATTCCTGCGCGCGTCGGCCCGGTCCGGCTGGCAGAATGACGCCGCTACCTTCAACCGCTGGCTTTCGGCCTTTGAAGAAACCTGCCGCGCAAACCACTTGCTCAGCTCCGGCCGCCTGCCCATTGAACTGCTTCCATTGCTCCCAATTCCCGCCGGCCAGCGCGAGCGGCCGCCGCTCCTGATTGCCGGCTTTGACCGCATCCTTCCCGTACAGCGCGCGCTGTTCGATGCCTTGGGATCTTGGACGGAGGCCGGGCCAAGCCAGCCGGCCACGGAAATCAGCTTCCACGAGGCCCGCGACGACCAGGCCGAACTGGCCGCCTGCGCTCACTGGTGCGGGCAAAAGCTGGCGGCCAACCCGCAGACCCGCGTCCTCGTCGTCACCCAGAACGCGGCCGCACAGCGAGGCCAGATCGAACGCGCCTTTCTCGCGCATAGCGGCTCAATCCCATCACCGACCTTCGAGTTATCCCTCGGCGTCCCGCTCGGCAAGGTGGCTCTGCCGCGCGCCGCGCACCTGGTTCTCCGCTGGCTCTCCGGCACCCTTGCCGAACACGAACTCGACTGGCTCTTCTCCACCGGCTACGCCGCCGCCAGCCTGCGGGAATCCTCCGCGCTGCAAGGCCACATGCGCGCGCTTCGACGCCGGGGCCTGGAGCAGGCGGAGTGGACCCTGCAGGCCTTTATTCAGCCCATTGCCCGCCGGGCGAATGAGAGCCCGCTCCCCGGCGAATGGGTCAACCGCATGACGGAAGCCCGGCGACGTCTCGACGAATTTGAGCGCCGCCCGCAATCGCCGCTCGACTGGGCCGAACTGATTCCGCAGTTGCTCGAGTCGCTCCACTTTGCTGTCTCGCAGGCGCTTTCAAGCGCGGAGTTCCAGGCCGTCCGCCGCTGGCAACAGGCACTGGAAACAGTGGCGTCGCTGGGCTTCGACGGCCGCCGCATCCACTGGAAGGAATTCCTCGCCGTGCTTGCGCGCACGCTCGACGAGACGCTCTATGCACCCGAATCCCGCAATGCGCCCATCCAGATTGCCGGCCCTGCCGAGTCGGCAGGCTTAACCGCGGACGCCCTCTGGTTTCTCGGCGCAAGCGAAGACGCGTGGCCGGCGCGCGGGGCCACACATCCGCTTCTACCGCCGGAATTGCAGCGCGAGGCGCGCATGCCCCACGCCACAGCACAGCTCGACTGGGATCTGGCGCAGGTAGTCAGCAGACGCCTGCTTGGCTCCGCGCCGGAAGTTCATTTCAGCTATGCCCGGCAGACCCAAGGCGTCGAATCCCGCCCTTCGCGGCTGATCGTTCAGCTTGCCGCCCCGCCGCAACCCATGCCTGCGGAACTCGCCCCAGCGCCGAAGGGTTCTCCGCTGACGGTTCTCGTCGAAGACTTCAGCCGGATTCCGTTCCGGCCGGGTCCGGTTCCCGGTGGCGCCGGCGTGCTCACTGCCCAATCGCAGTGCCCTTTCAAGGCGTTTGCCGTTGCCCGTCTGGCGGCGCAACGCTGGGAGCCAGCGCAGGCTGGCCTCACTCCGTCGCAGCGCGGCAAGCTCCTTCATGAGGTGCTGCACGCTGTCTGGGCGGGGCCGCCGCGCGGCATTCGGACATTGGCCGAACTGCTGAGCCTGACCGACCGCCAAACCTGGGTAGCCAGCCACGTCCGGCGCGTGTTCGAAACCCGCGTCTTCGAAACCGGGGCCCGGCCCAGCCTCCTCGACCGCATGCCGGTACGCTACCTGGAACTCGAACAGCAGCGGCTCACCGGCCTGGTCATCGCGTGGCTGGACTACGAATCCGCTCGCATCCCGTTCGAGGTTCTCGAAACCGAAGCCGAGCGCACCATTTCCCTGGCTGGATTGACTTTCAGCCTGAGACTCGACCGGCTCGACCGGCTCAACGACGGTTCTGTCCTTGTCATCGACTACAAATCCGGCGATGTTTCGCCTAAGTCCTGGGAGCTGCCCCGCCCCGACGACGTTCAGCTTCCGCTCTACGCCGGTTTCGCCCTCGGAGACGATGATTTGCTAGGAGGCCTTACCTTTGCCAAGGTGCGCCCCGGAAAGCTTGAGTTCGCGGGATGTGTAGGAGCGCCCTCAAGCACCCTCTTTGCCGGACTCAAGAACAGCGCCACGTTGATGAAAAACGCCTTGCAAGCCGAACAACTCGACAATTGGAAGGTCTACATCGAACGGCTCGCCAAAGACTTCCTCTCCGGCCGCGCGGATGTCGACCCGCGCGATTATCCCAAGACCTGCGAGCGATGCGGCCTGCAAACACTTTGCCGCATCCAGGAAAACCGGATCGCGCTGGACGAAGACGAGTCCGATGGCAGCGGATTCGATTCAGCGGGGTCGGCCGATGAGTAGAACCACGCCCGCTTCCGAACCGCCCGACCAGCTTCAACGAGTACAAGCGCTTGACCCGACCCGGTCCATCCTGGTCCAGGCCTCGGCCGGTTCCGGCAAAACGACGCTGCTCACCGAGCGTTTCCTTACGCTTTTGGCCGAAGTGGACGATCCAGGCCAGGTGGTTGCCATCACCTTTACCAGCGCCGCCGCCGCCGAGATGCGCAACCGCATTCTCGACGAGCTGCGCAATCCCGAGCCCAGCCCGCTGGCGCGCCGCGCTCTTGACCGGTCGATTGCCGGCGATTGGAAGCTTCTCGACCTGCCCGCTCAGTTGCGCATTTCCACCATTGATTCCTTCTGCCGCGAACTGGCGGTACAACAGCCGTTGCTCACTGGCCTGGGCGGCGGGCTGGCCATCGCCGAGCAGCCCCACGATCTTTATCGCCGCGCCGCGCGGCAGACGCTGAACCAGATCGGCAACCCTGGGAACCGAACGCTCAGCAAGGCGGTGGAGGCGCTGCTGGTTTGGCGCGACAACAACTGGCAGGAGCTGGAAGACCTGCTGGTGGGGATGCTGGAAAAGCGCGACCGCTGGATGCACGACTTCGTGCTCAGCCGCGACCCCGACTGGGAGGCCCTGCGGCAGCGCCTGGAGAGGCCTTTCGCGAATGCCCTGCGCCAGGGGCTGGCCGAGGTGAGCAGCCTCCTTGATCGGGTCCAAGGCGCACGTGAAGAGGCACTCCAACTCGCACGCTTCGCCTGCTCCCAACCCGGCGGGGAATTGCACCGCGCGCTGGCCGAGCTGGCTGAGCTTCCCAACGCGCCTTTTCTCACTGCGGACGAGTTGGAAAAGGCACATCAGGCGCTGCTCTGCCTGGCCGATCTTGTGCTTTCCGGCGACAGCGCCTTTCGCAGGCAGGTGGACAAGCGTCATGGGTTTCCGGCCGATCGCAAGGCGGAGAAGATGCGGCTCCTGTCTCTCATCGGCGACCTCGCCGCCGTGCCAGGCCTGGAAACTGCCCTTGCCGGAGTCCGCGAGCTGCCCCCCGCCCGCTATACCGAAGGGGACTGGACCATCGTTCGCGCCTGTTTCACCCTGCTGCGCCACGCTGCGGGGCAACTCAAGGTGGTGTTTGCCGAGGCCGCGGAGGTTGACTTCGTCGAGGTCGCCCAGATCGCCGAGAGCGTTCTGCAATCCGACGACGGCTTCCCCACCGACGCTGCGCTCGCCGCCGCCGACGGCATACGCCACCTGCTGGTCGACGAGTTCCAGGACACCAGCCGCCGCCAGCACCAGTTGCTCGCCCGCCTCATCGCCGCCTGGCCTGATCGCGAGGGCCGCACGTCTTTCCTGGTCGGCGACCCCATGCAATCCATCTATTTTTTCCGCGACGCCGACGCAGAGCTCTTTGCCCGCGTAAAGGAAATCGGCCTGGAAATCCCCCATGCTGAGCCACTTGCGCTGGATTTCGTTCCGTTGTCCGCGAACTTCCGCACGGCTCCGGCGCTGGTCAATCGGCTCAATGAAGCCTTTGACAAGGTCTTTGCAGAGAAGGACGGAAGCGGAGTCACCTTTTCGCCCGCCGAGCCCGCACGGGAGGGAGAGGACGGTGCAGAGCAATCTTTCAAGTTGCACCTTAGCTTTGAGGCGCAAACAGCTTATAAAAAAAGCGTAACCTATAGAGGAACTCTCGAGACAGAACCTCTTGAGGACGCACAAATCTCAGAAATCGTTGACCTCATTCGCAGCCGTCAGCCGGCGATGGAAGAGGCTCGCCGAGCGGGCGAAAAGTTCCGCATTGCGGTGCTCGCGCGCGCCCGGAAGTCGCTCGCTCCCATTGCCCAGGCGCTGCACGAAGCAAATATCCCCTTCCGCGCCGTCGATCTCGAAAAGCTCGGAGCACGGCCTGAAGTCCTCGATGCTCGGGCCCTGGCAGGCGCCCTGCTGAACCCGTATGACCGCGTGGCGTGGCTGGGCGTTCTGCGGGCGCCATGGTGCGGGCTTACGCTGGACGATCTGCACACGCTCACCAGCGCCGACGACGCCGTGCTGCTTGCGCGGCCGATCCCTGAGCTGCTGGCAGAGCGGTTGAACCTGCTCAGCCCGGCCGGACGCGCCGCCGCGCAGCGCGTCCTTTCTGCCATCAACTCGGCTTCCGCGTTAGGCGCCAGCCAGCCAACCGCCGCACCCGGCACCTGGCTTGAGCAAATCTGGCTAAGTCTCGGCGGAGCAGACTGCAACGACGCCACCGCCCGCGCCAACCTCGAACTCTTGTGGGCCTGCCTGGACCGTCTGCCGGGCGGCCAGCAGGACCTGCTCGGCCCCGCCCTCGACGCAGCACTGGACAAGCTCACGGCTCTGCCCGATCCGGACGCGTCAAGTGACTGCGGCGTTCAGTTGATGACCATCCACAAGTCCAAGGGGCTGGAGTTCGAAGTCGTCCTGATTCCCGACCTGCAGGCCAAGACAGCGGGAAGCAGCCGCAAACTGCTCTCCTGGATGGAGCGCGGCCTGAAACCTGGAGGCGGAGCCGATTCCCAGTCCGGTGCTTCCAGCGAAATCACCGAGTTTCTCGTCGCCCCACTCCAGTCCAAGGGAGAGGACGCCGGCAAGTCGAAGGCCTGGGTCGATCGCGTGTATCGCGAACGCGAAAGGCAGGAGACGCGCCGCATTCTCTACGTGGCCGCAACCCGCGCCCGCGAGGAACTGCACCTGTTCGCCCGGCCCGCGTACAAGGTTGAGGCCAATGGCGACTTCACCCTGGCCGAACCCCCTGCCAGCCTTCTGTTCACAGCGTTGCCCGCGTTCGAAGAAGAGATTCGCACCCGCTTCGAGGAATGGAAGCTGACCCACCAGCATTCCGCGCAGGCCGCGGAGCCGGAAACAACATCGCAAGCCGACATCGAGTCCATCGCCGCGGCCGGCGAAGGCAACCTCCTCGTTATGCTCTCCGCCGAACGGCCCGCCACGCCAACCTTACTTCGCCGTCTGCCCCAGGATTATCAACCACTGCCGGGAACAGTCCGTGCCCCATCCTTTCCGCGGCAGTTGGCGGAAAGGGTGGGAGAGCATGAATCCCAGCCCGCAGGCGCCTCGGAGCCTGCCCTGAGCTGGCTGAAGGGCCTCGCTTCTGAGACCTGGGAAACAAGACTCTATACCCGCCATGAAGGCGGTCTCGTCTCTCGCGCGCTCGGCACCGCGGTCCACGCGCTCCTCGAAGATCTGGCTCGGCTGCGCACAACCGCCGATTGGCAGGCGTCCCGGGCCGCTCTCGAACCGTGCAAGTCGCGCATCGCATCCCAGGTCCGCACGCTGGGCATTGCTCCTGCGCAAGCCGCGCAGATTGCCGCCGACGCGCTTCAACTCGCGCTCAATGCTTCTCACGACCCGACGGGTCAATGGATCCTCTCGCTCCACATGGACGCCGCCAGCGAAGTCCGCTGGACGGGCATCGTTGCCGGCGCATTGACCAACGTGCGCGTGGATCGCGTCTTCCGCGGCGGACTCACGCCGCAGAGCGAGGGCGACGCGGCATGGTGGGTTGTCGATTACAAAACCGCACACGCCGACGATCCGGATCGAGCAGCTTCACTGGCCCGGTTGCGCCCGCTGTTCGCGCCGCAGCTTGAAGCGTACGCCGAGGTACTGCGCAATCTCCACGGAGCAGACACGACGATTCGCGCCGGGCTCTACTACCCGCGCATGTCGATTCTCGACTGGTGGGAAGTCTAGAGCATTTTCGATCTGACGGTTTACTTTCCGCCTCGGCTTCTGTGCTCTCCCACCCATTGTGCAAAGGACGCACAATGGATGGGGCACGGTGGATTCTGTTAACACTTGAGTTGAAAGTACTCTAAAGGCACGCAACTGGGAGTGATGCCGAAGTGCAACCGCAGATCCTTCGACTCCGTTTGCCGCAAAAAGCGCGTCAAACTCCGCTCAGGATGACAGTCGCTGGCATGAAAAGCCTTTTTGACCAATGACACCGGCTCGACTTAGACGTCCACGCCCAGGCCGATGGACCGCATCAACAGCAGCGCGTTGCTGGTCTTCACTACGCCGGGCTTCAGCTTGTAGTCGAAGATCAACTGGCCGTCTTCGAAACGGTCCTCGAAATGGCAGTTGGCCGCGCGGCTGCCCATCTCTTCGGGAATTTTCGTAAGCGCCAGATCGTGCGTGCTCACGATGCCGATTGCGTTCTGCCCCATCAGGCTGCGTACAATGAATTCGCTCCCTGCCAGGCGGTCGTGCGAATTGGTTCCGGAGAGCAATTCGTCGAGAAGAAAGAGCACCGGCACCGGTCCCGCCGCAAGGTCGGAGATGAGCTTCACGCGATGAATCTCCGCGTAGAAGCGCGACACGCCTCCAGAAAGCGAATCGAGAATGCAGATGGAAGCGGCAACCGTGAGCGGCGAGAGCCTGAGCCGCGCCGCGCGCACCGGCGCTCCGCATTCCGCCAGCACGGCATTCACGCCCACGCTGCGGATGAAGGTGCTTTTGCCGGCCATGTTCGGCCCGCTGAGAATGAGCAACTGCATTCCGTCGCCGAGCTTGAGGTCGTTGCGGACTGCTTTGGCCGCGGGCAAAAGCGGATGCGCCATCGCCTCTGCTTCGAACACCGGCCCTGCCGCATCGAACTCCGCGAACACATCGTGGGGATGCTCGTATGCGTAGCCGGCCAGCGCGGTCAGCGCTTCCAACTCGCCTACGGCCTTCAACCAGCCGCGGATGGCCGGCCCAAACTCCTGCTGCCAGCGCTCCGCGGCAAACACCAGTTGCGTGCTCCAGAAGGTCACCAGATCGAGCGGCCTGAGAAACAGGCTGTGGCGCGAGTTCACGTACTCCACTACGCGCGCCAGTTTGTGGATGGCCGCCGATGGCGCAAGGCTGTCGCGCTTCAGGGAGGCCTGCAAGGCGATCAACCGTGGCGAATGAAAATGTTCCTGCTCCATCAGGGCAAGCAAGCCGGCCAGCAAGGCCAGACCGTCCGCCGCTTTCTCCAACGCGGTCGCGGCCTCGTCGGAGCGGCGGTAAATGCGATGCGCCCATGCGAGATTAAGAATCGTGATCGCTCCGGTAATATCGCTCAGCCCCCACAAGGCCCAGGACACCAGGCTCAGCAGCCACAGCACGGCCAGCACGCCAGTCACAACCCGCGTGGGCCGCGCAGCAAAGGCCGCCTTGCGTTCTCCCCATGCGGCCAGCACTTCAGGATGCACGCCCAGGCGCACCGTCTCGCCCAGCGAAAACAGCCTTTCGCGAAACTCGACGCGGTTTGCAAGTTCGCGGACGGCCTGCTGTCGCGCAAGCACCTCGTCTACGGGCGCAGCGCTCAGCAGCCACGCGGCCAGCGTCTCTTCGCCGGCACGTGTGCGCGCGGTGCACAGCAATTCGAACATCGATCCCCCGCCAAAAATGTCCAGGTCGCGCGCATAGGGATGCATCGGATCGAGAAAGCGCTCGCCGCTTTCGCCGCTCCCAGCCCAGCGGTCTTCGAGCCGCGCGTGGCCGCGCTCATAAAACGCAATCGCACGCTCTCGATAGCGCAGCTTGCGAATCAGATTCTCCTGCAAGACCGCGAGCACAAGAAAAGCAGCCGCAGGAAGCACCAGGAATTCCAGAACTCTGAGGTAATGCAAGAGCATCGCCGCCGCAATCACAGTCAACAACGCAACCGCAAGCTTCGAATATCCCAGCAGTTTTTCGCGCCGCTGCTCCGCTGCCTGCGCATGGTTCAGTTCGCGCAGCCGGCGAGCATACAGTTCGCCGGGCGTCTCGTCGCTCGTTTGTGCCTCGCCTGCATCCATGCCGCGCTCAGCTCTCCATCCCTCAGACTACAGCGTTCACCGACTGAAGGCTCCGAACACTCAGAACCGTTCCTCGCCGGGCACGGGAGGAGACCGCGGAACGCGCAGAATATAATTGCCTCATTCCATTGCGATAACAATGCGGCGATCCCAAAGCGACCGTCGAGGGCCTTAATGCAAAAGACAATGTGGTTGTCGATCATCGTTCTGTGCTTTGTCGGGATCACTTCTCCCGAGACTTCTGCGGAAGACTTGTCCACCAAGGTCCGCAAAGCGGTGGAAAAGAGCACCCTCGACCAGCCCGGAACCAAGCCCTTTCACTTGAAGGCCACGTATGCCCCCAGCCTCGAACGCGACAAAGATTCCAGACGCACAGGCGAAGTGGAGATATGGTGGAAGTCCCCGACTCAATGGCGCCGCGAGGTACGGTCGCCGGAGTTTCATCAGGTCGCGATAATGGACGGCGCTCACGAGTGGCAGAAAAACGACGGAGACTATTTTCCTGAGTGGCTTCGAGAGCTGGCCGTGGCTCTTGTGCGCCCGGTTCCTCTGTCTTTCGATGTGCTGGCCGAGCGAGTGAAAAGTGCGGAAGTGAAAAGTCTCATGGGCCAAACGAACGTAAACTGGGATCCCACAACCGCCTTTGACAACGAGCAGGCCAATGGCGGCGGCAACCTGGCGCTGGATAAGAACTGCACGCTGTTGTATACCGGTGGACCTGGATGGGGCGGCTTGTACCACGACTTCGCTGACTTTCATGGGCGGTCGATTGGTCGTACCGTGGCCTCAGGCTACATTGAAACCACCACGAAGATAACCATCCTCGAAGACCTGGGAAGCACGTCTGACGGGTTCTTTGACGCCACCTTGACCGGGGGCGACGCACAACTGATCGACACTGTGGTCTTGAGCCAGGACGAACTCGCCAAACAAACGCTTCCGGGAACCAGCTTCGATTGGCCGCCCGTGACGGATGCGCCATTTGAAGGTGTGGTGTGGACCTCGGTTTTGCTTGATCGCACCGGCAAAATCCGCGAGATGATTCCGCCCATCGCCGATAATCCCGCCATGCGCGACGCAGCCGAAAAAGGCTTTCGGTCCATGCAATTCAAGCCATTCCTTCACAATGGAGTGCCGGTACAGGCCACCGGGATCATTCGAGTTCACTTCAAGACGGGGCGTCCGGCGGGCATGGAGAACTTTGACACTGCTAAGGCCTACTTCGAGCTTGGTCGGAAAGCGAGTTTCTTGGCGGCGGGGTCTACTTCACCTTACCTGCTCCACGCGGAGTTTCAGATTGGCACAAAGGACGGGGTCCAGACCGGACGGTACGAAGACACATGGATCAGTGCGACTGAATGGAAGAGGGAGGCGTGGTTTGGTTCGAGTCATCTTGTAAAGTCGCGGAGCGACGACAAGTATTACGTTCTTGCGGAAGGGGCCGAGCCTCCAATCCTGCGACTCGTCATGCAACTCCTCGAACCGATCCCAGCCGAAGACACGATGACCGAGTCCGACTGGCGCATCCGTCGCGACACTCTGAATGGCGTAGACGCGATTCGCGTCTATCGCGGACCTGAAGGCCCCAAAGGCGAACTGGATCCGCGCCAATCGCAGGTCTTCTGGTTCGACCAGAGCGGCCACCTGATTAAGTGCTTCACGTCCGGATTTGAGATTCGACCATCCGACGCGCAGGTTTACAACG
>Ga0302326_10012091_pt1 | contig 18473 bp, 12 predicted proteins | sample Palsa_T0_3_FD_202264 | JGI IMG/M metagenome (GOLD analysis project Ga0302326, IMG submission 202264) | Peat permafrost microbial communities from Stordalen Mire near Abisko, Sweden - Palsa_T0_3 | ecosystem: Environmental > Terrestrial > Soil > Palsa > Peat permafrost | place: Sweden: Abisko...
CAGCAGAATCTGGAAAAAGCGCGTCAAATCCTCTTCGGAAAATTCCGCGGCCTGTTGACCCAGGCGTTCCCGCTCATCCGGAGGAGCGGAAACCAGATCGGAATCCGCGCCGCACACGCGCGCCATCAGCAAATTCCGGAAATGGCGAATCGCCTCGCGGCAGAAGTGCTGCAGGTTCTGGCCTTCGGCAATCAGGCGGTGCACCAGCTTTAGCGCGTTCTCGGACGATTGGGCTCGAATCGCAGCGACCAGATCGTCGAGCACGTCTTCGGCGACCACGCCCAGCAGTTCTCGGACGGACTTGTCGGTGACTTCGTCGCCGCAGTAGGCGATGGCTTGCTCGAGCAGCGAGAGCGAATCGCGCAAACTTCCTTCCGCGGCGCGGGCCAGCACCGCCAGGGCGCCGGCATCGATCTTCAGGTTTTCGGCTTTGGCGATATTCTTGAGCGCCTCGACGATCTCGCCGAACGACAGCGCACGGAACTGAAAGTGCTGTGCGCGGGAACGAATGGTGTCCGAAAGCTTTTCGGATGCCGTGGTGGCCAGAATGAAAATTACTTTGTCGGGCGGCTCTTCGAGAGTTTTTAGCAACGCATTGGAAGCTTCATCGGTGAGCTGATGCGCTTCGTCGAGGATCACAACTTTATAGTGTCCACCGGCCGCGGCGTAGCGGACCATTTCGCGCAGTTCGCGAATCTGGTCGATGCCGCGGTTGGAAGCGGCGTCGATTTCCAAAACGTCGAGAGAGTTTCCCGAGGTGATCTCCAGGCAGGACGCGCACTCGTTGCAGGGCGCAGCTTCCGGGCCTTTCATGCAGTTCAGCGCTTTGGCCAGGATGCGCGCGGTGGTGGTCTTGCCCACTCCGCGGACGCCGGAAAAGATGTAGGCGTGCGCCACGCGCTGGGTGCGGATCGCGTTTTCCAGGGTGCGAGTGATATGGCGCTGGCCGATTACGTCGCCGAAAGTCTGCGGCCGCCATTTCCTTGCGATTACTTGATAACTCATCAGGTCCTTTGCGTTCTGGGCCGGGAGCGATCAGAGGAACTTCGGGTACTCCGCGGCACACGAGACCGGTCCGCTACCGTTGCTCCCTTCCGGGCCTGGCGGGGTTTGCGGGGAATCGTTGCACAGAGCCCGAAGTTCCACCGAGCAGCAAGCGTCCAACATGCTGCGAAAAATAAATTCGCTCGCTTGGCGAGTCTAGCATATGAAATTCTCTCACGAAAGTTGCGTCGGGAGATTGAGATCGAATGCGAGCAGCGAGGGTCGAGTGGAAAGCGCCTCTTCGAGGGCGATTCGTGCTTTTTGAGGCGATGCAAATTTGGTTTTCGAGTTCGCGCAGTTAGGGGAACTTGTGCTTGCAATGGCAAGCGCTGCGGTCCTGGAAAGTGGCTGCAACAGGCGGATGAAAACCACGCTGCCTTGCTTGAGCACATTTTGAACGCAAGCCTCCTTGCCGCCGTCGGGATCCCATGTCAGGTCGGCCCTCTCGACGAAGAAGCTCTCTCCGCTGTCCCAGCCGGATATCTCTACGCGGAAGCTGCTACTCTCCAGATTTTCCCAATCCATTGGATGAACCTCCAACTTGGGAATAGCAGAAGGAATGCCAAACGGAGCCCCTGCCGGTGTTCTTGCCGAAGGACTTAGGCGAAGACGACGCAGCGGAATGCCGCGCGAGTGTGCCACCGCATCGGCATGTGCTGGTTTGAACCGTATGGCCGCATACGTAATTCGGTCGGTGTGACAGCTAGGAGTAGTGGGATCCCGGATAAAGCACATTGAGAGCGAACAGAAAAATGTACGGGAATATTTTGTCGTACACGAACCACGCCAGTAGCATGCCCACCATCCCAAATCCGGTTCGGTTCCAGCTGAAGTATTTCGCCGCGATTTCGTCGCTCATCAGCACCGCGATCCCGTTGGATCCGTCCAGCGGAGGGACCGGGATCAGGTTGAACGTCCCGAGTAAGAGATTCAGGACGTAGAAGATGCTGAGAAAGGTGGCAGCGAAGCCGGCAGCTCCCGGCACCGAGGCTTCGGTCATGTGTGTGAAAGTTGCACGGATTGGCTCATGGAACACACCGAGGAGCATGCCGAGCCGGATCGCCAATCCGGACAGCAGGAACAGAATGAAGTTAGCCGCTGGCCCGGCGAGGGCCATCCACGCAGCGCGGCGCGGATGCCTCGCCTGCCAATCCGGATCGTAAGGGGCGCTGGCCCAGCCGATCATCCAGTGCATCCAGAAGTAAGAAACGATGGGAACGACAACCGTGCCCAATGGTTCGCGGCGGATGTGCGGGAGGGGGTTAAGCGAAACCTGTCCGCCGTGAGATGCGGTAGGATCGCCGCCCCACTTGGCGGCCAAGGCGTGCGCGCCTTCGTGGCAAGTGGTGGAGAAAAGAAAGACGATGTACCAAATCAGACCGAGGATCAGAAATTGGGGATCCATGCGCGACGGCAAGACTAGTGGCTTAAACTGAATTGCGCAACTGTTTCTGCAGGCCCGGCGCTATGAAGCCACCGCGGATCCAAGATCAAGGGATGCCTCTGTAGAGGTGGCTAGACGGGCAACTCTTCGGCGGTGGGATAGCCGTGCTGTTCGCGGCCTACTTTGCCGTCGTATTTCTTGGTGGTCTTGAAGAGTTCGAAGCGGCCGTCGGCGGCCAGTTCGCGGGAACGCTCGCGGAGTTTGGCCATCTCGGCGGCGGTCATGGGCGTAAAGCCCCGCGCGATTTGCAAATTTTGCTCGAGTACCGCCAGGGAATCCATTCCGGAAATGGTTGTCGCCACCGGCAGGCTCATCGCGTAGCGTAGACCTTCTTCTGGCGTCACTACGCCGTGCCGGATCAGCTCGCCGCTGCCGCCCAGGCTCTTCATTCCCAAGACGGCTATGCCGCGCCGCGTGGCCTCGGGGAGCACGTGGGTTTCGAAGCTCCTAAATGTCGCGTCCAAACAATTCAGAGGCATCTGTACCGTGTCGAACGGGAAATCGTGCGACAACATCTTCAGGTGAATCGCTGGGTCCTTATGTCCAGTGAAGCCGATGAAACGTACTTTCCCTTGTTGCTTGGCGGCCAGCAGCGCTTCGGCGGCTCCGCCGGAGGCAAAAATCAGGTCGGGATCGTTGTAATGGATCACCTCGTGAATTTGCCAAAGATCCAGATGGTCGGTCTGCAGGCGGCGCAACGATTCCTCGAGTTGCTCCATGGCCACATCTTTGCCGCGGCCGTGGGTACAGACCTTCGTCATCACGAAAGCCTTTTCGCGTTTGCCCTTTAGAGCATTCCCGAGGATCAATTCGCTTTGGCCGTCGTGGTAGTCCCAACAATTGTCGAAAAACGTGACGCCCGCGTCCAGCGCGCGTGAGACCAACTCATTCGCTTCGTTTTGGTCTTTTGTGGATCCCAGATGAAATCCGCCTACCCCGATGGCGGAAACCTTTTCGCCGGTTTTCCCCAGTTCGCGCATCGGGACTGGTGCTGACGACGTCGCCGATTCCGCTCTGCTTCCGGAGCCTGTCGCGTGGCGCGGCCGAGCTTCCGCGCTAGCCAGCGCGTGAACCGACGCGGCTCCCATCGTTCCGGCCGCGGTCCTTACGAAGTCCCGCCGCGAAATGCCGCTTTCCTCTGCCATCGAGAGATCTCCCGTCACAGAGCGAGTTCCGATTTATCGAGGTAGGGGTGACCGTTGTTCACGGGACTCTTTACCATTTCTTCCACTTCCACCGACTTCCGATCCAGCGGGAATTCGTGGGCCAGCCGCGCTTCGGGGTTATCGAACTTCAGCGATACTTTGTAGAGCTCGAAGCGTCCGTCGCCCGCGGTCTGCTTGCTGCGCTCGCGGATCGCGTTCATCTGATCGGCGGTATACGGTTGAAAGCCCTGCGCGATTTTCAGGTTTTGCTGCAGCACTCCCATCTTTTCCATCCCAGTTATCGTCGTCGCCACGGGCAGGCTCATGGCGTAGCGCAGCAGCTCCTCCGCAGTGAGCACGCCTTTTATCACCGGATCACCATGTCCGTTGATCGGCTTCATCCCCAGCGGCGCGATGCCGCGCTTCTGTAGCTCGGGAAGCACTTGTTGCTCGAAACTATGAAAGTGCGCGTCGAATGCGTTCAGCGGCATTTGAACCGCGTCGAACGGGAATCCGGTGGCGAGCATCTTCAGGTGAATTTCGGGCGCTTTGTGGCCGGTGAAGCCCAGGAAGCGCACCTTGCCGTCTTTTTTCGCCTTCAGCATCGCTTCGGCGGCGCCGCCAGGGCGCATGAACAGATCCGGATCGTTCTCAAAACACATTCCGTGCGCCTGCCATAAATCCAGATGATCGGTTTGCAGTCGGCGCAGGGATTGTTCGAGCATTTGGGTTGCGAGAGCGCCTTCGCGGCCGTGAGTGCAGACCTTAGTCATCACAAATACTTTGTCCCGATAGCCCTTCAGGCCGGCGCCCATCCACGCCTCGGATCTTCCGCGATGATATTCCCAGCAGTTATCGAAAAAAGTGACGCCGCCGTCGATCGCGGCATGAACAATGCGCTCGGCTTCGCTTTGGTCGGTGGCGTCGCCCAGGTGATGCCCGCCCAAACCCAAAGCGGAAATATGCACATCGTGTGAGCCAAATTTTCTTAATGGTATCGCAGAAGAGCTACTTTGCGGCACCGGGGAAGCGGGTCTAGGGTTCATCGTGCCCTCACTGTGAACGTTGGCTACCCGCGATTATATACCGTACGCACTGTAGAGAGCCTGGGGAACCAAGGTAGGCGGACTCGATCGCCGGCGCTTAAAGTAGTTCGACGGAAGGAACAGGGCAATAACGACTTTGAAGCGTGTCCGCCGCGCGGGTGAACGCGGCGGACGCGCTCGCTACTTCTACTTATTGCGGTTGTTGAGCGGGGGGCTGCTGTGCTGGCGTCCCACCGATCTTGGTGCCAATCACTTCGCCGGAGATTACGATTTCCACGCGACGGTTCTTTTGGCGGCCGTCCGCGGTGCTGTTATCCGCTACCGGGCGGCTCATGCCGTAGCCGGTGGTGGTAATCGTTCCTGGATCCAGGCCTTGGACGATCAAGTATGCCTTTACAGCCCCGGCGCGATTCTCCGAAAGAGTCTGATTGACGGTTTCGCTTCCCACGTTGTCGGTGTAGCCCTCGATGGAGAGGAACAATCCTGGGTGGGCCAGCACGATACCAGAAAGCTTGGCTAGGCGCTCTCGGGCTTCGGGACGCAGATCGAACTTTCCGAAAGCAAAGAGGACGTCTCCCAGGTTGACCACCAGGCCGCGCTCGGTGTCTCGCGTTTCCAGGATTCGATTGAATTGCTCGAGCAATTGCGCGCGCAGCTGTTCCTTTTCCTGCTCCGCCTTCAACGCAGCTTGCCGCGCTTGCTCGGCCTGGGCTTGGGCTTGGGCCTGGCTGGCTTGCGCCGCCTGGGCCTGGGCCTGCGATGCAGCCGCTTGTGCCTGAGCTTCGGCGCGGGCTTGAGCATCTTTGGCCGCCTGAACTTCCGCGACCAAACGCTGCTTATCGGCTTCCGCGCGGGCTTGTGCTTCGGATTCCTGCGCGGCTTTGGCTTGCGCTTCGCGATCCGCAGAGGACTGGCGTTCGTTGGCCAGGCGCTCGTCCTGCTGGCGCTTTACGCTGATGGTGATCGAGTCTTCAAAAGCCTGCACCGCCTCGCGTGCCGCCGTAGGCACTGCTTTTTTCTGCTTACGCTTTTGGTAGTCTTCCGCGCGATTTAGCGAGTCCATCGCCTTGGCCCACGATTCGGTGGCGTACTTATCGCCGCCGCGGAGCTGTGCGATGCGCATGGCATTGCGCGCCTGCAGCAAATCGAGCGGCACATCGCCGCTGACGGAAAGTGGCGGCAGGTTCAGGGTGGCGTAGTGCGCGCGAGGCAGCAACTCGAATTTCGCTTCCACCGCGCTCACTTGGCCCTTGGTATCTTCGCGGACCACGCTTTCCAGAACCACTGATTCGCTGGCGACGGTGACCGCGAAGTACGGCTCCGCGGTGACGATCAAGCCAAACGTCTGCAGCCGCGTCGTAGTGATGAGCTTCGCTTTCTTGCCATCCAGGATGAGTTGGCCCAGGTTGGCCGGGCGGCCTTCCGGTGTGATCGCCCACAGGACGTAGGTCAGATAGGCCGAACCAAATTGCCCCGCCGGCGACAGATTATCGAAGCTCGCTTCGATGTGGATACCATCGGACTTGCTCTCGATCCTGGCCTCGCCCTTTGCTTGAGGAAGCAGCGCGGTGCCCCGGAAGTCGACGTGCGTGGATCCCTTGGCCTGGAAGTTTACGGCCTGGATCGTGCGCGACACATTAATATTGATTACCTGCTGGTCCTGCCCGGAATCCTGCGCGCGAACCATGCCCGCACTCAGGATTAAAACGATCGCGACAAAAACAAATTTACGCATGTAGTTTCCTCTTTTCAGATGCCGACACACTGTCGGGAGCGAGCGAATGATGAGCTGCTATTGCAGCCTAAACGAATAGCAGACTGGCCAAAGTAAGTCTATACCGTGATTTACCGGATGTGTACGGTGGGGAACGTTGGAAGGCGTGGCGCACCCGAAGTGTGCCATTTAAGACAGCCGCATTTGATCCCGCAAATGAAGTGGCGTCGGTCACATTTCGGAATCCCGCCTGGATTTGGCTACGGTGCCACGCCAAGCGCGGAATAGAGCTCCGCCGGTTTATAAAGGACGCCGTCCTTCACTACTAGCGCCGTCTTTCTTATGTCGCTGATGTTGGCCGTCGGGTCACCATCCACCAGCGTGAGGTCGGCCAGTTTGTCGGGAGCGATCGAACCAAGATCGCCGTCCAGCTTCATAATGCGCGCCGCGTTGAGGGTGGCATCCTGCAGAACTTTGTTGGCGGGGATGCCCAGCTGCACGTCGAGTTCGAGTTCACGGTGAAGTGCGAAGCCCGCCATCGAGTCCGTTCCGTCTTCGATTGGAATTCCCGCTCGATACATCATGCCAATCAGCGCCATCATCTTCTGGAACGACTGCGAATAGCGCTGCTCCATTCCTGCAGGCGGCGTCAGCGCGCTCGACATCAGCCCGCGCCGAACCTGCGGAGGGAGCCGTCCGGCGATGGGCTGAAACCCCCGAGGAATTTTCCCAGCGCCTGCTACGTACATGTCCTCGAATATGCTGAGCGTTGGGTCCAGCACGGTGTGATGGTCTTGCAGGAGCTTGACGAACGCCAGCACTTGCGGGGAATTGAGGTCGAGATCGGCGGCGCTCTTGGCTGGCTCGGTAAGGCGGGCGCCGGTGTTCGTGTTCTTGACCTCCGGCGTGAAATTCAGGGTGAGAAAGTTGACGTGCTGAATCTCGTCGTAGCCGAGCTCGACGCATTGCGCAGCAGTCATCTCTGCGGGAACGTGGCCGCTGACGCGGAGCCCCAGCTTGTGCGCCTCTTGGATGATGATCGGCACCAGTTCGGGTTTCACCGAGCTGTAGATTTTGATCTGGACGTAGCCGAGGCGTTTGTAATTGTCGACCGCGGCGCGCGCCTCGTCTCCGGTCGAGACCAGGACTTTGGTTGGACCTTGGTATGGGCCAGGACTGTCGATGATGCCGGCGAGGACAATGCGTGTGCCGATCTCTTGGCCGTCCTCGACGCGCTTGCGGCGGGCCAGCAGCGAGTCGGTATCGTTGGCGAGGTCGCGGACCGTGGTGACGCCGGCGGCGAGGTTCAGCAGACCATCGTTTTCAGCGACGTGGGCGTGCATGTCCCAGAGGCCAGGCAGTAGCGTCTTGTGGGCGGCGTCGATGACCTCCGCACCGGTGGGGTTAGTCACTTTGTCGGACGGCCCGACGGCACGGATGCGGTCGCCGGCCACCACCACGCTTTGGTCTTTCAAAATTTGCGCAGATTCGGCATCGAAAAGATTGGCGTGGATAAACACGATGCCTTTCGGCGCTCGGTGCGCTAGCTTTTCGGCAAGCTCGGCCGCGCGGGTATGCACCGCCTGATCCTGCACCGCCTGCATCTGTTTCGCCGTCGCTTCCCAGCCCTCCGGGATCACCGTTGACCATGCATCCACGCTGGCGAAAAAACCGCGCCGGTCATCCAGCCAAATGTATGTGGGCGAGAAGTCCAGCCCAGTGATGGCGTACAGGATGACGTGCTTTTTCTGGCCGGCGGCTTCGAGGTCGAGTTGCGCGACGCGGTTGATCCTTGCCTCGCCTTCCGGGAGCAAACCGACCTGCCCTCCGTTCCCAATCGCTGCTCGTGCCAGCAGGCCCAGCTCCGCGGGCGCGCCGTTGATCGAGACATATACCGCGGGCGCCTGCAGTTTCTTCTCGCCTTCTTCGAGATCGCTCTTCCAACGAGCCGTGCCGGCCTCAAACGTGTAGGTTTCGTGGACCGCCGATTTCAAGTAATCGTTGCCTTCCACCGTTTCGGCTGTCGGCAAGGCTTTGGCATCCAACTTCACGATACTGGTGGTCTTAGGTCCGCGGCCGCGATCGTTGAATTGAAAAAAAATGTGCAGGCTGCCGTCCGGAGCGGTCCACATTGCCTGCTGCCCCGAGGGATTCCCCATAAGCATTACCGCATAGCGATCGGCGCTGCCAGGGACGTCCGCCGGCAGGGGTGGCACTGCGCTCGGTAATTCCTTGGGCGTTTGCGACCAGCAGGTAACGCCGAAGCACGTGAAAATGGCGAGCAGGCTCGCGAGCGCTGCGTAGGTGATATTACGCGCGCATGTTTTCTTGTTGCGCATCACAGGAATGCCTCCTGTTCTAAGCCGTTCCCCAAATTTCGCCCAGCACCCGCTGGAAATTCGCGCCTAGCACTTTTTCTATCACGGAGGATGGCTGGCCGCGCTTGGCCAGTTCCTCGGCGATCGCTTGCATGTGATCCGGCCCATTCAGATCGGGCACATATGGATAGCGATCCTCCCCCGGCGCGCCGACCCCCAGCTTTTTGCGGCGGGCGATATCGGCGTCGAAATCCGCTTTCACGGCGGGAGTAAGTTCGACCTTCTCAATCGATCCGTCGGAACCGATTCCCACGTGATCGGCGCCGCATACGTTGATGGCGTGAACCAAGTGATCGAGCACGTGCTGGCGGGTGGGCACCGTCGGAGGGGCAACCAGGTAGGGCATGAGAAACACACCGAAGTAGCCGCCGCGATCCGCCAGGGATTTGAGAATTTCGTCGGGTTTGCTGCGCGGATGCGCGTAAACGGCGGCGCATCCGGCGTGGGAGATGAGCACTGGCTTGGAAGATGCGGCGACCGCTTCGCTGGTGGTGCGATATCCGCTGTGACTGAGGTCGACCGCCACTCCCACTTCGTTCATCTTCTTCACCGCCGCGATTCCCGCTTTGCTTAACCCGGCGTTGCCCGGCTCGAGGCACCCGTCGCCAAAGGAATTGCGGTTGTTGTAAGTGATCTGCATGATCCGCACGCCGAGGTTGCGGAACATTCCGATGTGTTCGGGATCGTCCTCGATAATCTCGGTGTACTGAAAACCGGGGAGGATGCCGAGCTTGTTCTCGCGCTTGGCGCGCGAAATGTCCGAGTGCTGGCGCACCATCGCGAACGCCTCGGGATACTTCTCAACCATCGCCTCAAACGAGGCCAGGATCTGGATGGTGTCGTCGAGATTTCGCTCCGAGATGGTGGAGTTAACGGCGGTGATCCCCGATTGCCGAATCACCGCTACCTGCTCAGGAGTGGGCATCTGTTCGTCGTGGAGAAACGGGCCACACAGGGAGTCCATCACGATCGCGTGTTCGTAAAGTTCCGCGATTTCAGGCCCAGCGCCATTCGCGCGCGCGCCGCCAAACAGACGCGGCGCAGCCAGGGCTGCGGCAGAAAGTTTTAGGATTGCGGCGTGAAATTCTCGGCGATTCAAGGCGTGGCTCCCCAAGTAACAGCGGTCGTCGACTGCGGAGTATACAACAGCGTCGGCCGTCCATTGCGACGTTGGGCCCGACGCGGGTGCCGGAAAAAACTGGGTTCAGCCAGAACGTAAAATAGCAATTCGCCAGTATTCAGATTTTCGATTTCCTTTGGAATCATGTACATGGAAAATCTAATCCCCACGGCTGCCCGGATTGGAAATCGGGAGGCTGTGGCCCAACGGCGCCTCCGCGCCGCCCGGGAACGAACCGAATTTTGAGCGGGCACGGGGTTGCATTTGCGGTTGTGGGAACCTTTGCGATTGGATGTTTGCCGACAAGAATATCGAGCCCATGAACCGTGGAGCGAAAAGACAAAATGTGAATTCGCCAGCATTCAGGTTTTGGATTTCCTTTGGAATCTGGTACATGCGAAATCTGATCCTGGCGCATGTTTCGATTAGAAATCGTGGCGTTTTGTGGGGCGACGGGGGCCGCACGGTTTGCCGATTGCGGTGCGTCGCCTCGTCCCGCCTCCTGGTGGGACGCTAGCATGGCGAGCGGAGGGTTGGAAGGGATCGCTTCGGTGGACGCGAGTGGCTGGTGGGTGGCGCGTCTTCCGTCTTCGCTGTTCGTCAACGATGCAGCGGTTTCACGCCGAAACTAGCACCCCGGTTGTGTTGCCGTCTCGGCCTTTGTCTTTGTTGGAGTTCCGGCGAATGCAAAGGGCGATCGCCTGCATGAGTCGCGATTGTCGGTGAGCTCGACGGGCCGACGACGGTTTCACAATAACTTATGCGTGCGACACTTAGGCTGTTTCTAGTTATGGGAGAAACGGCGCTGATAGTTACAGCGACCTACTTTGCGTTAATTCTTATTACAGTTTGGCCCCTCGTCCCTCGCGTTTCCGTTGGAGTTCAGGCGACCGCAGGAGCCGTGGGGGTTCTAGCTCCGGTCTGCTTCGCGGCGTGGTGGATTTTCCGGAGGCTCCGAGGCTACTACGAGCGACGTGAAGCCCGCGCTGCGGCGACGGCATTCGTCCTTTTCACTCCAGTGCCATTGGGTATGGGCCTCCTGCTGGGTCCGATTGTTGGGGGTACACCGGCATCTTCCTCGGAACTGAATCTCGCCTGATTGCTTTTTCGGGCGCGGTGGCGGGGATCATGCTGATGATCACCTTGATGACCTTCGTCCCAGGTTTGCTTGCATTATGGACTGAATGAGGAGGTATCGCGGGTGGGAGTGGCTCCGGGGCCTGGACTCGAACCAGGATAACCAGCTCCAAAGGCTGGCGTGCTACCAATTGCACTACCCCGGAATAGGGTGTCTGCAGCGCGTGCAACTACTTACGCATTGTACCTGTTGGGCCGAATTTGGCCAAATTCGCGCGGAATATGGCCAACCACCTTGCCGTGAGGGACTGCGGCGCTAACCCACGCGACAGCGCGTCACCGCTTGCGCTGAGACTCAATTACCGCGGAGAAGTCTTTGTCGGCGTAGCCGTCGGCAATGGCCTGCTGGAAGATCTTGCGCGCGGAAATGCCGGTCTGCAGAGTGATACCGTGGCGCTCTCCTTCTTCCAGCGCGTAACCGATGTCCTTCGCCATCGCGCCGAGCATGAAATTGGGGGTGAAGTCGCCAGCGGTGGCGCGGGCGGAGAGTACCTTCACTAGCGGACTGCCGGGTGCGCCGTTGGTGAGTACCAAGAGCGACTTCTCGCGATCGAGGCCGCTGGCTTCGAGAAGCGCCAGCGCCTCGGCGAGCGAGGCGGCCTGCACGCCGCACATGAAATTATTGATCAGCTTCAGCGTGGCGCCGCTTCCGGTGGGCCCCAGGTGCACGATGTCGCGACTCATAACCGCGAGTACCGGGCGCACCGCTTCTAGCGTCGGCGCGGATCCGCCTACGAGAAAAAGCAGCTCGCCCGCCGCAGCGTGGGGCTTGGTGCCGGTTACCGGCGCGTCCAGGAATTCGCACTGGTGCTGCGCTGCCGCTGCGGCCAGCTCCTTGATCCATCCGAGCGTGAGCGTGCTCGATTCCACCAGCACCGTGCCGGGAGCCGCACCGGCTAGCGCGCCGCCTTCGCCGAGCCACATGGCCCGCGAAGCAACATCGTCGACGACCATGCTGATAACTACTTCCGCGCGCGCCGCGGCTTCGCGGGGCGTGCGCGCAACGAATGCGCCGGCGGCTTTCAGCGGTTCGCCTTTTTCTGCGCTGCGGTTATAGACGGTAAGCGGAAAACCGGCCGAAAGCACACGTCCGGCCATTCCGGAGCCCATTATTCCTAGTCCTAGAATTGCGACGCGAGGTTTGTTCATTATGTAGTGTTCACTCCAGGTGAAAGCACCTATTCGATCACTTCAAATTTTTCCAGGGCCTTTTCGTTGACGGTTAGCCCCAGGCCAGGGACGTTTTCGTCCAGATCGATGTATCCGTCTTTTGCTTTAGGCTCGCCTTCGAAGATGTACCAGAAGAGTTCGTTGCCCACTTCGACGTCGACAATCGGGAAATATTCGGCCATCGGCGAATTCAGGCTGGCCATCACCACGTGGTAGTTGTGCATCTGTCCCGCATGCGGAATGACCGGCACCGAATGCGATTCGGCCAGCGCGGCGATCTTTCGCGCCTGGGTAATTCCGCCCACGCGATTGGTATCGAACTGGATGTAATCGACGGCGCGCGCCGCCAGCAAATCGCGAAAACCGTAGAGGGTGAACTCGTGTTCCCCTCCGGCAATCGGAATCCGCGCATAGGACCTCAATTCAGCGTAGCCGTGAATGTCGTCCGGGATCACCGGCTCTTCCAGCCAGCGCAAATGGAACGGTTCGAGGAGCGGGAGCATGCGCTTGGCGTAATCGAGTGTCCAACCCATATAGGCGTCAGCCATGACGTCGATTCCGTCGCCTACCGTTTGGCGGACCGTGCGCACCAGATCGACGTTGTGCTGCATACCAGCGGCGCCATCGGTAGGTCCCCAGCCGAAGCGAAGTTTCATCGCTCGGTAGCCTTCATTTTTGTAGCGCTGGGCTTCCGCGGCTAGCTCGCCCAGTTCAACGCTGTACAGCCGGCTCGCGTAGACCGGAATTCGCGGCTTGGTTCGGCCTCCCAGCAGGCGATAGACCGGCTGCTTCGCCGATTTTCCCAGAATGTCCCACAGCGCTATGTCCACCGCGCTGATCGCGGTCATGCCGATTCCTTTGCGGCCGAACGCCATGGTCCGGCGATACATGTGCTGCCATAGAGATTCGATGTCCCAGGGATCGGCGCCGATCAGCAACGGCTTTAAATATAGGTCGATCACTTGCTTGGTGATCGGCGGAGCGAGCGCAGCGTTGCCAACGCCCACCAATCCGTCGTCGGTGAAAATTTCCACCACCAGCCAGCCGTGGAAAGTGAAAGTTGACATGGACGCCTGGGGCAACTCGAGCACGTCCATCGGATTGGTGCAAAAATGAGGAGGAAGCGGAACCGTTTTTCCGCGCCAGCGCACCGCTCGCGTCCGAATCTCTTTGATTTTCATCGCGCTCCTTGATAACCGAGTCGGCTGTCGATGTCCAGACGCTGCACCCGGGGAACGGCCAAGACTATCACTAGCAGCGCAATCACGTGGAAGGTGCCGGCTATGTCAAATACCACGCGGTAGCCAAAGCCGTGGTCGAGTAAGTATCCAGCCAACTCGCCGAAAGCGACTCCACCCATCGCGCCGCCGAAGCCCACTAGCCCGGCGACCGTGCCCACCACGTTGGTCGGAAAAAGATCGGTGGGCAGCACCATCACTAGGGTGGACCAGGATTGTTGTCCGAAAAGCGCCACGCTGAAGATTACGATAGCCCAAAATACCGGCACGTGCGGGACCAGCATGATGAACGGCATCACTGCGGCGCTCAATCCCAGCGCCACTTTGCGTGCGACGTCCAGCGAATATCGCCGGCGCAGCAAGTAGCTCGAGAACCATCCTCCCAGCAAGCAGCCGATTCCCGCCGCGACATGCGGAATTCCAGCGGTCGCGCCCACCGCCTTAATATTAAAGCCGCGCGCGTCGAAGAGATACTTCGGCAGCCAGAAAAGATAGAAGTAGCCTGCACCGTCGCTGAGAGTTTTCGCGGCCACCAACCCCCAGGTTTCGCGGATGCGCAGCAATTCCATCCAGCGCAGCCGGCGGCTTTCCGTCGCGCCAGGCAGCGCAACGCCAGCCTCAATTTTCGCCCGCTCAGCGCCGGTCAGCGCGGGATGTTCACCGGGAGGGAAGTATACGCGGCGCCACCACAGCGTCCAGAGCAGCCCCAGCGCGCCGGTGACAAAGAAAATCAAGCGCCAGTTGGTGTAGATAAGGATGACGGCGATCAGCGGGGGCGCGGCGATGGCTCCGATGGCGGTGCCGCCATTGATAATGCCCATGGCTGTTGCCCGTTCGTTGGTGGGAAACCATTCGGCCACCACGCGTGTGGCGGCGGGAAAACCTCCACCTTCTCCCATTCCCAGTAACAACCGGCTGGCCGCGAGCATCGAAAAAGTCACCGCCAAGCCGTGGCTGGCGCAGGCCAGCGACCAGAACACCATGATCAATGTGAAGCTCAGCCGGGTGTTCAGGGCATCGACGAGTTTCCCCCCGCCGATGTACATGAAAGCGTACGAGAACAGGAATGCCGATTGCAGCGTGGAGAACTGCGAGTTAGTCAGCGGGATGTCTCGGCTGATGGCCTGCACCGCTACCGGGAGCGTTTGGCGGTCGAGATAACTCAGCGCGATCGCGGCGCTCACCAGGATTGCGATTCGCCAACGAATCATTCAGAAATCTCCCCGGACATCGGGGCAGCCGAATGCCCCATGGCGGTGTAGCGCAGTAAAGCCCGCCGTCGCGACGCAAACGGCCGGTAGGGCAGGCAGGGGTCAGTGATTGTCGCGCGCGACCGGGGCGCCGCTGCCGCCGTTAAGAAAATCCATATCCGCGCCCTGATTGGCTTGCTGCACATGCTTTACATACAGCCGGACGTAGCCGCGCTCGGGCAGTGCTGGCGGCGTCCATTGCGCGCGCCGAGCCGCGAGGGTAGCGTCATCCACCTCGAGACGCAGCAAACGCTTGGCAGCGTCAAGAGTGACCATATCACCTGAACGAATCAGCGCGAGGGGGCCGCCCACTGCGGCTTCCGGGCAACTGTGCAGCACCACCGTTCCGTACGCGGTGCCACTCATTCGCGCGTCGGAAATTCGGATCATGTCGGTCACGCCCTTGCGCAGAATTTTCGGAGGCAGCGGCATGTTGCCGACTTCGGCCATTCCGGGATAGCCGCGCGGTCCGCAGTTTTTCAAAACCATCACGCAGTTTTCGTCGATGTCCAGATTCTCGTCATCGATGCGGGCGTAGAAATCCTCGATCGATTCGAAAACCACCGCGCGGCCGGTGTGCTGCAACAGGCTGGGAGTTGCGGCCGACAGTTTGATCACCGCACCGTCGGGCGCCAGGTTCCCGCGCAGCACCGCAATTCCGGCGTGTGGTTTGAACGGTTCAGCGAAGGTGTGAATCACATCGCGGTTCCAGCACGGCGCTTCGGCCACATTTTCGCCGATCGAGAGACCGTTCACTGTCAATGCATCGCGCTGCAGGGCGCCATTCTCGGATAGTTGGCGAAGAACCGCGGGCAGGCCGCCGGCGTAGAAAAAATCCTCCATCAGGTATTTGCCAGAAGGCTGCAGGTTGACCATGCAGGGCAGCGACGATCCCAGGCGGTCGAAATCTTCCAGCGCCAGCGGCACCCCAATGCGTCCGGCGATGGCCATCAAATGAATCACCGCGTTGGTGGATCCGCCGATGGCGGCGTTGGCGCGAATGGCGTTTTCGAAGGCCGAGCGCGTGAGGATTTGTGAAATCTTCAGATCGTCGTGGACCATCTGAACGATGCGGCGGCCCGTCAGTTGCGCCAGGGTGTGGCGGCGAGCGTCGACCGCAGGGATAGCCGCGTTGCCGGGCAGCGCCATCCCCAGCGCTTCTACCATGCAGGCCATCGTGGATGCGGTGCCCATGGTCATACAGTGACCCTTGGACCGATGCATGCAACTTTCCGCTTCGGACATCTCCTCGAATTTCATCTCCCCGGCGCGGACCTTTTCAGACATCTGCCAGACCCCGGTTCCCGATCCCAGATCGTGGCCCTGAAATTTTCCGGTGAGCATCGGGCCGCCGGATAGACCGATGGTGGGCAGATCGCAAGAAGCCGCGCCCATCAGCAGGGATGGAGTGGTCTTATCGCAGCCCATCAGCAGCACCACGCCGTCCATGGGATTGCCGCGGATGGATTCCTCCACGTCCATGCTGGCGAGGTTGCGAAAGAGCATCGCGGTGGGCCGAAGCAGCACTTCACCCAACGACATCACCGGGAATTCCAGCGGGAAGCCGCCAGCTTCCCATACGCCGCGCTTCACCCATTCCGCGATCTCGCGAAAGTGCGCGTTGCACGGGGTGAATTCGGACCAGGTGTTGCAGATCCCGATCACCGGCCGGCCATTGAACATGTCGTGCGGCCAGCCTTGATTTTTCATCCAGCTGCGGTAGATGAAGCCGTCGCGATCTTGCCGCCCGAACCATTCCTGACTCCGAAGCTTTTTCATGGATCCCCGTTCTCCGATCTTCTGGGCCTGCAATGCACAACTCACGCCGCGGACCGCGCCGGGCGCTGACGCCGCTGCGCCGCGCATTTTGAAACCCATCGATGATAGCGCAAAACGAAGCCCCTAACTTCGGGGATCGGATCAGCGAGTTGGATTGTGACGCAGATTCTATGTTCGGCGTGCCTTGGCTCTTTGTCGGGTCCGGGAAGGGTGGACATTTAGACGTAACCGGCGCTACCTCCTGGGCCCGGACATTCAACGGAAAATGCGGTCACGTAATGTGCTGGTGGTTTATCTTGACGCGCTGCCGGTCATCCGCTAAGATTTCCACATCATGAATTGCACCAACGCCTGTCGGTCTATGTGTTGTTGTCAGCGACTGCTGCGGGCGTGGGGGTGCAATCCGAGTTAGCTAAGACTTTAATCGGATTCCAAGCAGCCCGCTCTCCAGCAGCTTTCGCTGGCAGGCGGGCTTTTTTGTTTTTTGGGAGACATTGTGAACACCGGCCCTGCGCCAGAATCGAGCACCACGCGTCCGGCGGCCATCGCGCCGCCGCCCAAGGAAACCAAGGCTCAGCGCGTCGAACGCCTCAAGCGCGCCTCGAATCCCTGGGATCGCCTGGAAGATATTCGCGCCTTCGCCCGCGCCGGACGTCAATCGATTCCCCCGGAGTGGATGAGCGCGTATTTCCGCTGGTGGGGGATTTACTCGCAGGGTGACGGCGCCGGAGTGCTGGGCGGCAAGGGCGGCGAGGGTAAAGCCAATGACTACTTCATGATGCGCATCGCCCTTCCCAACGGACTACTGCGTTCTAACCAACTGCGCGCCATTGCCGATATCTGCGCGCGACACGCGCGTTCCATAGCCGACCTCACCGTCCGCCAGAATATTCAGCTCCACTGGCTTTCGATCGAGGCCATACCTGAAGCGATCGATGCGCTGGCGGCGGTGGGCCTTTCGCCGAAGAGCGCGTGCGGCGATGTCACCCGCAACGTGACCGGCTGCCCGCTGGCAGGCGTGGCCCACGATGAGCTGCTGGACGCGTCCCCGGTGGCGCTGGAAATTGCGAGGGAACTCTCGGGAAATGCCGAATTCTACAACTTGCCGCGGAAATTCAAGATTTCCGTCACCGGATGCCCGGCCTGGTGCTCGTATCCGGAGATCAACGACATAGGCCTCACCGCGGTGGAACGTTTCCGCAATGACGTCCGCGAAGTGGGATTCTCGGTGCGCGTGGGCGGAGGGCTCTCCGCGGATCCGCACCTGGCGGTGCGGTTGGATGCGTTCGTCCGCTATGAGCAAGCCGTGCACGTGGCGCGCACGATCGCAGAAATATTCCGCGATCAGGACGCATTGCGCCAAAGCCGCGATCGCGCGCGGTTGAAGCACCTCTTCACCCAGCAGGGCTGGACCGCCGAGAGGTTCCTCGATGAGTTGAACCGCCGGCTCGGATACCAGCTCGATCCCGGGGTTCCGGAAATCCTGCCGCAGGATGTTTACCGCGACCATGTCGGCGTATTTCCCCAAAAGCAGGCGGGAACGTTCACAGTGGGAGCGGGCGTGCTGCGCGGCCGAATTTCGGCCGACCAGATGCGTGCCGCCGCCGATCTGGCCGAAAGCCACGGTAACGGCGAACTGCGTACGACGAACATGCAAAACCTGCTGATCGTCAATGTGCCAACCGCCGAGACGGCGGCGGTGGTCAAGGGAATGGACTTGGCTGGCCTGCCGGTGGCCGCCTCCACTTTTTGGCGCGGCGCGATCGCTTGCAGTGGAACGGCATTCTGCAAGCTCGCGATTACCGAAACGAAAAGCTATACCCGATGGCTGGTAGAGGAACTCGAAGGGCGTCTTCCGCAGTTCGATCAGCACATGAAGCTGCACGTTACCGCATGCCCGAATAGTTGCGGCCAGCACTGGATCGCGGACATCGGCCTGGAAGGGAAAAAGATCAAGCAAGGTCACGAATCGGTGGACGCCTATTACTTTTGCGTGGGCGGCGCCGTA
>Ga0302326_10012094_pt1 | contig 18467 bp, 15 predicted proteins | sample Palsa_T0_3_FD_202264 | JGI IMG/M metagenome (GOLD analysis project Ga0302326, IMG submission 202264) | Peat permafrost microbial communities from Stordalen Mire near Abisko, Sweden - Palsa_T0_3 | ecosystem: Environmental > Terrestrial > Soil > Palsa > Peat permafrost | place: Sweden: Abisko...
ACAGGTGGCCCTCCCACCTCCCGCGGTAGGCCTCGCGCAGGCGTTCGTCGAGGCGGGGCTCGAGACCGATCCGTGCGCCCACGATCGCCGCCGTTTCACTGGCGCGACTGAGATCCGATGACCACAGCGACCTGATGCCCTCGCCCGCGAGTCGCTCGGCCAGCTCGCGCGCCTGTTCGCGCCCGACCTCATTCAGGGGCGTGTCGCGGAAGCCCTGGACGCGAATCGGCTTACGGTTGTCGTCGGTCTGACCGTGGCGGGCGAGCACGACGCCGTGATGATCACTCACGGGGCTTCAGGGGACCGACGGCGCCGACGGTGTCGGCGCGCAGCCCCAACCTGATCGTCTCGAGCGAGAGCACGTCCGCCGGTGGAATGTTGCCGAGGTTGACGTTGGTGCCGAAGCGGCGCACGAACCACACCTGCTGATCCTTGCGAGGTGCCTCGAACAGGATCTTGTCCGGATCGATCGCGTGCACGATCTCGTCGATCAGGCCCATCCTGACCTCGCCATCGGGCCGAAAGATCCCGGCCGTCCCACCTTCGCGCGCCTCGGCGATCACCTTCCACGCGCCGGCCTCGAGCTCACGCTCGATCTGCTCGACCCACCTGTAAGGGGCCATGATCCGCGCGTTGTCCTTGGCGCCGACCTCGGACAGGACCGTGAACTCCCGCGTCAGCCGCTCGATCAGCGCGAGCTTACGGTCGTGCTCGATCACGATCGTCCCGTCGGAGATCTCGACGTGCTCGATCCCGAGCTTGTGCAGCCATGCGACCAGCTCGTCGACTCGGTCCTGGGTGATCGCGAGCTCGGTCAGCGTGCCGCCGAGCACGATCGGGATGCCGTGCGACCGATACCGCCCGAGCTTGGACATCAGGTTCCCGGTCACGAGCGCAGTCCCCCACCCCAGCTTGACCAGATCGACGGCTCCTCCGGTGACCTCGATCAGCCCATCCACCTCGGCGATCGACAGTCCTCGGTCGAGGACGTGGGTGATACCCCGCTCGCGCGGCTTCGCTGTTCGCTCGGGCAAGTCGAGGAGAGCTGTCATCTGGCCGTGTGTGCCGGGTGACGCCCGGGAGCGTCGCCCGCACGAGCACCGTCCGATCGGTGCATTACGGAGTCGTCTGGGTCTGCGCGCTCGTCTCGTCTGCGCCCACCGTGACGACGACGCTGCACGACGCCGTCTGTGGGCATCCCAGCGCCTGGGTGTCCGACGTGATCGGCTGCACCGACGAGGCACCGAGCTTGAGTGCCTTCTGGACAGCGGCGGCGTCGCGCTGATCGCCGGGCACGTACTCGATGGTGGTGGTCGGCTGCGTCTGGGTGGCCGCGTTCGTAATCGTGCCCTCCTTGAACCCGTCGGCGCCGAGCTGTGTCGCGATGTCGTTGGCGAGGTGGTAGACGGGCGTGCCGTTGAGAACGGCAACCGTGACGGATCCGTCGGTGACCGGGGCCGGCTTCGCTGCGGCGGGGTGGTGGGCCTTGGGAGCGTTGCTGACGGGCGCCGAGGGATGCGAGGTCGTGTGGGAGGGGGACCCGCCCGAGGTCACCGAGAGCAGGATCGCGACGATCGCGACCAGCACCGCCACCGCTGCGACCCCGGTCAGCACACGCGCGAGGGCGTTGTGCTCGCCCGGACCATCGCCGAGGCCAAGCCCGCCCAAGATCGAGGGCGGGCTTCCGGCGCCACCGGAGCGTGGCGGCAGCGGCGGGATCGGAAGGGGCGGTGGGACCAGCTGGTGCTCGCCGGTGCCGTTGGTGGCGGTGGCGCCGCCCGCCGGCGTAGCCGGGCGAGGCGTCACGATCCTGTTCACGGGCGGCGGGAACCCGGGCGGCGAGGCGCCGGCAGGGGGGCTGGTCGCGGCACCGGCGGAAGCGGCGACGACGGAGGGGTGTGTGGCCGCCGGGGTGCCGAGCCGCGCCGCGGCGACACCCGGAGCCCCGAACGCCGGCGGCTGCACCGGTGGCGTCGGAATCAGCTTGGTGGCCGCCGACAGCGGCGGCGCCGCGACACCGGCCGGGGGCGCGGGGTTGCCTACGGCGCCGAACGTGGGAGCAACGTGGGCGGCCGCGGCGGGGACGACGTTAGGCGGCGCGGCGACCACGCCGGCGGCTTGCTGCGGCTGGGCGGTGACGGCGTGGGCGAGCCGGTTCTCGAGCTGAGCGACTCGCTGCGCGGCAAGCTCGGCCTGGTCGCGCAATGACGCGGTCTCACGCGCCTGCGCGAAATAGAGCAGCACCAGGATGGCCAGCCCGATGATCGAGGCGAACCCTGCATCAGCGCCCACCGACGAGATGAAGTGGTGGATTGAGAGAGCGTACGTTTCGAGCGCCATGGCGCGAGTCAGGAGTCTACGTGCAGAGCCGGGCGACTGACTTCAGGAGCGGGGCGGCGGCGGCCTGTGGCGAGCTTCGCGACCGTCTCGGCGAGCACCGCGGCGTCCCCCTCGAGCACGAGCAGGTTGATCTCGGCGAAGCTCGATTCGACCCAGGCGGGATCGAGTGGCTCGCGCTCGGCGCGGACGATCTTCTGCGCAGGCGTGGGCAGCGGACGCTCGTAGGGGTTGTAGAGGTCCTCGTGGAACTTCTCGCCCGGGCGCGCGCCCACGACCTCGATCGCGATGTCGCGCTCGGGTTCGAGCCCGGACAGACGGATCATCGCTTCCGCCAGGTCGACGATCTTGACCGGCTCGCCCATCTCGAGCACGAACACCTCGCCGCTCGCCTCCCCGAGCGATCCGGCGCGGATGATCAGCTGGACCGCCTCGGGAATCGTCATGAAGTAGCGCGCCATGCGGCGGTCGGTGATCGTCACCGGGCCGCCGGCGGCGATCTGGCGCCGGAAGATCGGGACCACCGAGCCCGAGGACCCGAGCACGTTCCCGAAGCGGACGGTCGCGTACACCGTCCCCGGATGCTTGGCCGCCGCCGCCTCGACCGCCCACTCGGCGAGCGCCTTCGAGGCGCCCATCACGGTTGCGGGCTTGACCGCCTTGTCCGTCGAGACCAACACGAACACGCCGACGCCGCTCTCGCCGGCGATCCGCGCGACCAGCCGGGTCGCGAGCGCGTTGTTGCGGACGGCCTCGACGGGATTGCGTTCCATCATCTCGACGTGCTTGTAGGCGGCCGCGTGGAAGACCGCCGCGGGGCGATACTCGGCGAACACCTCGCGCATGCGCTCTTCCTCCTTGCAGTCCGCGACCACGGGCACCGCCGTGTGCACGTGGCGCTCCTCCTCGAGCTCGCGCAGGATCTCGAACAGATTGTCCTCGGCGTGGTCGACCAGGATCAGCCGCCGCGGGCCGACCCGCGCGATCTGGCGGCAGAGCTCGCCGCCGATCGAGCCGCCGGCGCCCGTCACCATCACGTCCTGTCCGGCAAGGTAGGCGCCCACCCGCTCGAGCTCCATCAGGACGGGCTCGCGGCCGAGCACATCCTCCACCCGGACCTCACGGAGCTGACTCGCGACGCGCATCTGCCCGGAGCCGTCCTGGAGCAGCTCGAACACCGTCGGCATCGTCTGGACCGGGATCGCGCGCTTGCGACACGCCGCGACCACCCGAGCCCGCAGCGTCCCGGGAGCCGAAGGGATCGCGATGATCACCTGGTCGGGCTCGACCTCGTCGAGCACCCGGGAGAAGTCCTCCGCTTCGGTTGTGCCCAGGATCTTCAGCCCATGCTCGTCCTTGATCCCCCGCTTACGCGGGTCATCGTCGATGAACCCAACCGGTCGCATGCGGAGCTGGGGGTTGCGCACGAGCTCCCTGACCACCAGGCGGCCACCTTGCCCGCCGCCGACCACGAGCACGTCGCGCGCGCCCTTGCCGACCCGGAAGCTCCGCACCCGGCCCTCGACCACGAGGTGCACCATGAAGCGCGCGCCGCCGAGCAGGAGGAGCATCAGCAGGAACCACATCGTGATCACGCTGGCCGGCATCGTCACCGGCGTGGTCGCGGCGGTCGTGCTCGGCGCCCACGTGACTGGATGCAGCAGCGCGATCACGCCGACCACGATCACGGTGGCGACGAACGCGGCCTTGACCACCGCCTCGTAGTCGCGCTGGCCGACGAACGTCCACAGCCGCTGATAGACGCCGAACGCCGCCAGCACACACAGCGTGGCCGGAACGACCCACGGAATCGTGTCCATCAGCAGGTCGTGGTAGCGCGTAAGGATCGTGCCATCGAACCTCAGCCAGTAGGCGAGGTAGTAGGCGAGAGCGACCAACAGCCCGTCCGCCAGCAGCTGAGGCAACGAATGGCGGTGCACGGGGGCCGCGGATCTGATCCGCCAGCGCACGGCCGCCATTGTACGGGGTTGGGGGGATCACTCTGTTTGCCAGTGGTTAGGGCGGGGGTGCGGGCGGGGCGGCGGGGCGGCGGGCGGGCGGGGGGCGTGAGCGGGGCGGGCGGGGCGGGGGTGCCGCCCTCGATCCCCGAGCGCCGCCCAACGGCGGGCATTACGGGCCCGAAAAGAGGGGCGCGCATCAAGCCGAAGCACGCCCGCGAGCGTGACTCGCCGTGTTCTGCCCCGATCCGCCCCGATTTCCTTGATGAACGCATCAACACCTCCGCTATCCGGACAGAAGGTTACGTCGATCTCCTGAGCCGCTCGCCTGCTCAGGTATCACATCCTCACAACCCGGTGCGCTTAAACAGCACCCTCAATACCACATGGTTTTCCGCACACGCCCGACCCGCGGGCCCGGAACCGCCCCCCCGCGCGCCCCCCGAACCCCTTACCCCGCCCCGCCCACCGGTGCGCACAGCAGGTCGACGAGCACGGCGGGGTCGCGGCGGATCCTCGCGGGCGCTGCGGTGCCGGTGTCGCGGCGTCGCTCGAGGACCACGTCCTCGGGGCGCTCGAGGCGCCGGAGCCTGCCCTCGGCGATCAGCCGCTCGTCGACCGCTCCGAGGCGGCCTTCGAAGACGGTGAACACCGGCGTGCCGAGGGCGACCGCCTCGCGGTTCATGGTGCCGCCGGCGGAGACGACCAGGTCGGCGAAGGCGATCAGGGATTGGGCGTCGATCGCCTGGCCGGGGATGATCAGGCCGCCGTGGCGGCCGAGCTCGGCGCGCTGCTCGGGCGTGCGCGGGAGGACGACTACCTGGGCGCCGGCCAGGCGGTCGAGGACGCGCGCAAAGAGGTCGTTCTGGAAGCGGTGGTAGAGCGAGACCGCGGGCGGTGTGCGGACGACGGCGATCGGCTGGGCGCGGTCGAGGCCGAGCTCGTGGAGGACGGTCGCGTCGGGTTCGAAGTCGGCCAGGTAGTACTCCTCCTTGAGCCCCGGGTAGGCGTGCAGCTTCCCCTTCGCCCCGTACCGGTACAGCCGCTCCGCGGGGATCGCGTCGGGCACCACGACGGCTCGGGCGAGGCGGCAGTTGACGTTGTGCTGGACGGTCGCCCACTCGTAGTCGAACGTCGTCGAGGACGGGATCCGCAGCAGCGCCGCGGCTACGGTGATGTCATTGGAGCCGTGCCCGAGCGCCAGGTCGAAGCGGCGCCGGCGCGCCCACCGCGTCAGCGCAAGCGATCGATCGGCGAGCCCGCGCGCCTTCGCGGCGAGGCTACCGCCCCGGTGGCGGCCGATCGCGGTGTTCGCGATCCCGAACCGCTCGCACAGGCCGAGCGTCTGCGCGAAGTCGCGAGCGGTCACCTCGACGTCGTGGCCGCGCTCCCGCAGCCGCTCGATCACCGGCCGCATCACCAGCACGTGCGGCGAGTTCGTGAGGTCGATCCAGACGTTCACTACGCAGTCGCGGCAGCGACGGCGGCGACGGCAGCGACCACGGCTCGCGCCTGCTCTTCGTCGAGCACCGGGCTGATCGGGAGCGCGAGGTTCCGCGCCGCGAGCTCGTCGGTGACGGGAAGCGGTGGCGTGTCGATCGCGAACCGGCGCATCGCGGGCTGCCGGTGGACGGGCAGCTGGTAATAGCTCCGCGTCTGAATGCCCCGCTCGCGCGCCGCCGCCGCGACGGCCTCGGGGCGCGCGTGCTCGATCACGTACAGGTGCCAGGCCGGTTCGGCGCCGGCCAGCACAACCGGCAGCGTCACGTGCTCTCCGAGGCCCGCCGCCTCGTAGGCGCGGGCCGCCGCCCGGCGGCCGGCGGAGAATCCGTCGAGCTCCGGTAGCAGCACGCGCAGCACGGCTGCCTGTAGCTCGTCGAGCCGCGAGTTGTAGCCGATGTGCTCGAACGTCTGCTTGTCGCGCGAGCCGTGGAACCGAAGCATTCGCGCCAGGTCGGCAACGTCGTCGTCGTCGGTCGCGATCGCCCCGCCGTCGCCGAAGCAGCCGAGGTTCTTCGACGGATAGAACGAGAATGTCGCCGCGTCGCCGAGGGAGCCGGCGCGCCGGCCGGCCAAGCTCGCCCCCGCGGCCTGCGCCGCGTCCTCGAGGATCGGCAGGCCAAACGCGCGCAGCTCGGGAACGGGTGCCGGCGAGCCGAACAGGTCGACGGCCACGATCGCCCGCGTACGGCGGGTCAGCACCGCCTTCACCGTCTCGTGGGAGAGGTTGCGGGTGGCGGGGTCGACGTCGCAGAAGACCGGGCGAGCGCCCGCGGTCACGATCGCCTCGACGCTGGCATAGAAGGTGAACGACGGGACAACCACCTCGTCTCCCCGCCGGACATCGAGCGCGCGCAGAGCGATCGTGATCGCGTCGGTCCCGTTGGCGACGCCGACGACGTGCCGTACTCCGAGGTACTCGGCGAGCTCGCGCTCGAACGCCTGGAGCTCGGGGCCGAGGATGAAGACGCCGCGTTCGATCACCGCCGCCACGCGCTCGACGATCCTCGCGCGCAGGGGCCTCAAAGGCGTCTCGGTGTCGAACAGTGGGACTTCCATCGCGCTCAGAACAGTATCCGGGGGCGATCCCGGCCGACGGGCGTCCCGCTACGCTAGGCGCCGCATGCTGCTCGCGCTCGCCAGCGTCACGAACGTGCTCGTCACCATTGCGACGCATGTGATCCGAGATCTCGGGCTGGCCGGCGTCACGATGCTGATCATGCTCTCCGGCGTGATCGGCCTGCCGGGCACCGAGCTGCCGATGCTGTTCGCCGGCTTCAACGTCTTCCAGCATCACCTGACGTTGCCCGGGATCATTGTGGCGGGAGTGCTCGGCGACACGCTCGGCGCGTCGATCGCTTACGCGATCGGCTACTACGGCCGCCGCGAGCTGCTCGAGCGACATGGGAGCAAGCTGCACGCGAGCCCCGCGCGGCTTGCGGTCGCGGAGCGATGGTTCGAGCGGCGAGGCGCGGTCACGATCTTCTTCTCGCGCTGGATTCCCGTGGCGCGCGCGGCCTTTCCGTATGCGGCGGGCGTCGCGCGGATGCCGTTCGCTCGCTTGGCGCTGCTGGCAACGCTGGGCTCGATCCCGTGGATTGCCGGCCTCGCGATCCTCGGTCGAGAGGTCGGGCGCAACTGGGTGAACTGGCGCCACCATCTCGAGTACGTCGACTACCTCGGGCTGGCGCTGCTCGTGCTCGGGATTGCGTACCTGATCCTGAGACGAGCCCGGTCGCCGAAGGACGAACCAACGCCGGATGCCATCTAGTAATCGGGCGCCGCTGCTGCGCGAGGCGCTCGCGCTCGGCGCGCTGCACGGCCCCGCCGAGCTGCTGCCGATCTCCTCCTCGGGGCACATCTCGCTCGTGCCGTGGCTGCTGGACTGGCAGTACGTAGAGCTCGAGCCCGAGCTCCGCAAGTCGTTCGAGATCGCGCTCCACGCGGGCACGGCGGCCGCGCTCCTGATCACCCTCAGGGGCGAGGTCGGCGAGGCGATGCATGGGCTTGACGGACGCACATTCGCGCTGATCGCGCTCTCGTTCCTGCCGCCGGCGGTGGTCGGATTCACGCTTGAACGTCCGATCGAGCGGCGGCTCGGCACCCCTGGAACCGTGGCGGCGGGCCTGCTCGTCGGGTCGGCGGTGATGGCTTGGGCGGATCGCTCGCCGCAGACGCGCCGGCACGAGGACGCCGGCGCCTGCGACGCGCTCTGGCTCGGGGTCGCGCAGGCCTGCGCGCTCGTCCCCGGGGTGTCCAGAAACGGCGCCACGCTCGCCGCAGCGCGCCTGCGCGGCTTTGCGCGCGAGGATGCGAACCGGCTCTCGCGCCACGTGGCGCTGCCGGTGATCGCCGCCGCCACCTTGTTCAAGGGGATCCGGCTGCGGAGCAGCGGGCTGCCGCGCAGCGCCCGCGGCTCCTTCGCGGCCGGCGCGGCCGCGTCATTCGCCTCCACGCTCGGCTCGACGTGGCTGATTCGCCAGGTCGAGCGCGACCGTTCGCTGCTGCCGTATGCCGCCTACCGGGGCGCGCTCGCGACCGCCGTGCTGGTTCGCCTGGCGCGACGACGCTAGCGATCCGGCCGATCCACCACAATTACCCTCGGGAGGGTCGGTCGGTGTAGTACAAAGCATGGACCACGACGACACCGGGGAAAATAGAAGCTCCCAGATGACGACGCTCCTCGGCACCCGCCTGAACGGCCGTTATCGGCTCGATGCGCGCATCGCCGCTGGGGGGATGTCGACGGTCTACCGTGCGTTCGACGAGACGCTCGAGCGCCAGGTCGCGATCAAGCTGATGAACCGCGAGGTGAGCGCGGACTCCGATCAGCTCGAGCGGTTTCGCCGCGAGGCCCGCGCGGTCGCCCAGCTCAACCATCCGCATGTCGTGGGGGTGATCGACGCCGGCGAGGACGAGGGGCGTCCATACATCGTGTTCGAGTACGTCGAAGGGGAGACGCTCAAGGAGCGGATCCGGCGACATGGCCGGCTCGCAATCGCCGAGTCGATCGCATACGCGGTCGAGATCGGACGCGCGCTGGGCGCCGCACACGCGCGCCACATCGTCCACCGCGACGTCAAGCCCCAGAACGTGCTGATCGACGAGGAGGGCACGGCGAAGGTCACCGACTTCGGGATCGCGCGAACGCTCGAGGAGGAGGGGCTGACGGCGGACGGGCGCGTGCTTGGGACGACCGACTACGTGGCGCCAGAGCAGGCGCTCGGGCGCCAGGTCACCGGTCAGTCGGACCTCTACTCACTTGGCGTAGTGCTCTACGAGATGCTGACCGGAGAGGTTCCGTTCAAGGGCGAGAACCAGATCGCCGTCGCGATGAAGCACGTGCGGGAAGCGCTGCCCGACGTACAGGCCAAGCGCCCCGAGGTCTCGGCCGCGCTCGCGGCCGTGCTCGACCGCGCGACGGCAAAGCGAGTCGAGGATCGCTACGCCGACGACGCCGAGCTGATCGCCGACCTCGAGGATGTGCTGGCGATCGAGACCGCGCGGGCCGGCACCGCCACCGGCGAGGTGACGGCCGTTCTGAAGACGCTTCCGACCAAGGCTCAGCGCCGCGTGCCGCTGCGCGTGCGAAGACCCACGCTGACCGTGATCCTGGTCCTCGTCGCAGTCGCGGTGCTCGGCGGCGTCGGGGCCTGGCTGGTCACACGCGCCCATCACGGCACGGGAGACCTGGCGCAGAGCCCGCCGGCGTCGGCGCCGATCCAGGTCCAGCTCTGCCAGACCTGCGCCCACGCGTTCAATCCCCTCGGGACGACCCCGCAGAACCCGAACGAGGCCGGCTATGCGATCGACAGCAACCCGAACGACGAATGGTCGACCGTCGACTACTACTCCCACGTGCTGTTGGAAGCCGGGGTCGGGATCTACGTCGACGCGGCTCCGCAGACGACGGCGCGCTACATCCGAGTCCTGACCAGCACGCCGGGTTGGAACGCGCAGTTCTACGCCAGCGACACGACGCCGTCGGCGACGGCGTGGCCGGGTGACTGGGTGCAAGTAGGCAGCGCGAACGACATCACGAGCAACGACAACATTCCGCTCAACACGGGCGGCGTCCCCCACCGGTACTGGCTGGTCTGGATCACCAAGCTCCCGGCCGGCGGGGAGTCCGTCGGGCTCAAGCTGGCGCTGTACCGTTAGTGCCGGTACCGTCCGGCGGCGGCGTGGCGCTCGAGCGCGAGCGACACCAGTCGATCGAGCAGCTCCGGGTAGGAGATCCCGCTCGCTTCGAACAGCCTCGCGAACACGCTCGTCTCGGTGAAGCCGGGGATCGTGTTGAGCTCGTTGACGAGCACGGCCTCGCCTTCGACGAAGAAGTCGACGCGGGCCAGGCCCGAGCAGCCCACGCGCAGGAACGTCTCCACGGCGAGCTCGCGCACACGCTCGCGTACGTGCTGCGGGAGCCGGGCCGGCACGATCAGCTGCATCCCCCCGGGCGAGTACTTGGCCTCGTAGTCGTACCAGCCCGCCTCTCCGGCGGCGAGTAGCACCTCGCCTGGGTGTGACGCCGTCGGCGCTGAGTTGCCGAGCACCGAGCACTCGACCTCCAATCCCATCGACGCCGCCTCGACGATCGCCAGCGGATCATGCTCGAACGCGGTGGCGAGCGCGCTCGCAAGCTGATCAGCCTGCGCGACGCGGACGATGCCAACCGAGGAGCCAAGCCGAGCCGGCTTCACGAACACGGGCAGCCCGAGCGACGCGAGACCAGCGCGCACCGCGTCCGGATCGGCCCTGTATTGGTCCTCGCCGACGCCCCGGTAATCGACCTGCGGCACGCCGGCGTGCGCCATCAGGTCCTTGAACACGACCTTGTCCATGCACAGCGCGGACGCGAGCACGCCCGCCCCCACGTAGGGCACGTCCAGGCACTCGAGCAGGCCCTGGATGGTTCCGTCCTCTCCGAACGGCCCGTGCAGCACCGGAAACACAATCTCCGCCTCCGCGAACCCGGACCCGGGCTCGAGCGCGATCCCGTGCCCCTCGCGGCGCCAGGCACCGTCGCGCCCGATCTCGATCATGACCACGGCGTGGCCGGCGCGCTGGAGACCACGGCGCACCGAATCCGCCGAGGCCAGCGAGACCTCGTGCTCGGACGAGCGGCCCCCACCCAGGACCGCCACGCGTCGCGCGGTCATGTCGTGGTCGTGGGGGTGGTTGTGGTAGTCGTCGGGGTGGAGGTCGTCTGGGTGGGGGCCGTGAACTTGCCGACCACGATCGTGACGGTCGCCCCCTTCTTCGCCTGGCGGCCGGCGTTCGGGGTCTGCGAGATCACGGTCCCGTCCTCGGTTTGATCGGTCACGGTCATGCTTGTCTGTGTGACGCTGAAGCCGGCGGCCTTCAGCGCCTTGGACGCGGCGGCGGCGGTGTCGCCGGTGACCGTCGGGACCTTGACCATCGGCGGCGCCTCGGCGATCACGAGGTTGATCGTCGAACCCGCGGGCACCGATCCCGTCATGCTCTGGCTGGTCACCGTGCCCGGCGTCTGGCTGCTCGGCTGCTGTGAGGTGGTGATCGTGACGTTGAGCGGAGCCAGCGCGGACTTGGCGGCTGACTCCGTGTCGCCGACCACGCTGGGGACCTTGACCGGCGCGGGGCCGCTCGAGACGAACAGCGTCACGTCGCTGCCGACGGGGACAGACGTTCCGGCGCCGGGGTCGGTACGGACGATGTCGCCGACGGCCACCGTCGCCGAGTACGCGGTCGGAGTGCTCCCGACCGTCAGGCCGTCCTTCTTGATCAACTTCTCGGCCGCCGGCTTGCTCATCTCGACCACGGGCGGCACCGAGGCGTTCCCGGGCCCGCTCGAGACGACGATCCGCACCGTAGAGCCCTGATCGGCCTGCGCGCGGCCGAGCGGATCCTGTGAGACCACCGTTCCCGGCGGGTCCGTGTTCGGCTCGGTGATCACGCTCGGCGTCAACCCGGCGTTGGTGACCTTTGCGATCGCGAGGCTCTGCTGCTCGTTGACGACGATCGGGACCATCACCTGCTTGGGCCTCGTCAGCAGGTACGCCGCCACACCGCCGCCGATCAGCAGCGCCGCCACCAGTACCCACAGCCACGCGCCTCGCCCACCGCTCGAGGCCGGCGAGCGGTCCGGCTCGGGCGTCTCGGGTGGCGGGGCCTCAGTCGGCGGCGCAGCGACGAACGCTGCGCGCGGAGCCTGTGGCGGGGGGACGCCGGTGGCGGCCTCAGCCGGCACGGCCCCCGCAGCTCCCCCGACAGCCACGAAGGACGCGGTCCGCTGCCCCCGCGTCCCCGACACGATCGTTGCCTTCGCGTGCTCCAGCGCCGCGATCAGCTGGTCGGCGTCGGCGGGACGGTCGGCCGGGTTCTTGTTCAGCGTCCAGAGCACGATCTGCTCGAGCTCGGGTGGCACGTTCGGATTCAGCCTGCTCGGCGGGACAGGGGCCTCGGACACGTGCTTGAGCGCGATCGTGACCGCCGATTCGGCGTCGAACGGAACCCGCCCGGTGAGCAACTCGTAGAGGACGACCCCAACGGAGTAGAGATCAGACGGTGCGCTGACCGCGTGGCCCTGCGCCTGCTCCGGGGACAGGTACTGCGCGGTGCCCATGATCGAGCCTGTCTCCGTCATGTCGGACGCACCTGCCCGCGCGATCCCGAAATCGGTCACCTTGATGTGGTCGGAGTCGTCCTCGACCATCACGTTGTGGGGCTTGAGGTCGCGGTGGATGACGCCGCGGCGGTGGGCGAACCGCGCCGCCTTGAGGATCTGGATCGTGATCTCGATCGCACGGATCGGATCGAGCGGCGCCTCCTCGCGGATCACCTGCTTGAGCGTGCGGCCGGGCAGGTACTCCATCACGATGTAGTAGGTGTCGTCGTGGGACCCGCGGTCATACACGCTGACGACGTTGGGGTGTTGCAGGCCGGCGGCGGCCTGGGCCTCGCGGCGGAAGCGCTCGACGAATCCCGGATCCTCGGCGAAACGGCGGTGCAGCAGCTTCAGCGCGACCTTGCGTCCGAGCTGCTGATCCTCGGCGAGGAAGACATCGGCCATGCCGCCCGACCCGAGGCGGGAGATCACGCGGTAGCGCCCGTCGACGAGCGTGCCTGGTTCGAGCTCAGCCATTGTCGGAAAGAAGCTGCTTCATCACGGCACTGGCAATCGGGGCGGCGACGGTGCCGCCGTAACCGTTGTCCGTCCTGTCGATCGTGACCGCGATCGCGATCTGTGGATTTGTGGCCGGCGCGAAACCGATGAACCAGGGCTCGGTGAGGCCGGATCCGGTGGCGCCGAGCGAGGCCGTGCCGGTCTTGCCCGCGACGCTGAGGCCGCCGAGCTCGGCCGGCTGGCCGGTGCCCTCCTCGACCACCTTGCGCATCATCTGTGAGATCTCCTGGGCCGTGGAGGACTTCATCACCTGGCTGTAGAGGGTCGGCTTGACGGTGAGGATCGTCTGGCCGTCAGGGTTGACAACGGAACTGGTCAGGTGAGGTGCCATCAGCCTGCCGCCGTTGGCCACCGCTGCGACGACCATCGCCATCTGCAGCGGGGTGACGAGCAGGCCACCCTGACCGATTCCGATCCGGCCGATGTCCTCGTTCGGGCTGCCGGGGGGGTAAGGGCGCGACGGCGTCGACGGCGTCCACGGCTCACTCGGGATCAGCTCGTCCGGCGGGAGGTCGATCGGCGGCTTGGAGTAGAAGCCGAAGCGCTTCATGTACTCGGTCATCGTCGCGCGCCCGGTGTCCTGAGCGATCTGGGCGTAGATCGTGTTGATCGAGTACGTGAGCGCGGTCGTCACCGTCTGCGGCCCCCAGCTCTGGTTGCTGTCGTTCTCGAGCGGAACCCCGGAGACCAGGAGTGGGGAATTCCCGTTCACGACCGAGTCCGGGGTGAACTTACCGCTGTCGAGCGCGGCCGTGGTGCTGACGACCTTGAACGTCGAGCCGGGCACGTCCTGGGCCTGGGTCGCATCGTTCTGCTTGCACCCCTGAGCGCCGCAGTTCGCGTCAGGGGCGTTGTCGTTGTAAGTGGGCAGCGAGATCATCACCTTGACCGCCCCGGTGCGCGGGTCGATCGCGACGACCGACCCGTCGCGACCGTCGAGCAGCTGGAGCGCGAGGCGCTGGGCCTTGGGATCCAGGGACGTATCGACGTTGTCCCCGACCTGGGTGCCGCCGCCGAGCTGACCGATGATCGCGCTGATGCCCGTGTTCACGCCGCGCAGGTACTGGCCGTCCGAGAGCTCGAGCCCCGCCTCCTGGCCGGACTGGACGACCGAATAGCCGATCGCCTGCGAGAACAGTGAGCCCGTGGGGTACTGGCGCGTAAACGTGTGATCGGGCGCCGGCACCGACTTGGCCAGCACGGTGCCGTCGGCGGCGAGGATCTCCCCCCGGTCGATCCTCTCCTCGTCGATCACCGTGCGCTGGTTGAGCGGGTTGTCACGCAGCGCCTGCGCGTCGAACACCGTCCAGCGCGATGTCCACACGATCAGCAGGGCGAACATCACGACGATGACGCCGAAGACCCGCGCGATCGGGGCGTTCATGCCGGTCTCCTGGCGCGGTCTGAGACGAGCAGAAGCAGGGCGAGGAGGACGAGGTTCGCAATGATCGACGAGCCGCCATAGGAGATGAAGGGGAGCGTCACACCCGTAAGCGGGATCACGCGTGTGACGCCGCCGACGATCACGAACACCTGCAGGGCGAGGACCGAGCTGAGGCCGACCGCGAGCAGCGTCGAGAACGAGTCGCGCGCGAGCACCGCCGTCTTGAAGCCGCGGGCGATCAGCATCAGGTAGGCGATCAGCACGGCGGCCGCGCCGAACAACCCGAGCTCGTCGGTGATCACGGCGTAGATCATGTCCGTGCTCGGCGCCGGCAGCAGGTAGGCGACGGGATGGCTTCCCGGCACCGTCAGCGTTGCCTGACCGAAGCCCTGTCCGAACATCCCGCCGGCCGCCTGCGCGAACAGCGAGTTCGCGAGCTGGAAGCTGCTGGCGCCGCTGGGGTCGGTGCCGTTGTACAGCGCCGGGTTCAGCGGGTGCAGCCATTCCTGAACCCGGGCGTCGATGTGCGGCACGTGCGCGCCGATGTACCAGGCCCCGAGGCCGAACGCGATCACGCCGACGACGACGAAGGAGAGCCTGCTGGTCGCGACGTAGAGAATCGCCAGCAGGGCGCCATAGAACATCAGCGAGGAGCCGACGTCGTGGAGCGTGAACAGAATCAGCATCGCCAGGCCCCAGATCACGAGCACCGGCCCGAAATGCTTCAGCGGTGGGATCGTCACGCCCAGGATCCGGCGCCCCTGCACGAGCACCTGGCGCGTGTCGCGCAGGTAGCTGGCGAGGAAGATGACGAAGCCGATCTTCGCGAACTCGGTCGGCTGGAACTCGAACACACCGGGGATGTGGACGGCGAGGTAAGCGCCGTTGACCTGGTCGCCGATGCCGGGAAGTCGCGGCAGCAACAACAGCCCGAGCGAGACGACCGCGATCGTGTACCGGTAGCGCTCGAGCTTGCGGTAGTCGCGAAACCCGACGATCGTGGCGGCGAACAGGATCAGCCCGAGCACGAACCACTGCGCCTGCTGGCGCGCGTAGGTCGGGTCGATCCGGTAGATCATCACGATCCCAAGGCACGACAAGAGCGCGACCAGCGGGAACATGTAGGGGTCGGCGTAGGGCAGGGTCGCGCGGATCACCATGTGGCCCGCCAGGCAGAGGCCGAGGAAGATCGCGCCGTAGGTCAGCGAGATGTTCGAGAGCGCGTTCGAGCGCTGGATGAACACGGCCGCGAAACCGGCGGTCACGAGCAGGGACGCCGGGATCAGTCCGAACAGCTCGCGGTTGCGGGCGGTCATTGCTGCACCTTGCCCAGCTCGAGGTCGTTGACCAGGGTCTGAGCACTGCTCTGCGAGCGGAGATCGTGGTCGAGCAGGCGGGCGCGCTCGGCGGGCGCCAGCGTCGTGGCCGGCACGCCGGACTCGTAGAAGACTTCGTACAGGCGGACGCCTGCCACCAGGTTGTAGGGCAGGCCCCGGTAGATGGTCACGAACCCCTGCGAGTTCGTGCCGATGAAGAACAGCTGGCGGGTCGCCAGCCATCCACCGGACCCGAACAGGAACAGCACGATCAGCGTCGCAAGCAGGGCGGCCACAGGCTTGCTGTAGCGAAGGCCACGGCGGCGGCGTAGCGGGGTACCGCTCCCGCCCGCGGCTGAGCGGTGCGTCCGCGCCTGCGGCGCCGGTCGGACGGCACGGGGCGCGGGGGCGACGGCGACGCCGGTCGCATTCGCGGCCGGGCCGGCTGACTGGTGCAAGGGCGCCGCGACGACGGTGGGCTGGTCGGATCCGAGCGCGCTCCCGACCTCCTCGAGCCGAAACAAGATCACGGTGATGTTGTCCCGTCCCCCCGCTCGGTTGGCCTCGTCGATCAGCGCCTGCGCGGCGCGGTCGAGTCCCTGGTTCGAGCTCAAGATCTCCTTGATCTGGGCCTCGGAGATCATCGACGTCAGGCCGTCGCTGCACAGCAGGATGATGTCTCCCGCCCGGACCGGGTACGTCCACGTGTCGACGGTCACCTCGGGCTCAGGCCCGAGCGCCCGCGTGATGATCGAGCGCTGCGGATGGTCGGCGGCCTCCTCTTCGGTGAGCTTCCCGCGCTTGATCAGCTCCGCCATCAGCGAGTGGTCCTGGGTCAGGCGAGTCAGCTCGCCGTCGCGCAGCAGATACGCGCGGCTGTCCCCGACATGGGCGATCGACAGGTCGGTCTCGCCCAGGTACGCCGCGGTCAGCGTCGTACCCATACCGGCGCGTTCGCTCTCCGTCCGCGAGAGCTCGTAGATCCGCCGGTTGGCAGTCAGCGCGACCGTCGCGAGCCGCTCCTCGGGACTGCCGTGCTCGGGCAGCCCCTCGGCGAACGCGTCGACGGCGATCTTCGAGGCGACCTCCCCCGCTTGCGCGCCGCCCATCCCGTCCGCGACGACGAACACGGGCGGCTGCGCCAGGACGGCATCCTCGTTCTCCCGGCGCTGAAGCCCGGTGTGAGTCAGTGGAATCCAATCGGCGGCTCGAAGCATGTGATCACTGCAGGTAGGAGAACTCGCTGTCGCCGATTCGGATCTGGTCACCCTCGTGAAGCGGTTGCGGGCCCGTCAGCGGTTGATCGTTCAGATAGGTGCCGTTGGTGGAGCCTAGATCCTCGATCACGACGACGTGGCCCTGACACGAGATGCGAGCATGGCGTGAGGAGGCGAACGGGTCCTCGAGCTTGATCTCGACGTCGCCGCGTCCGAGGGTAGCGCCACCACTCAGGTCGTATGCGATTCCCGGCTCGTGCCCGAGCGCGTGCTCGACCAGCAGCCGGGGCTCGAAGCCTCCGTCGAGGTCCCCGAAGCCGGCCGCTGCCGGGTACACGCCGGTCGCATCCGGCGGCTGGCGCGCGGCGGCGTCGATGACGCCCCCCCGGCCTCGCCGAAGATCTCGGAGCGAGCTGATCGCCACCCACATCAGGAACAGGTAGAGCACGGCGAGGAAGCCGAACTTCAACGCCACCGACACCGGTTCGAGCTGGACTGCGCCGATCATTCGAGCTCGAAGGTGAGAACAGAGGTCCCCAGCTCGATCCTGTCGCCAGACCTGACGACCTCCGGAGTGTCGATCCGCCGACCGTTGAGCACGACGCCGTTCGTCGCGCCAAGGTCGCTCAGCACCCATGACCCGCCGCGCGGACGAAGCTCGGCGTGCTGGCGTGAGACATTGGCGTCGGTCAGCACGATTTCGCACTGACGACTGCGGCCGATCGTGGCACCGGCGGGACCGACGACGAGGCGCTTGCCGTCGACCAACAGCAGCGCTCTCTCGGAGGCTGCGCGAGCACGCTCCTGTAGGGGCTCGGCGATCCGCTCGGACGCGCCGTGGATCATCGTCCTGCCGCCCTCGTGCTCGGGCGCAGAGTGCTCGCGGTCCTCGGCGGGCTGCACGACACGCGTCTGAATGCCGAACTCTCCAAGGCCCAGCCGGGCGTCGGTCTCGAACTCGATCACCGGGCGGGACAGCATCACCAAGCGCTCGCGGCGAGCGAACTCGAGCAGGTACCCGGCGAGCTCACCCGCAAGCGCCTCCTCGTAGTCGGCGAACCGCTCGCGGTCGCGCGGAGACAGATACACAACGTATTCGTTCGGCACGTATGTCCGCGAGACCGAGAACGACTTGTGCTCCTCCATCTCCCGCGCGAGCCGGCGCGCGATCTCGACCGGACGAACCTCGGACCTGAAGGCGCGACTGAACGTGCCTTCTACGAGGCCGGCGATCTTGCTCTCCAGGCTTCTCAGCACGCTCATCGGGACGCCCCTGCGGGCACTCGGATGCTACGGAACTCGCGCGAAAGCCCGCCCCGTGCGGCAGGTTCGGGCGATGCTGGGCGCGAGCGCGATCGCGAACGCCGACACACCGCCAAGCGCCGCATCGTGGAGCGTCGCGCCTGCGAGTGAGCCGTGGACCATCCGCAGAGAGGAATATGTACCGGCGACGAGCCCGGATGCCCACGCGCTTGCGAGCACGAAATCGGCCGCCAGTGAGCGCCCGCGGACGACCCACGGCAGGACGGCCGCGGCACCCGCCCACACCAGCGCGGGCGCGAGCGCGCCCGAGCTGACCAACGGCGCAAGCAC
>Ga0302326_10012095_pt1 | contig 18466 bp, 15 predicted proteins | sample Palsa_T0_3_FD_202264 | JGI IMG/M metagenome (GOLD analysis project Ga0302326, IMG submission 202264) | Peat permafrost microbial communities from Stordalen Mire near Abisko, Sweden - Palsa_T0_3 | ecosystem: Environmental > Terrestrial > Soil > Palsa > Peat permafrost | place: Sweden: Abisko...
CCGCCGAGAAACGGCTTCAAGGCGAAATGCGCGCCGGTGAAGAACAGCGATTCCAGTCCGCCCCGGATGATGGTGTGTTTGAGGCCGGCCAAATGCGCTCTCGCTGCCGCTTTTCTCTTTATCGCAGTCCGATGCGGAGCATCGGCGCCTGCAGCACTGCCACTATTCCCACCGCTTGGTTGATAATCCTTTGCGCTGGCGGCGTTTATATGACGCGATCCCTCCCGCCCCGCGATAGCGGGGGCGGATGAAGTGAGAGCTTCGTCGGTTCTGCGTTACGCCGCGGCTTGAGCTGGGCCGACGGCCGCTCCCGCGGATTCGGCGCGGCCGGAGACGAGGATGGTGACGTCCTCGAAGCCGCAATTGATCAAACTCTCGCGCGCCTTCTGGGTGGCGAGGTTCGACAAAGTCTCGACCACGAGTATGGCGTGCGGCGCGATCCGCGCCAGCACTTGCATGTCGGCGCCGCCGAGCAGGCCAGCGTCGATGATGACGTGGCCATAAGTCGTCGCCAGCGCCTCGAAGTTCCTGGCCATGCCGGGCGCGGACAGGATGACGTGCCGCGAGGCGCTCCCCGCGGCAATCAGGTTGAGCGGGGATGCGTTGTCCTTGGTGATGATGCTGCCGAACGACGCCGAACCGTTGGCAAGCTCAGTGAGGCTCGCTGCGGCGGGATCGCCGGAAACCTCCCGGAACGCGGCGTCGCCGCTTCCCAAGCCCACCAGCACGACGCGCGCGTCGCGCGCCATGGCGCGGGCGAACTTGATGGCAATGCGCCCGGTGTCGAGATCAGGCGCGGCGCCGAAAAACGTCATCTGACTGCCGGCAAAGCCGACCTGATGCAGATTGTGGGCGAATTGCTCGATCGCGCTCACGGGCACGGCGACCGGCGCCGGCCCCTTCGTCACCGCGGCAATCCGCTCGGTCAGCGCTTCCGGCATCGCCGCGTTAGCGCCGGTCTCACTCGCTGCGGCCGCCACAGCCGCGGCCGGAACGATCGGCGGGCTCGCCTCGACAGTGCCGCCGCCAAAGCGCGGCAGGCGGAAAAGCGGGCCCGTATTACCCGTCGCTCCGCTATTGCCGCCGGCGCCGCGACCCATCGTTCCGCCGAGCGGGCTCGCCAGCAATTCGCGGGTCAACACCATGCCGGAACACAGCACCATGGTGGCGAGCGAGGCGATCAGCACGGTCGGCAGCTTCTTCGGATAGGCCGGCACGTTCGATACCGTGGCGCGGGAGATCACCCGCGCATCGGGCGGCGCCGAGGCGATGGTGTCGCGGGCGCTCGCCTCGCGGTATTTGGCCAGATACGATTCGAGGAGGTCGCGCTGCGATTTGGCGTCGCGCTCGAGCGCGCGCAATTGCACGTCGTCTTCGTTGGAGGTCGCCGCCTGGCTCTTGAGCTGGTCGAAGCGGGCAAGCTGCGAGGCGACCCTGGCGTCGGCGAGCTTGGAGTCGTTTTCGAGAGACCGCGCAAGGAGTTCCGCCTCTTTCCTAATCTGCTTGTCGAGGTCGTCGGTCTGCGCCTTCAATTCCTTGATGCGCGGATGGTTGTCGAGCAGCGAGGAGGATTGCTCGGCGAGCTGGGCGCGTAACGTCACGCGCTGCTCGGACAGCCGGCGGATCAGCTCGGAATTGAGGATGTCGGAGGATTCGATCGGCTCGCCGGATTTGAGCATGTCGCGAATGAGCCGCGCCTTGGCCTCGGCGTCGGACTTCTGCGCGCGCGCGGCGGCGAGTTGCGCGTTGAGATCACCGAGCTGCTGGGTGGACAACGTGGTGTTGTTGGGGCCGACCAGCAGATTGGATTTGGCGCGGAACGCCTCGACCTTGGCCTCGGCTTCCGCCACGTGCTTGCGCAGCGCGTCGATCTCGCCCGACAGCCAGGCGCCGGCGCTATGTGCCTGGTCCTGCTTGGCAGTCTGCTGGCGCTCGAGATAGGCCTCGGCGATGGCGTTGGCGACGCGGGCGGACAGCTCGGGATTCTCCGAGAGGAAATCGATGACGATGACGCGCGATTTCTCCACCGGGAAGACGGTGAGCCGGTCGTAATAGGCCTCCAGCACGCGCTCTTCCGGCGTCATGCTCATCGGGTTTTTGGTGACGCCGAAAAAGCCGAGGAGCGCCCGAACCAGAGACACGCCGTTCAGCGCCGGATCGAATTCGGGCAGCTCGTTGAGCTTGAGCTTGGCGATCACTTCCTTGGCGAGATCGCGCGAGAGCACAAGCTGCGCCTGGCTGACCACCGCCTCCTGGTCGATGACGTTGCGGTCGATGAGGTCCTTGTCGGCGTCGGGGCGGAGGTAAATGTTGTCGCGGCCGATGACGAGGACGCGCGCCTCGGACTGGTATTTCGACGGAATCATAATCACGACGAGGAAAGTGAGCAGCGCCACGACGATGGTCGGGCGCAGGATCTTGAAGCGGTTGCGCCAGAGCGCGCAGCCGAGCGCCGGCAAATCGAGATCGGCGTCGATCAACGCTCCTCGCAAATACGATCGCGGCGGTGGCGACGCCAAACTCATGTCCCGCTCCTGCACTTAGCTTCCGCACTACGGACGAAACGCCGTCGGCCGATAACAGTCGATTATGGTTGCTATCCGGTTAAACCGCCTTGCGGACGTGGACGCGGCACGCGCAGGCTGGCAGTCAGGCTTTCTTAACCCCGGCACGGCTCAATCGGTGTTAATGCGCTGTTGCGACTTTTAGGGATTCGCATGATGGGCGACGGGCGGGCCGCCGCGTCGATGCAGATGGCCGTTGCCGCGGGTGCCGCAATGCGTGCGGACGTATGGCCGCGGCCAAGCGCGCCGCCGCTGAAGATTCTGCACATTCTGCGGGCGCCGCTCGGCGGTCTTTTCCGTCACGTGCTCGACGTCGCCCGCGGCCAGGCCGAGCGCGGTCATCGCGTAGGCCTGATCGTCGATTCGACCACTGGCGGGCCGCGCGCCGATGCCGCGCTCGCCGATCTCGTCCCGCATCTGGCGCTCGGTCTGCAGCGCGTCGCCATCACCCGCGAACTCAGCCCGCGCGATTTCGGCGCGCTGCGCTTTATCTGGCGGCAGATCAAGACCGCCGCCCCCGACGTACTCCACGGCCACGGCGCCAAGGGCGCCGCTTTGGTGCGGCTCGCGCCCAGCGCACCCAACGCCATCCGCGTTTGCACGCCCCACGGCGGCTCGTTGTTCTACCGGCCGGGCACCTTCGGCGGCGGCTTCTACCGTTCGCTGGAATGGCTGCTCAAATGGCGCACCGATCTGTTCCTATTCGAAAGCGCCTATGTGGCGGGCCTGTTCCGCGCCGAAATCGGCCGCCCGCCGGCCATGGTGCGCGTGGTGCATAACGGCGTCGGCGAGCCAGAATTCGCGCCGATTGAAGCAGCCGCCGACGCCACCGATCTCGTCTGTCTCGGCGAGTTGCGGCCGGTCAAGGCATTCGACCTCCTGATCGGGGCGCTGGCGATCTTGAAGACCTCCGGGCGGCCGGTGAGCGCCACCATCGCCGGCGAAGGGCCGCTTGACGCCGAGCTCAAGCGGCTCGCCGAGCGGCTCGGCGTCGCCGATATGGTGCGCTTCGCCGGCCACCGCCCGGCGCGCGAAGCGTTCGCCATGGGGCGCATGCTGGTGATGCCCTCGCGCACAGAATCGTTGCCCTATGTGCTCCTTGAGGCCGCCGCCGCGGGGCTGCCGATCCTCGCCACGCGTGTCGGCGGCATTCCGGAGATCTTCGGGCCCGAGGCGGCGGCGAATCTCGTCGCCGCGAACGACGTCCGCGCGCTTGCCCGCGCCATCGGCGCAGCGCTGGATACGCCGGGGCAGATCAAGCGCGTCGCGCAGCTCGTCAAATCGCGGGTGCGCAGCGAATTCTCGCTGGCCGCGATGGTCGACGGCGGGCTTGCCGCCTATCGCGAGGCCATCGCCATGCGCAAACTCGCGCGCTTCAGATAACCGATTTTCGGACTTTATTTACTATTCCGGCGCTCAAACTGCCGGAGCGGCATTCCGCGCCCGAGCGCGGGCGGCAAAACGCGTGGCAGAGATGTCCAAACCCGAGCCCAACACGATCTTTGGTACCGCTTCGGCGGTGCTGTCCGCGGTATCGGCGATGCCGCGCGGTAGCGCGCGACAGCCGCCGCCAGCGGAACTTTCGCCCACCGCCGCCGCGCTCGCCAAGGAACACTACGAGTCCGCTTTGTCGCCGATCGTGCTCGCCGGCCTCGTTCGCGTCATCGAAGTGACCTTGGTCATGCTGGTCGGCTTCACCGTCTATGTCTGCTACGTGGTGCCGGCCCACGGTTTCCACTGGCATTACTTCGCCGCCATCTTCGGCATCGCGCTCCTTGCCATGTTCGCGTTCCAGGTGGCCGACATCTATCAGGTGCAGGCCTTCCGCGGCCACGAGAAGCAGTATATGCGGCTCGCCTCGGCTTGGTCAGTGGTGTTTCTGATCGCGATCAGCGTGTCGTTCTTCGCCAAGGCCGGCGACCAGTTCTCCCGCGCCTGGCTCGGCAGTTTCTACGTGCTCGGCCTGTTCGCCCTGATCGCCTTCCGGCGCGGGCTGTTTCTCCTGGTGCGGCGCTGGACGCGCGAGGGCCGGCTCGATCGCCGCACCGTCGTGGTCGGCGCCGACGCCAACGGCGAATCGCTGATCCAGTCGCTCGCGGCGCAGGGCGATTCCGACGTGCGCGTCATCGGCGTATTCGACGATCGCGGCGAGGAACGCAGCGCGGCGAGCTGCGCCGGCGTTCCCAAGCTCGGCGCCGTCGACGATTTGGTCGAGTTCGCCCGCAACACCCGCGTCGATCTCGTGATCTTTTCGATGCCGGTCTCGGCGGAAGGCCGCATCCTGCAAATGCTCAAGAAGCTGTGGGTGCTGCCGGTCGACATCCGGCTCTCCGCGCACACCAACAAGCTACGCTACCGGCCGCGCTCCTATTCCTTTGTCGGCAACGTCGCGGTGCTCGACATCTTCGACAAGCCGATCGCCGACTGGGACGTTGTGACAAAGTGGCTGTTCGACAAGATCGTCGGCACCGTGGCGCTGATTTGCGCGCTGCCGATCATGCTCATCGTCGCCATCGCCATCAAGCTCGACAGCCGCGGCCCGATATTCTTCAAGCAGAAGCGCTACGGCTTCAACAATGAGCTCATCGAAATCTACAAATTCCGCTCGATGTATGTCGATCAGACCGATGCCAGCGCCAGCAAGCTCGTCACCGTCGGCGACCGGCGGGTGACGCGCGTCGGCCGCTTCATCCGCAAGACCAGCCTCGACGAGCTGCCGCAGCTCTTCAACGTCGTGTTCGCGGGTAACCTGTCGCTGGTCGGCCCGCGCCCGCACGCCTTGCAGGCCAAGGCCGAGAACCGCCTCTACGACGAGGCGGTAGACGGCTATTTCGCCCGCCACCGCGTCAAACCCGGCCTTACCGGCTGGGCCCAAATCCACGGCTGGCGCGGCGAGACCAACAGCCAGGAGAAAATCCAGCGGCGCGTCGAGCACGACCTCTACTACATCGAGAACTGGTCGATCCTGCTCGACCTTTACATCGTGGCGCAGACGCCATTCGCGCTGATCCGCACGGAGAACGCTTATTGAGCGACGTGGACAGCGCGGCGGCGGCGTTTGCCGGCGGTGAAACGTCCGCCGCCGCCACGGCGGCGCCGCAGCGGCTCTTGCACGTCGTCCTGTTCTTCACCGTTTTGTTGAGCTCGATTGCCTTCATCGAGCCGTCGCCACACGACGTCCTCATGCTGCTGTTGCTGCTGACCTGTGTCGGTGCGCGCCTGCGCTTCGACCGCAAGCTGGCGCCGCTCGTGGTGCTGCTGACGATCTGGCTGGTCGGCGGCTGCTTGTCGCTGATGCAGGTCAGCGACCAGCAGCAGAACGTCCAATATACCGGCACGTCGTTCTACATGGCGCTGGCGGCGGTCATGTTCGCCTGCCTGTTCTGCGACGGCAATCTCATCCGGCTCGAGATCGTGCGCCGCGCCTATATCGTCGCCGCGCTGATCGCCACCGCCGCGGGCTATATCGGCTTTTTCCACCTGCTCCCACACTCGGAAATTTTTCTCGACAACGACCGCGTCAGCGCCACGTTCAAGGACCCGAACGTCTACGCGCCGTTCCTGATCTTTCCGCTGCTGACGGTGATGATCGGCCTGATGATGCGTGGCGTGCGCCTTTCCAGCGTGGTCATCGCGGTGCTGCTGCTCGGCGGGCTGTTGCTGAGCTTCTCGCGCGGCGCCTGGGGGCACTTCGCGATCTCCGCCACCGTGGTGGTCCTCCTCCTCTACGTCACCACGCCGGGCCCGCGCATGCGCAATCGCGTCATGCTGTTCACCGTCGGCGCCGTGGTGGCGATGACGCTGCTTTTCGTCGCGCTGATGTCGATCCCTTCGGTCCACGACTTGTTCCTCGATCGCGCGAAAGCGATCCAGCCCTACGACGTCGGCCCCGGCGGCCGCTTCTGGGAACAAAAACTCGCGCTCAGCATCATCCTCGATCATCCGAACGGCATTGGACCCTTCGAGTTCAGCCGCGTGTATGGCACCCAGCAACACGATGTCTACATGCAGGGCTTCCTCGTTTATGGCTGGCTCGGCGGCATCGCCTATCTGACGTTCGTCGTGGTCACGCTGGCGATAGGATTGCGCGCGGCGCTCCTGCCGACGCCGTGGCAAAACTATCTCATCGCCGCCTATGCGGCCTTCCTCGGTGAGGCTTTCGAGGGCCTGATTGTGGACACCGATCACTGGCGCCACTTCTTTCTTCTCCTCGGCATGGTCTGGGGTTTGACCGCGGCGACGATCAATTTCCGCCGCCGGCAAACGTGGCCTGCCGATTTCGATGAAAGCCCGGAATTGCTGTCGCTCGCACAACCAAATTAAGACGCCGCCCACGGTCGCGCTTCGGTATTTAGATCAACCCGCAGCGCACGATCAGCGCTGCGAGCCACGTGAACCCGGCGAGGCAGATGCCGCAGAACACCGCCGCCGAGCCGAAATCCTTGATCCTGAGAATCTCGATGTGATGCTCGCGCGTGACATGGTCGGCGAGTTTCTCGATCGCGGTGTTGAGAAGCTCCACCGCCAGCAGCACCAGAAGCGACCCGACCATCATCACGTACCAGCCGACGCTCGGCGCGATGACCAGGCCGAGGATAAGCCCGGCGCCGAGCAGGATCGCCTCCTCGCGCACGGCGGCTTCATGCATGACCCCATAGCGAAATCCGCGGATGGAATTGAGCGTCGCGCTATAAAGCCGTTTCAAGATTTAAAGTCCGGTTGCGTGGGATGTCCGATAAGGAAGGCGAAGCACTCTACGCGGTCGCGCGCCGCCGCGCGAGCGCAGGTTGCGTGCTCTAGGAGCGCTTACTATAGTCCGGCCGCATCGGCGGAGCGTAGCGCAGCCCGGTTAGCGCACCAGTCTGGGGGACTGGGGGTCCCGAGTTCAAATCTCGGCGCTCCGACCACAACACCGCGCGCGATCGAGTGCAGCGTCTGCGGGATATTCGCGCCCACATTGTACGCCGGGATGGTGATGTCGAGGCGCGGCGGCGCGGCCGGAATCATTGGATGACGTTGGCGCCGTCGAGATGACCCCAGACATCGAAGACGGGCTTGCCCCTGAAGTCGGTCTCCCGGTAGGCGGCATGCGGAGCGCACAGGATCAACAAGTCGCTCTTGGCGATCACTTCGTCGAGTGGTCGAAGCTCCGGGTCGGTTGTCACGAAAGGGTCGGTGGTCAAGACCGCGCGCGCCTGCCCGTTCAAGACCTTCTTGAACTTGTAGCTGAGTGAGGCGCGGATATCGTCGCTTTCGGCCTTGAATGCCATGCCGAGCAGGCCAATCGTTATGTTAGCGAGGTCGTAGCGGCGCTTGAGGTCCTCGACGACGTGCAGCACCAGCCCCTCGTTGATCAGCAAGGCGGCATGGCCAAGGCCGAACTGGTTGCGGGCGAAGGCGCTGAGCTGCATCGTGTCCTTGACCAGGCAGGGGCCGGCGGCGAAGCCAGGCCGCGGCATGCCCTGCAAGCGCACATACTTGTGCTTCATCGCCATCAGCACGCGCTGATAGTCGACGCCGGCCGATTTGGCGATCAGGTAGAACTCGTTGGTGGCGGCGAATTCGATATAGCGATAGGCATTGGCAAACAGCTTGGCGAATTCGGCCTCGATCGGCGAAACCGCCACCACTTCCGGCGCGATACGCTCAAACAAACTTGCCGCCTCGTGCTCCGCCTCCAGCGTGGTGCCGCTGACGATCTGCGGCATCTCGCGCAGTTCTTTGAGCCCGTAACCCTGCACCACGCGTTCCGGACAGAACGCTACCTTCAGCTTGCGGCCTTGCGCCTGCAAATAGGTCGCCAGCCATTCCGTGGTGCCAGGGAATACCGTCGAGCGCAGCACTACGAGCTGGCCGTCGACGAGCGACGGTAGCATGGCGTCGATGCAGTCTTGCACCACCTTGCGGACCGGATTGAGAAACTCATCGATCGGCGTGCCGATAGTGACGATAACCGGTCCGCCGGTCGAAATCCGATCGGACGAATGGGTGAAGATGAGGCGCTTGTTGATCAGCGCCTTGCTCAGCACGCTGTCGGCACCGTGCTCGATGAACGGCAACCGGCCTGCTTCGAGCGTGTCGAGGCTTTCCTTGTTGAGATCGTTGACATTGACCCGCAGGCCTGCTTCCGCCAGCGCCAGCACCAGCGGAATGCCGACATGGCCCGCGCCGCCGATCACGGTGACGTCCGCGTTCTCGACGGTGGTGGGCGTGCCGGAGGCGGCGATGTCGGGTCGCACGGTCATCGCGGCGTCTCTCCATTGGCCAACACGATGGCCTTCTCGTGAAGACCTTCGGTGTGCACGATTTTGCCCAGCATCACAAGGATCGCGGCATGGGCAGCGGCGAGATGAGTTGGCCGCGGAAGCCCTTGGTCTTGAGCTTGGGCGCGAGCTCATCGGCGACGTGCCAGGAGAAGATCACCGCGCAATCGGGCTGGTCGGTAAAGAGCCGCGCCTCGTCCACCACTGGGATCCGGGTGCCAGGCATGAATTTTCCGATCTTCAAAGAGCCGGGAATTTCGCAGACATAGTCGATGATGCCTTCGTCGAGGCCGACATAATTGACCAGCGTGCTCGCCCGCGATGGCGCACTGATGCCGGCGATGCGCGCTCCCTTTTCCTTGAGGTCGCGCAGCATCGAAAGCAGGCGCAGCTTCGAGAGCACGACGTCGCGCCGGAAGGACCCCAGGCGCTTGACCATGGCCTCGCCGCGCGGCTCCGCGGAAACCATGCGCGATACGCTGTCCTGCACCGTATGCGTGCCGCGCTTCGCGGCGTAGACGCGCATCGAGCCACCATGGCTCGGGATCGGCCGCGCATGGAACACTTCGAGGTCATGCATTTCGAGCAGATGCTTGAGGCTCGTCAGCGAATAGTAGCGCAAATGCTCGTGATAGACGGTGTCGTATTGCAGCGTGTCGAGCAGGCCGACGAGGTAGTGCGATTCGGAGATAAATACGCCACCGGGCTTCAGCAGCTCGCCGATGGCGTCGACGATCGCGTGCACGTCCTCGATATGGGCGAAGCAGTTTGCCGCAGTGACGACACTGGCCGGTCCATGCTCGCGCTTGACCTCGCGCGCGACGTCGGGCCCGAAATAGCGCTTGATGGTTGGGATGCCGCGCTCAATGGCCATCGCGCCGACGTCGGTCGGCTCGATGCCGAGCACGCGGTGGCCGCCGTTCCTGAAATTCGACAGCAATGTGCCATCGTTGGAGCCTATGTCGATCACGAGATCGTCTTTGCCGAGGCCCAACATGGCGGCGGCTTCGCGGTGCAGATCGGCGAAATTGTCGCGCAGCAATTTGGTGGTGCCACTGGTGTAGGGATATTCCGGCGGGAAGATGATGACGGGATCGACCGCCAAGCCGAGCTGCACTAGGTCGCAGTTGCGGCAGTGCATCAGGTTGGTCGGGAACCACGGCTGCTGGTGCGGCACCTGCCCGATCGGCACCATCTGGTTGACCGGCGGCATGTAGCCGAGCGAGAGCACGTCATCGAGCGGGGCGTGGCCGCAGACCTGACAGTATTCGACCGGAACGCTGCCGCCCGTGCCGGCGGCGCTCGCGACTTTGGTGGGACGCAAAAGGTCGGTCTCCCTGCGGGTAATGCGGTCAGGTTTTTGGCGCCAGATCGGCGTTGCGCCAGTACCAGTCGAGCGTCGGCTTTAGGCCTTCGTCGAGGGCCACGCGCGGCTTATAGCTTAACCGGGCGAGCTTCGAAATATCCGGGCACCGCCTTGGCGTTCCGCCCGCCGCCGGCGGCCCCGCAATGGGCTCGATCTCGCGCCCGGCTGCGCGCGCGACGCGTCGCGCCAGTTCGGCGATTGTCACTTCTTCCATGGTGCCGACATGATAGATGCCGAGATGCTCGCCCTTCTCGCGCATCACCATGACTCCGGCAATGAGATCGTCGATGAAGCAAAAGCTGCGGGTTTCCTCGCCGGTGCCCTGCATCTCGAAGCGCAGCCGGCCGGCGGGCTGCGCTTTGGCGAGCGCATCCAAGCGCAGCGCAAATTGCGGGATTACATGCTCGAAGCCCATGTCCGGGCCATAGGCATTGTGCGGGCGGAAAATCAGCACACGCTGGAAAAACTTACGGCCGAAATTGATCGCCATGATCTCGCTGATCAGCTTGCCGGCGCCGTAGGAATAGCGGGGATTGAGCGGATCGGGCACGGTGAGCGGGGCGCTCTCATCGGTCGGAATTCTGGGCGGCGTCTGGTAGACTTCCGAGCTCGACGCCAGAAGCAGAGTGCCGATGCCATGCCGGCGGCAGGCGTCGATCACATTGATCATCCCGCGCACGCCGACGTCGAGCACGAGCTCGGGCGCCTTGTAGAAGAATTCGGTGCCGTTGACGAAGGCGAGGTGATGCACCTCGTCCATGCCCTCCGTCGCGCGCGCGACCGCATCGGCGTCGCGGACGTCGCCGGCGATCAATTCGATGTCGTTGGCGACGTCCTTGAGCCGGCCCGGGTTGCCGCGCGAATTATTGTCGAGCACCCGCACTTGGTTGCCAGCGCCAACGAGCACCTTCACAAGGCCCGAGCCGATGAAGCCACTGCCGCCGGTGACCAGAATGCGGCGCGCGGTCATGGCCCGGCCGCCGGAAGATCCGTGCTCGTCTGCATGATCGTGAGGTTCGGGTACCCCTGAAAGCGACTATATTTTTGCATTTAACAGATATCCGTGATGTAGATAATTGCAGATTTCAGCTCGCCATAGCCGATCAAGAATTCCGCGGCGGCCGCGATCGGGGGCGTCCATTCGGGCCGATGTCCAAGTCGAGTGACCATTCCTATCAGCCAATCGCCTGGTTCGGTCCGCATCTTACCGGCCGCGAGCTTGACCGGCTTCGCGACGTGCTCGATCGGCAATACGTAAATGATGGTCCGCTGGCCCGCGAGTTGGAGCAGCGGGTCGCGGCCTTTGTCGGGACGCGGCACGCCGTCGCCGTGACAAGCGGCACTGCCGCCATCGCGCTGTCGCTCATGGCCGCCGGTATCGGTCCGGGCGACGAGGTGCTGGTGCCGGATCTCACCTTCATCGCGACCGCCAACGCCGCGCGCCTGGCCGGCGCGACTGTCAAGCTGGTCGAGGTCGAGCCGATGCGTTTCAGCGTCGATCCCGACGCCGTGGCGGCGGCCATAGGGCCCCGCACCCGTGCGCTGGTGACCGTTGACGTGAACGGCCGCGGCGCCGACTATCCGCGCCTCGAGCAAATCTGCCGCAAGTCCGGATTGGTGTTGATCTGCGACGCCGCGGAAGCGCTGGGCTCCCGTTTTGCCGGGCGCATGCTCGGCTCCTTTGGATTGGCCGGGTGCTTTTCCTTTTCCGCGAACAAGACCATCACTGCCGGGCAAGGCGGAATGATCGTGACCGACAGCGATCAGCTGCATGACCATCTACGAGAACTCAAGGATCAGGGGCGGCGGACTGGCGGGACCGGCGGCAATGACGATCATCCGGTCCTTGGTTTCAATTTCAAGTTCACCGATTTGCAAGCGGCCGTGGCGCTCGCACAGTTCGACGAGATCGAGCAGCGGTTGGCGGCGGCAGTGCGCCGCGACCGGGCTTATGTTGAGCGGCTGTCCAATCAACCGGGCTTGCGGCTGCCGCCGTTTTCCGAACCGGGCGAAGTCCGGCAATGGACCGATGTTTTGATCGAGGATCGCCCGTCCGTCGCCGCCGCGCTCGACACGGCGAAGATTGGACATCGCTCCTTTTGGCATCCGCTGCACCGTCAGCAGCCGTATCGGGCGGACGATCGCGGGTTCCCGAACAGCATCGATGCATCCCGCCGCGGACTTTGGCTTGCCTCGCGTCTCGATCTGACGGAATCCGACATCGATCGCATCAGCTCGGTGATTGTCGCGGCGCTCAGGCGCTGAGGTAGCCGAGTTCTTTGGCAAATTGAACCATCGTTTCGCGCGGCCTCAACTTTCTGGCCTGGGCGGGAACGCCCGTGTAGATTGTCCACGGCTCGGTGTTCTTGGTTACCAGCGAGCACGCACCCACCACCGAGCCTTCCGCCAAAGTCACGCCCGGCATGATCACGGCATTTGTCCCGACGTTCGCGAAATTCTCCAACACGACCGGCGCAAGTTTCATTTTGTCCTTGTATTCGGACGGTAAGCTCGCGGGGCCGATCAAGCCCTCGCCCATGAAGCGGTCGGTGCCGCAGATGACGCGGCAGCCCGCGGCGAGATTGGTAAAGTTGCCCATGATCAAAAGCGCATGTTCGCCACCGATGACGGTTACGTAAGGTCCGATGTGAACATAATCTCCGATTTCCGCGGCGGTCGTGATATAGCCGCCATTATCGATGGCGACGTGACTGCCGATGCGGACGAGATGGGGGCGCCGGATTTCGACATTCTGCCCGATGTGGACATCGTCCCCGATCCTGGCGAAGCCACCATTGTGATATTGCGCGGTCATTGAGGCACGATCGATCCCGGCCCGGTTGAATTCATCATAGAACATGATCGATTCGAGTAGAACAGCCAACGCCCCGATCCTTGCCACGACGCGTCGCGCCTGGTGCCGTTTCGCGGCTCTTGCGCTCGCGGTCACAACTGTCGGCGTGCCGAGTCTGTATGACGGTGTGGCTGTGCGCGCGCTTAACACAAGAGCTGCCTTTGCTTGCTGACAGGCTGCGCACGTCCACGATTCCCGAGCGCATCGTCGCGTCGTGGAACACCATCGCCACGCAATGGAACCCCATCGCGCTGATCATCGTTGCGTGGGCGACGCAGACGGTGCCCCTGGTATTTTTTCGCGGCTACAATTCTGACGAGGGCCTCGCCGTCTCCATCGCGCGTACCGCGCTCGAGGACGGAGATTGGCTTGTCCCGCACGTGTTCAATGTGCGCTGGGTCCAGCGCCCGACCTTGCTGTCGTGGATCATCGCCGCGATCAGTGCGCCCTTTGGAAGCGTAAGCCAGATCACGGCGCGCGTGCCGATCGTCTTGGTTGTCCTCCTTGGCTGCTTGTTGATCTATTGGCTGCTGCGCAAAGTGGCCGCCAGCATTCCGGCCGCGCTCTTCGGGGCCACCTTGTTCCTGGCCTGTCCGCTCGTCATACGCTCTTACGTGATGATCACCGCGGACCTGCCGCTCGCGGTCTTGCTGTTCTTGGCTTTCTTTTTGTGGTGGGGCGGCTACGGGAAGGGATCGGTCAGCTTCGGCCGCTGGCTTGCAATCGGCATTGTGCTCGCGCTTGCCGGACTGCTGAAGGGACCGCAGCCGATCGCCTATTTCGCGCTCGGGATCGGTCTTTACGTTCTCGCAACGCGGTCCTGGCGACAGATTCCGGGACTGGTCATGGCGGGTCTGATCTGCGCGATCCCGCTCGCGGCGTGGTACGCTGCGATCTACACGCCGGGCGACGAAGGGAGCTGGGCGTCATTCATGCGGGTGCGGCCAAGCACCCCGCTACCCGGGCCGCTCGTTGCAAGCTTCAAGATATTGACCGAGACGCTGCCGGCGGCATTGGCCGCCGCCGCGTTTCTCATTGCACAAGTGTTTCGCGGGCGAGGTTTTGTCCGACCCGGCTTTGTCGCAGCGTTGGCGTGCTACGCATTCACGGCGTCGCTCGTTGTCCTTTTCTGGCCGGGAGGCTCGCTCCCCCGCTATTTCTTTCCGATGATTTTGCCGCTCTGCGTGTTCGGCGGCCTCGGCTACGATCTGCTCGGCACGCGACGGCCGGAAGTCGTGGCGCCGATCCTGCTGCTGACCGCCGGTCTCCTCCTCTACGCGTTGATCTACTCCGCCTTATCGCCACTGTTGCCGCTGCGCTACCGGCAAGCGCAATTCGACGCCGCGCGGATCACTGCATCGGTAAAAGCTGCACCGGCGCCGATCTACCGGACCGACGCCACGGCGCTCAACGTGCTGCCCTACGTGCCGGGCCGAATTCTCAACGCGTCGCTCGATGAATTGGCGGCGTTTCCCGGTCCTGCGTGGATGGTGCTACCGATCGACCAAGCCGAAGCCTTGGTGGCACGGCGGCCGGACAAGCTCCATGTGCTAATTCCGGTGGGCGACGCCGAACAATGGCGGCTGCTGCGCCTCGATAGATGACGCAACGTCTTCCATGCTGGAAGACTTTGCTACACACGGGCCGATTTGGGCCAGGTTCGGGCAAGTTCGGGTCATTCCATGACGTCGATGCGCGAAGATGCAGGGCCAGCCGGCGCCGGATGGCGCAGGGTTGCTGCGCTTGCTTTCGCGATCGCAATTGTCGGCGTGCCAATCAACAATGTCGCTCCTTATGCGCTGCTGCTGATCGTGACACTGGTCATTTTCACCGGCGAAGTGAGCGCGCGCGCGAGCGCCTGGTTTACCGCGGCTGCCATTGTGTTCGCCGCTGTGTCCGGTCAATGGCTCATCTCGCCGCCACGCATCGCGGAGGGGCACAACGTGTTCCTGCCCGGGCCACCCGACGGCGCCTTGCAGCGCGGATTGCCGACGGAGGTCTATCGGCACATGGCCGATGAGTTCGAGGCGCAATATCCGTCGGCAGTACGCTGCCTGCCGGGCGCGGCCTTCTGCTGGCAAGGCAGTCATCCAGAGCGCGCCTTCGCATTCTCCGCCGACGGCATTTTCCACCCTTCCGATTTGTCGCGCGCTGCCCCTACCATCGACTTTTCCGATCCAGTGTGGCTCCGTTTGGGGTTCATCAATGAGCTGCGCTACAATTGGTACGCCTCCGCGCCCGACGTGCATCGTGGCGACCGCGACCGCCGCTTTTGGATGGGGCTACGCCGTTGGCACCTCGCCATGCCTTGGTTCGAGATGATCCGGCTACCGGCGGCGTTTGTTGGCGGCGAATTGTGCTGGCGCGGCGAACTTATGTGGGAAGGCGCGGACGAACATTTCGCCGCGCTGCCCGAGGATAATTGCCGCGCGATCGCGCCCGGCGATGCCGGCCGGCGCGTATTCGGCATCGCCATCAAACCGGATACGCTCGCAATGCATCTGACGCCACCGTGGCGGGTGCGGCTGTTGCAGTTCGTGACCGCGGCGATCGAGTTGGCGGCCGCTTTCGGGTTGATCGTGGTGCTGGTGCGCTTAAAGGCGCGCCGCACCATCTTGCCTTTTCTCGTGATCGGCCTGGCGATGCTGGTTATCGTCATCAACGATGCAAGCTTCCTCGGCGGCGTTCGACCCTTCGACCGCGGCGACGACGGGCTCTTCTACGACGGCGTCGGGCGCGTCATTCTGCAGAAGTTTTTGGCTCGGGATATCTATGGCGCGCTCGAAGGCGGCGAGAAAGTCTTTTATTACGGCGGTCCCGGCTTGCGCTATTTCCGCGCCCTTGAGCATGTCGTGTTTGGCGAGAGCTATCTCGGCTATCTGTCGCTCGTGCTGCTGCTGCCCTTCCTGACATACGCTCTGGCGCGACGGTTCTTGCCGGAGCGCTGGGCGCTTGCATTCGTCCTCATCTTTACGGCGATCCCGGTTGGCGAGTTGTTCGGTTCGACTTTCATCGATTACGCCAAATGGGCAGCGCGCGGCTTCGCCGATCCGGCGGCGCAGATTCTGCTGCTCTGGGGACTATGGGTGATCGTCGGCCCGCGCGAAGGCGGCGGCCCACGCGTCGCCGTCGCGGTGGGCGGCGCGCTTTTGTTCGCGCTTGCCGTCTTCACCAAGCCGATCGTCGCGCCGATCGCCGGCATCGTTCTTGCCGGCGCTGGCCTGGCGGCGCTGGCGCAACGGCAATGGCGCCGCCTGGGGGGAATGTGCATCGGCTTCCTGCCGGTGCTCGTCATGCCGTTGCACAACTGGTATTTCGGCCACGCGTTTGTTTTGCTCAGCAGCAATGCTCGGCTGCCCGGAACCTACGTGATGCCGCCTTCGGCCTATTTGTCCGCTCTCGGCGAACTGCTTCGGCTTAACTTTAGCGGCGCCTATTTGCACCAGGCGGTGGTGCAGATCGGGGCTTGGCTGAGTGAGCCGAGCCAGTCGCTTGCGTCAATCCCCTTTAACGTTGCCGCTGCCGCCATCGTCGTCTATGTGACGGTTCGCGGCCGCGATTTCGATCCTTGGTTGCGTTTGATCGGCGGAGCAGTGCTCGCCGAATACGTTGTCGACATGATCTATGCAGCGACCCCGCGCTATTTCTTCGAGATGTGGCTACTGACCGCTTTGATCGTTGTCGTATTTGTCGCGCGGCGGCTCCCAGGCTGCATGCAGAAGCCTAGCTGGCAACGAGCGGAGCAAACGCTCAGGCGCTTCTTTGGCTATCGGCCGGCGGAAGCGTCATGACCGATTCTGTGGTCGCGCTTACGATCCTTTTGCCGGTTCGAAATGAGACCCTCAATCTGCGCGTCATGTTGCGCATCTTGCGCGCCGTTCTTGTGGTGCCGCACGAAATTCTCGTGATTTTCGACGATGCAGCCGATGTCAGCATCGCGGTGGTGGAGGAAGTGCGCGCTGCCTATCCACAGGTCCGGCCGCTCCTCAACCGTTCCGGCCGTGGCGTTGCCTTTGCCATCCAGGCCGGTGTCGCCGCGGCGTCCGGCGAGCGCATCCTGATCTTCGCGGCAGACGAAGTTGGGCCGGTGTTGGCGATCGATGACATGGTGGCGTTGATGGACGAGGGCGTGGAGTTCGTCAGCGCCACCCGTTATGGCCACGGCGGGCGCCGGCTGGGCGGTTCGATTATTGGCCATATCCTATCGCGCGTAGCCAACTGGCTGCTTTACACTGTTTCCGGCACCGGACTTTCAGACTCGACAACCGGGATCAAGATGTTTCGGCGCGCCGATTTCCCCCGTTTGAGCCGCGACGCGAAATCGGTAGGTTGGGCGATCGCATTTGAGATGGCGATCAATGCCCAGTTGATCGGCCTCAAGCTCGGTGAGGTGCCGATTATTTCGATCGATCGCCTGTTCGGCGGCAAATCGTCGTTCCAACTGATCCCTTGGGTCGTCAACTATTTGGGCTATTTTATCACCGCCATCACCAGACTTCCCCGCACGACGCGACCGAGCGTCAAGGTTCGCCTGCCGACAGGAATGTAATTGCGACGCCGCCGAATGCGGCATGCATGTCAATGTGCGGAAGGCGTAGTGGGGAATGGCAGCGGGCTGCCAAAACGGTTTGGCTCGAGTTGGGTCACACTCCGAGCGCCGTTGCCTGAAGCAGCATCATGCCCAAGAGGCCTCTGCTCGTTTTTTTGCGACAGATCACCCTTGGCAGGTTTCTGTTCGTGTCGGAGATTGTTGGAAGCGATTCCACCCGCGATGCTGGCGCCTTGCTCAATTTGCAGCGTTCCGTAGCTTACATTCCCATCGATGCTACCGGTCGAGCGCAGGATCAAGAGACGCTTGACGTCAAACTTCTCAAAAACCTTGCCGAAAACCTCGGCATTTTCTGCAACAACAATTTTGCCTCTGATCACGCCCGTTTCACAGACGACCAAATTGCCGGCCGACACGTCACCTTCGAGCACGCCGCAGACCACCAAGGTATCAGGGACGGATGTCTCCCCCTTGATGGTAACCCCCTCTCCGATGAAGAGCCTGCAGTTGTCCGGTATGCGGGTGTCGGCTAAGTAGGCGTCTCGCATAGAAGCTCCTGTCGGGGACATTTGCTGGCCCCAATACGCGCGCATCCACACACCTGCCATTGCTATTGGGCATTTACTTTATGAGTCGGTAAAGCAGATCAAGTGAAATCTTGGCCGGAGGGCACGTTGCTCGCAGCTCGGACGCAACAAGTTCCGCCCAGCCGAATATCTCGCTTGCGTGAATGGGGAGTCGCGAGCTCAAGTCTGCTGACTCGGGCCAATCGCGTCGTCTGCATTGTGGCAATCAGGTTTCCGACAGCGCCGCGTCGATCAGGCGGCGGCAGGCGATGAGTTCGTCGAGTGCCGCCTGCAATTTTCGCCG
>Ga0302326_10012097_pt1 | contig 18465 bp, 15 predicted proteins | sample Palsa_T0_3_FD_202264 | JGI IMG/M metagenome (GOLD analysis project Ga0302326, IMG submission 202264) | Peat permafrost microbial communities from Stordalen Mire near Abisko, Sweden - Palsa_T0_3 | ecosystem: Environmental > Terrestrial > Soil > Palsa > Peat permafrost | place: Sweden: Abisko...
ACGACATCCTCAAGGAGTTCATGGTCCGCAACACCTACATCTACCCGCCGGGCCCCTCGATGCGGATCATCTCCGACATCTTCGGGTTCACCTCCCGGCGGATGCCGAAGTTCAACTCGATCTCGATTTCCGGGTACCACATCCAGGAAGCCGGCGCGACCGCCGACCTCGAGCTCGCTTACACCCTGGCCGACGGGGTGGAATACCTGCGGGCGGGTCTGTCCTCCGGGCTCGACATCGACTCCTTCGCGCCGCGGCTTTCGTTCTTCTGGGCGGTCGGGATGAACTTCTTCATGGAGGTCGCGAAGCTGCGGGCCGGCCGGCTGCTGTGGGCGAAACTCGTCAGCGGCTTCGCTCCGAAGAGCGCCAAATCGCTGTCGCTGCGCGCCCACTGCCAGACGTCCGGCTGGTCGCTGACCGCGCAGGATGTGTTCAACAACGTCGCCAGGACCTGCATCGAGGCGATGGCCGCGACGCAGGGGCACACCCAGTCGCTGCACACCAACGCCCTCGACGAGGCGCTCGCGCTGCCCACCGACTTCTCGGCCCGGATCGCCCGCAACACCCAGCTGCTGCTGCAACAGGAGTCAGGCACCTGCCGGGTCATCGACCCGTGGGGCGGCAGCGCGTACGTCGAGCGGCTCACCTACGAGCTGGCCCGCCGCGCCTGGGCGCACATAGCGGAGGTCGAAGCCGCCGGCGGCATGGCCCAGGCCATCGAGGCCGGCATCCCCAAGATGCGCGTCGAAGAGGCCGCGGCGCGGACCCAGGCCCGGATCGACTCCGGGCGGCAGCCGGTCATCGGCATCAACAAGTACCGCGTCGCCGACGGCGACGACATCGACGTCCTCAAGATCGACAACCGGGCCGTCCGGGCCCAGCAGCTCGACAAGCTCCGCCGGCTTCGGGCCGAACGTGACGAGGCCGCCTGCCAGGCCGCGCTCGAGCGGCTGACGAAGGCAGCCGCCAGCCCGCCGAGCGAGGACAGCAACCTGCTGGCGCTCGCCATCGACGCGGCCCGGAAGATGGCGACCGTGGGCGAGATATCGGACGCGATGGAGAAGGTCTTCGGCCGTTACACCGGGCACATCCGTACGATCAGCGGTGTGTACCGACAAGAGGCCGGCGACACCGCGAGCATCCAGCGGGTCCGGACCGCGACCGATGACTTCGCCCGCGCGCAGGGGCGCCGGCCTCGCATCCTCGTCGCGAAGATGGGCCAGGACGGCCACGACCGCGGGCAGAAAGTCATCGCCAGCGCCTTCGCCGACCTGGGTTTCGACGTCGATGTGGGTGCCTTGTTCCAGACCCCGGGCGAGGTCGCGCGGCAGGCCGTCGAGGCCGACGTGCACATCGTCGGCGTCAATTCACTCGCCGCCGGCCACCTGACGCTCGTGCCGGCGCTGAAGGACGCCCTCGTCGAGGCCGGCCGCGACGACATCATGATCGTTGTCGGCGGCGTGATCCCGCCCCAGGACTACGCCGAACTGCGCGCGGCCGGCGCGACCGCGATATTCGGTCCGGGCACCGTCATTCCCGAGGCCGCATATGACCTCATCGAGGCCCTCGCGGCCCGCAGTGACCAGACCCTATGACGGCCTGGCCGCCGCTCGGGGATGCGCTGCCATGAGCGACACCGCAGACGCCGGGCGATACGCGGACGCGGTCCTCGCCGGTTCCCGTCCGGCCATCGCCCGGGCGATCACGCTGGTGGAGTCCAGCCGGCCCGACCACCGCGCGCTGGCCCAGCGCGTCCTGACCCGGCTGCTGCCGCACGCCAGCCAGGAGGCCCGCCGGATCGGCATCACCGGCGTCCCCGGGGTCGGCAAGTCCAGTTTCATCGACCGGCTCGGCAGCCAGCTCCTCGACCAGGGCCACCGCGTCGCCGTCCTCGCGGTCGATCCGTCATCGAGCCGGAGCGGCGGCAGCATCCTCGGCGACAAGACCCGGATGACCCGGCTCGCGACCGACCCGAACTCTTTCGTCCGGCCGTCACCGACCTCAGGGACCCTCGGCGGCGTCGCGCGCGCCACCCGTGAGTCGCTGGTCATCATGGCCGCGGGCGGCTACGACGTCCTGCTGGTCGAGACGGTCGGGGTGGGCCAGTCCGAGGCGGCCGTCGCGGAGATGACCGACACGTTCCTGCTGCTCGCCCTGGCCCGCACCGGCGATCAGCTGCAAGGCATCAAGAAAGGCGTCCTTGAGCTCGCCGATGTGGTGGCCGTGAACAAGGCCGACGGGCCGCACGAGCAGGAGGCCCGGCGGGCCGCCCGGGAGCTCTCGGGCGCGTTGCGGCTCATCGGCCAGCCCGCGGACGGCTGGGTGACGCCGGTCGTCACGTGCAGCGCGCTCACCGGTGCCGGCCTGCCCGAGGTATGGGCGCTGCTTGAGCAGCACGAGCACGCCCTGCGGGAGAGCGGCGAGCTCGAGCGCCGCCGCCGCGACCAGCAGGTCACCTGGATGTGGTCACTGGTGCGTGACCAGCTGATCGACCGGCTCCGCGACGATCCTAAGCTGCGCGCCATGGCACCAGAGCTGGAGTCCGAAGTCCGCTCCGGCGCCCTGTCCGCCGGGCTGGCCGCCGAACGTCTCGTCTCGGCGTTCCTGCCCGGACCGGTATTGTGCGGGCTGGTCAGCCAGGAACCGGCAGACCAGCCCGCCCCGCCCGCCCCGCCCGCCCGCCCCGCCTCAGAATTCGTCGTCGAAGGAAACGTCACCGCTGACGCCGACCTGGTAGGCCGAGACGCGGCGTTCGAAGAAGTTCGACAGCTCCTGCACGTCTTGCAGGTCCATGAAGGCGAACGGGTTCGCCGATCCGTATAGCGGCTCGATGCCGAGCTGCGCCAGCCGCCGGTCGGCGACGTGCTGGAGATATTCCCGCATGTCGGCCGGGGACATCCCGGAAACGCCCGGCCCGAGGAGATCCTCGGCGAACTGCACTTCGCACTCGACGGCTTCGGCGATCATGTCGCGCACCTGGGAGGTGAGCTCGGCGTCGAACAGCCCGGGCTCCTCGGCGCGGACGGTGTCCACGACGTCGAACGCGAATGCCATGTGCATGGACTCGTCGCGGAACACCCAGTTCGTGCCGGACGCCAGCCCGTTAAGCAGGCCACGTGAGCGCAGGAAGTAGACGTAGGCGAACGCGCCGTAAAAGAACAGCCCTTCGATGCAGGCCGCGAAGCAGATCAGGTTCAGCAGGAAGGTCCGCCGGTCCGCGGCCGTGCGCAGCTCGCGCAGTTCGAAGACCGAGTCGATCCAGCGGAAGCAGAACTCGGCCTTGCGCCTGATCGAGGGGATGTTCTCCACCGCCGCGAACGCCTCGGACCGCTCGGCGTCGTCGGGCACGTAGGTGTCGAGCAGGGTGAGGTAGAACTGCACATGCACGGCCTCCTCGAACAGCTGCCGGGACAGGTACAGGCGCCCCTCCGGCGAGTTGACGTGCTGGTAGAGGTTGAGGACGAGGTTATTGGCGACGATGGTGTCCCCGGTGGCGAAGAACGCCACCAGCCTGCCGACCAGGTGCCGCTCGGCCGGTGACAGCCGGCGCAGGTCCGCCAGGTCGGAGTGCAGGTCGACCTCCTCGACCGTCCAGGTGTTCTTGATCGCGTCCCGGAAGCGGTCGTAGAAGTGCGGGTAGCGCATCGGCCGCAGCGTCAGGTCCATGCCGGGATCGAGCAGCATGCCGCGGCCAGCCGGCCGCCGGGCCCCGGCCGGGGCGGACCCGCGGGTGTCGCTGATGGTCACTGGCATGCCTCACAGGTCTCGGGGTTCTCCAGCGAGCACGCGATCGCGTCGCTGTCTGGGGCTGAGGCCAGGACGGTGCCCTGGGTCCTTCCGGCGGGCGCCGTCACCGCGACGGTGGCCTGCTGGATCCTGGTGGCCGGCCGGGACCGCAGGTAATAAGTGGTCTTCAGCCCGGACTTCCACGCGTGCAGATACATCGACGACAGCTTCCCGATCGACGGGGCGGCCAGGAACAGGTTCAGCGACTGGCTTTGGTCGATGAACGGCGCCCGCGCGGCGGCCAGATCGATCAGCGCCCGCTGCGGCAGTTCCCAGGAGGTGCGGAACAGTGCGCGCGTCTCGGCGGGCAGTTCGGTGATGCCCTGGACCGAGCCGTCGGCCTGCTTGACCTGCTCCCGGACCCGGTCGGTCCACAGCCCGTGCGCCTTAAGCTCGGCCACCAGCGCGGTGTTGACCTGCAGGAACTCTCCCGACATGGTCTCGCGCTTGAACAAGTTGGACACCTGGGGCTCGATGCACTCATAGCATCCGGCGATCGAGGCGATGGTGGCCGTCGGGGCGATCGCGATCAGGAGCGAGTTGCGCAACCCGGTTTTCGCTATTCGCTTGCGCAGCGCCGACCACCGCTTGACCTGCGTGCCTGAGGTGTCCCACAGGTCGGGCTGGAGTTTTCCGGCCGCCGCCCTGGTCTCGCCGAACGCCGGATGCGGCCCGTGCCGTTCCGCCAGGTCGGCGGAGGCCTCCAGCGCGGCGAGGTAGATCTCCTCGGCGAGCCGGGCGGACAGCTCGCGGGCGGCGTCGGAGTCGAACGGCAGCCGCAGCGCGAAGAACACGTCCTGAAGACCCATGACGCCCAGGCCGACCGGCCGCCAGCGCGGGTTCGAGGCGCCCGCCTGCTCGCTCGGGTAGAAGCCGAGGTCGATCACCCGGTCCAGGAACGGCACCGCCATCGCGACCGTGCGGCGCAGCTTGTCCCAGTCCAGCTCGCGGCGGCCGTCCGGCCCGACGGCCAGGTGCCTGGCCAGGTTGATCGAGCCGAGGTTGCAGACCGCGGTCTCCGTGTCGGTGGACACCTCGGTGATCTCGGTACACAGGTTGGACAGGTGCACCACGTTCCCCGCCAGCCCGGTCTGGTTGCACTTGGCGTTGGACGCGTCCTTGAACGTCATCCAGCCGTTCCCGGTCTGAGCCAGCGTCCGCATCATCCGTGCGTACAGGTCGCGGGCTTTCACCTGCCGCACGTACCGGCCGTCGGCCTCGGCCTGGCGGTAGGCCGCGTCGAACTCCTCGCCCCACAAGTCGGGCAGTCCCGGCACCTGGTCGGGGTCGATCAGCGACCACATCTGGTCGGCCTCGACCCGGCGCATGAACTCATCGGGGATCCAGTTGGCCAGGTTGAGGTTGTGCGTTCGCCGGGCGTCCTCGCCGGTGTTGTCGCGCAGTTCGAGGAACTCCTCGATGTCGGGGTGCCACGCCTCCAGGTAGACACACGCGGCGCCCTTGCGGCGACCGCCCTGGTTGACCGCGGAGACCGAGGCGTCCAGCGTCCGCAGCCAGGGCACGATCCCGTTGGACTGCCCGTTCGTGCCGCGGATCAGCGCGCCGCGGGAGCGGATCCGGGACCAGGCGATGCCGATGCCGCCGGAGAACTTGCTCAGCCTGGCCACCTGCGCGTACCGCGCGTAGATGGAGTCCAGGTCGTCGCGCGGTGAGTCGACCAGGAAGCACGAGGACATCTGCGGATGGCTGGTCCCGGCGTTGAACAGGGTCGGCGAACTGGGCAGGTACGCCATCTCCGACATCAGGCGGTAGAACCCGATCGCCTCGGCCGGGGTGCTGGACAGCCCGGCGGCGACCCGCAGCAGGAAGTACTGCGGTGTCTCGATCACCAGCCGGGTGGACGGGTGGCGCAGCAGGTAGCGGTCGTAGACGGTCCTGATGCCGAAGTACTCGAACTGCAGGTCCGCGCGGACGTCGATCGCGTCGTCCAGCTTGCGGGCGTTGTCCTTGACGAACTTCGCGGTCTCGCTCCCGATCAGGCCCTCGGCGTGGCCCAGGCTGACCGCCTGGCTGAACGACGCGATGCCCTGTCCCCGCACCTCTTTGTCGATGTAGGCGGCCAGCAGCCGGGCCGCGAGCCGGGAGTACTGGGGCTCCCCGCCGGTCATCTCCGCTGCCGTCTGGATCGACAGCCGGTCCAGCTCGGCCGTGGTGGCCCCGTCGTACAGGCCGCTGATCGTCTTGGTCGCGACCCGCATCGGATCCACGTCATCCAGGCCGCCGGCGCACCGCTCCACCGCGCGCACGATCTTGTTCACGTCGACCGGCTCGGTATCGCCATTGCGCTTGCGTACCTGCATGCGCCCCGGGCGTACGCGAGCATCCGGGGCGGCCCGGCCGGTCTTGGCCGCTGTGCTTATGTCGCCGGGCCGGGAATCTGTAACCGTCATGGCTCTCTCCTCGCGAGCTCGCTTCGGAAGACCCGGATCACGCCGGACGCGACGGAGCCGACGGCAGCCATGACAGGCATACCGTGCGGCCGTCGGCCGTCCCACGCGGCCCAGGCCGCCGCGCGCTTATCGCGCGCGGCGCGCTGGCAGGTCTTCGGACTCGCGGGCAAGGCCTACTGGCCGCCTACTGGCCGTCGCTTCCCGGGCTGATCAGGCCCAGTGCTGTTCTGGCCGCGCTTTCAGGCGCGGCTAGGACGGCGGTCGTTCCCGCTCACCGCTGCGGGGCAGTCCCGGATTCCCACCGGGTTCCCTCTTACCTCCGCGACCCTGGACGGACCGCGGAACCAGCAACGGTCACCACCATATATGGGAGGGAGGGGCAAACCCAAGCACCACATGTCGTGCCGGCGTGTCGTCCTCGAGAATCAGCACAGGTCCGCTACGGCGCGCCGCTGTGGTAACGGCACTGACCGTCCACGAAGGTGGCGAGCACCTCGATGGCGGCGATGTTCTCCGGACGGACAGCGGTCGGATCCTCGGAGAGCACGACCATGTCGGCGAGCATCCCGGGCGCGAGCGTGCCCTTGATGTGCTCGGCGTGGCTGGCGTACGCCGAGCCGCTGGTGTAGGCCCGCAGGGCCTGCATCGCGGTAATCGCCTCCGCGGAGTTCATAGCTTCGCCGGTCGCGGTGCGCCGGTTGACCATGTCGTGCACGCCAAGCAGCGGCGCGCCCGCGACGACGGGCCGGTCGGAACTGCCGGGCAGCGTCATCCCCGCCGCCAGCAACGAGCGCTGCCGGTAGAGCCAGCCATGCCGGTCCGGCCCGACCGCGGCGAGCATGCCGTCGCCTAGTTCGGTGGCGAAACGGCCCTGGGGCACCGCGACCACGCCGAGCTGTCCGGCGCGGCCGACCTGATCGGGGCGGGACGTGGCGAAGTGCTCGATGCGATGCCGGGCCTGCGGGCGCGGCCAGCGGCTGAGCGCCTGGGCATACGCGTCGAGCACGACGTCGATGGCGCGGTCCCCGACCGCGTGCGCGGCGACCTGCCAGCCCGAGCGATGCGCGGCCATGATCGTGCCCTGTATTTCCTCGGCGTCACCTTGCAGGTAGCCGTGGTTACCTGGGATGCCCGCGAAATCATCGTGCATCGCGGCGGTCCGCCCGATCAGGGAGCCGTCGGTGAACACCTTCATCGCGCCGATGCGCAGCCAGTCGTCGCCGAAGCCGGTGCGGATGCCGAGGTCCAGGCCAAGTTCCAGGTCGTCGTCGGCGTGCGCGGCGAGTGGGTGCAGGGCATCGCTCACGATCATCAGCTCCACCCGGACGCGGAGCCTGCCCGCCTCTCGCGCCGCCTGATAGGCCGCGAGCTCAACCGGCGTGTGCCCGATCCAGCCGCCGCCGATCCCGGCCTCGGTGCAGCTGGTGATGCCTTCCCTCAGGTACTGCGCGCCCGCCCGGTCGATCGCGTCGGTGATGACCGAGAGCGGATAGGGATGAACCAGGCGGCCGACGAGTTCCTGCGCCCGCTCCTCGAGCAGGCCGGTCGGGCGGCCGGCCGCGTCGGTCGCGACCTTGCCTCCTGGCACCTCCACCGGCTGGGCGTCCATCCCCAGGTCGGCCAGGACCAGGCTGTTCACCACGCACATGTGCCCGGAGGTATGCCGGAGCCACACCCGGTGTCCCGGCGCGACCCGGTCCAGGGCGTCCCGGTCCGGGTGCGCGCCGATCTTGTTCTGGTCGTAGCCGGAGCCCACCACCCAGCCGCCGGGCTCGGTCTGGGCGGCCCGGCTGGCTACCGCGGCGTACAGGTCATCCAGGCTGCCCACGGTCGTGGAGCGCAGGTCGATCTCGGTCAGGGTCAGGCCGAACCAGGCCATGTGGTTGTGCGCGTCATGAAACCCCGGCAGCAGGGTCGCTCCGTGCAGGTCGATGACCTGGCTGGCCGGCCGCTCGGCCGGGTCGGCGTCGAGCGCGACGATCCGGCCGCCTGCCACCGCTACGGACCGGGCGCGGGGCCGGGCCGGGTCCATGGTCAGCACGTTGGCGTTGACCAGCAGCAGGTCATCCATCGCGGCGCTCCTGTTCGGCTGGTGGCAGCTTGCCGCCGGCCAGGGCCTGGAAGGTGTCGCGGTACCACTGGCTCCACGGGACCGGCCGGCCGGCTCCGTCGATCTTCACGATGACCCGATGCCCGTGGGCGAGCAAGCGGTCGCCGGCCGGGTCGGCGCAGCGGAAAGCGTAGGTCGCGCTGGTCTGGCCCAGCCGGGTCGCGGTCAGCTCGATGCGCATCACGCCCGGCGATTCGAGCGGCGCCAGGAACTCCATGTGCAGTTCTCTGACCACGTACCTCAGGTCTGCGTCTCGGTCGGCGAACTGTGACCAGCTCTTCCCGAGCCGCTCGAACAGCGCGGACTGGGCCCGTTCGACGTGTACCGCGAACCGTGAGTTATGCAGCGCCCCGTTGCGGTCAAGCTCATCGAAGAACACCGGGCTGAGCCAGCTGAAGGCGGCCGTCATGGCCGGCTCCACTGGCCGGTGGTCACGTCGAATACAGCGCCGCTCAGCTCGCCGAGCCGGCTCTTGGCCACCCGCTGCGAATCGGTGCGGGGCAGGTCATCCTGCGACTGCCAGAACCGCGGGACCTTGAACGCGGCCAGCCGGGCCCGGCAGTACTCGGCGAGCTCGCCGGGGGTGACGGGGGTGGCGTGGTCGGCGACATAGTAGGCCTTGACCTCCTCGCCGCGGATCTCGTCAGGAACAGCGCAGACGGCCGCGAGCCGGACGGCGGCGTGGGTCAGCAGGATCTCCTCGACCTCGCGGGCCGCGACGTTTTCGCCGCCGCGCCTGATCATGTCCTTGAGCCGCCCGACATGGTAGACGCGGCCGCGGGCGTCCATCCGGCCCAGGTCGCCGGTGCGGAGCCAGCCGCCATCCATCGCCGCCGAGGTCGCGGCGGGATCATCGAGGTAGCCGTCCATCATGCCCGGCCCGGCCAGGGTGATCTGCCCGGTTTCCCCGGCCGGCACCGGCTGGTCCTGGCCGTCCACGATGCGCACCTGGCGGTAACTGACCGGCCCGCCGAGGCATCCCGTGCCGACCAGCTCGTCATGATCACGGTCGGTGACCCGCAGGTCGGCCCCGGTCTCGGTCATGCCGAACGCCTCGTACCAGGGCACGCCCCAGCGCTGTTCAAGCTCGCGGTGCAGGTCCTTCGGAATCGCCGAGCACTGCACGACGCGGACGGCGTGCTCGCGGTCCTGCGGGTCGGCTGGCATGCGCAGCAGCAGCGTCGGCATCGCCCCCAGGCAGTAGAAGTAGGTGACCCGGTGCTGGCGGACCTTCGCCCAGAACGACGACGGGTGAAATCCGTCCAGGATGACCAGCTCGGCCCCGGACAGCAGGCTGGCCGCCACGTTCCACTGCGGGTCGATGTAGTGGAACGGCTGAGCGGTCAGCATCACGTCGGTGGCCGTCAGGTAGGGGAACTCGGTGACCAGCCCGCCCGCGAGCTGGGTCCAGTAGCGGTGCGGGAGCACGCAGCCCTTGGGCCGGCCGGTGGTGCCCGAGGTGAACTGGATGTTGGCGACCTCGGCCGGACCAGGTTCCTGATCACCCGGCGGCCGTGCCTCACCCGCCGAAGCCGAAGCCGAGGCCCCGGCCGCGGCCGCGGCAATCGCACCGATGGGGTGGAGATGCGAGAGCGCGGGCACATCCGGGGGGAGGCGCCGCAGCAGTGGCTCGAACTCGGGGCCGGCCACGATGGCCGAGGCACGGCAGGCGCGCAGCACGTGCTCGGCGTCGGCCGTCTGGTACCTGGTGTTGACGGGCACCATCACCGCGCCGAGCCGGGCCAGGGCGAGCCAGGTCAGCGGGAACGAGGGCTGGTTCGCCAGCATCACCGCGATCCGGTCCCCTGGCCGTACCCCGCGCTCGCGCAACGCGAGGGCATAACCAGCCGTCAGCCGCTCCACGTCCGCGAAGGTGAACCGCTCGCCGGGGTCGAACGTCCACGCGACGCGGTCCGGCCAGCGTCGTGCCGCCTCGTGCAGGGCGACGACGAGAGTACTGGGACCGGGGGCGTCAGCCTGCATCGCTCCGCACCGTACCGCTGGGGGCGCTGGTGGCACCGGGGGCTACGGTCAGCGCGGCGAAGTCGGTTTCCGCGGCCATGGCTTCCTCGAGCGCGCATTCCGCGCCCCGATCCAGCGCCTGCTTGGCCAGCGCCAGCGCCAGCGCCGGCTGATCGCGAAGCCGGGCGGCGATCCCGGCGGCGACCTGCTCGTGCTGGCCCGCCGGGGCGACCCGGTTCACCAGCCCCAGCTCCAGGGCGCGCGGGGCACCGAACCTGTCGCCGAGCAAGAGCAGTTCCTTGGCGCGGACCGGGCCGACCAGCAACGGCAGCAGCCGGGAGATGCCTCCTGTCACGCTGAGGCCGACCGATACCTCAGGGAACCCGAACTCCGCGTTCTCCGCGGCGACCACCAGATCGCAGCCGAGGGCGAATTCGCAGCCAGCGCCGAGCGCGTACCCGTGCACCGCCGCGATGACCGGGCCGGGAAAACGCCGGATGGCGCGGGTCACCTCCTGGATACCGTCGACCCGGAGCCGGGTCGCCAGCACCGTTTCGGCCGGCACCGGTTCTTTCAGATCGAACCCGGAGCAGAACGCGCGGCCGCGGCCCGCCAGGATGACCACCCTGGCCCCGTCTTGTCCGGCCCGTCCCAGGGCCGTCACCAGGCCCGCCGTCAGCTCGGGCACGACCGCGTTGAGCCGGTGCGGACGATTCAGGTAAATCCGCGCCACCGACTGGTCAAGCTCATAATCGACCGCCACCTCAGCCTCCTTGCCACCTCAGCCCACCGCGGTACCGGTAACCTGCGGGTGATCGGGTGCCAGCGACCAGCGGTACCGGTAGACCGCGGCGACGATGTCGCCCGCCGGCACCACGCTAACCGGCCCGCCGACGGTCAGCGGCGCCGACATCAGCCGCATCGGCGTCCAGCCGGCCTCCTCGCCGCTTCCGTGCGGCGTCCGGTATCCGCTGACCGGCATCAGGCCGGCGCCCTGACGCAAGTAGAAGCCGATCCGCCGGGTCCTGATCTGGGTTTCGTCCTCTCCGCAGCCCGGCTCGTCCGGATCTTCGACATCGAATACCAGCAGCGTGTAGCCCAGGTCACGGAGCCGGCCCGTGACCTGCTGCCACAAGATACCGCCCAAGCCGTGGCCGCGGCGCCCCGCTGCCACCACGAAGTAGCGCAAGAAGATCCAGCCGGTGGCGCCGAGCGGCCTGAGCATGGCAAAGCCGCACGGCTGCTCGTCTTGCACCAGCGCGAACGCCAGTTCGCCGGGCTGCCGCTGGCCGGTGATGTCGCTGAAGTCGGCCCGCAGGTGCGGCGCGAAGCCGTCCTCGTAGATGCCGCGGAGGTCATCGACCGCGGCGGGCCCGAGCGCTTCGACTGGCTCCAGCCGGTAACGCGCCGACCGCCCAGTCCAGGTAGGAGTCATGCTCGTCGCGGCGCAGTTGTATCCATGGCTTTTCTCCCTCGCCAGCCATCGTTCACGGCACCTGGGCGCGACGGCGGCCGGCCCCGGGAGGACGAACCTTCTGCGGGTCGAGTGTAGGCGGCCACGAAGTGCGGATGACAAGCACCCTAGGCCGGCTCATGACGTTAACTACGGAACGGCGCTGGTCGCTGCCCATGGGACAGGCCTCACGCTGGACCTGGGCACGGTCACGGCCGGCTGGCGGCCCATACGGGCCTGGCGGTGCGGACGGTGAGGTCGCCGCGCTGCAGGACGCCGTCGGGCCCGTCGCTGTCGATGAGCGTGCCGAGCGCGGCCAGGTCATCGGGGCTGATCCGGCCGTCGAGGCCGGACCTCATCCGCCGCAGCGTGGCGTGAGCGTACCGGCCGGAGGCGGCGGGAAGGGGCGACGCCAGGTCGATGACGAAAGGCCGCTCGGCCTCGATGGTGAAGCCGGCCCGGGACAGGCGCGGGCCCCAGTCGGAGCCGCGATGCGGCAGCTCGGCGGCCTGCTGCTCGGCCAGGACGGCATGGCAGCGCGCTTCCAGTCCGGGGCGGCCGAGGCCGGGGTCGTCGGGCAGGAAGCGCGGGAAGGACGCCATCTCGGCCACCACCAGCAGCCCGCCGGGGCGGAGCGTGGCGAAGACCCCGGACAGGACCCGGTCGGGATCTGTCATGTGGTGCAGCGACGAAGACGCCCAGACCAGGTCGACCGTGTCGATGGCGGGCCACGCCGCGTCCAGGTCCGCCTGGACGGTGCGGACCCGGTCGGCCACGCCGAGAACGCGGGCTTTGCCGCTGAGGCGATGCAGCAGTTCCGCGGATACGTCCACGGCGATCACGTCGGCCGCCTCGAAGCGCTCGAGCAGAGCGAAGGCGCCGGTACCTGTTCCGCTGCCCAGGTCGAGGATCCGGCGGGGCGGCGGATCGGCGGCCAGCTGGCGGATCCAGGCGGTCAGATCGGACAGGTAGGAGTGCATGACCTCGGCGTCGAGGTCCAGGAGCTCGGCCATGGCCGCGTCGGCGTCGGTGCCGGACTCGTGCTGACCGTGCTGGTGCTGATGGCTTGGCATGCTGGCCAGCCTACGTGCGCCCTTCCACCCTGAGCCGGATCGAGACGGGCCACCGGCGGATCAGCCTCGATCAGCTGAGCGCACCCACCTCCGGCCACTGCCGTGAGGCTGCCTTGCTATTTTCGAATCCAGGCTATTTCGAATCCGATGCCTTTATTGACCCGGTAATCAGGGCAATTTTATCGGCTGGCATTATGACCTCTTTTTGCACATATAGTCGATATCCGCGAGCAGGATCAGCCTGCTGCGCTCAAGGGCCTTTGATACCGACTCGACATCGGCCTGGGGTATGTACGCGATCAGCCGATCCGCCCCAGCTCTCGAAGTTGGCTTCTACACTACTCTGGCCGAAGCCCGCGTGCGCTACGTCGCCGTGCCTGAGCAGTGCGGCCTGCGCGTCGAATACTGAACGCGTGAACCCAGGGGAACGCCTCTGCGCTGGGGGGCCATCCCGCCAGGTTAAGATCTTGCCAAGATGGTACTAAATAATACGATTAAAAATCGTGCATAGGCGGCCAAACTTGACAATACGTCGCCTTTGGGCGCAAGCGGCGGGCCGACGGATGGTAGGTTGTGGCGCAGCTTAGGTGTGGCTGCGGCGTGGCGTGGGGCGTGCTCGCTAGCTGCGGCCCGGCGGCCGCGAGCCTGACCCGCTGCGCTCGGTGCGCCGCATTGCCCGCGGGTAGTTCTACTGCTATTCTCTAGGCTTTCGCTAACCTTACTCGGAGGTACGGATTTACATGCTGCGCCGAATTTCGACCATTATTGCCGCTGCGGCGATGGTTATCCTCAGTGCACTGCCGGTTTCCGCGGCCACCATATCATCCAGCACCCACGCGGCCGTCAAGTCATCTACCACCCATAAGATTTCCTTCCCGGGTCTGCATGGGGTCAGCGCATGGGGCACCTACACTAGATCCGGCTCAAAGGTCCGGCTGAGCGTGTGTGCCGAAGATACTGTTCGCGGCGAATTCGCGGCCGGCGCGGTCACGGTGGCTTTCAATGGCAACGACAGCAAGTCGAGCAAATTCGGTGCGGTGGACATCGGATACCACCAGACCGCCTGCGTGACCGAGAACCTGCGTTACACCACCCATCTGCGCGTCTACACGTTCGTCGGCGGCAGCAACGGGAAGATCGCGGCGCAGAGCAAGACCAAGGGGATCTACTGACGCCGTAGGCGGGCCAGACTCCTGGCATGACCATCCGGCTTGGCAGCACGGTGATTAACTGCGCGGACATGGAGCTCATGACCAGCTTCTGGTCCCGGGCTCTCGGCCTCGCTCCCTCGTCGGCGGCGGCCGGCGACGACTTCCGGGTGCTGCGCGGAGAACACGTCAACCTCTCGCTTCAGCGGGCGGACACGGCCGTTTCGGCGCGGGACCAGATGGACCTCGACCTCTACACCGACGACCAGGCGACCGAGGTCCGGCGGCTAGCCGACCTCGGCGCCCGGGTCGTCCGGCGCAACCACGATCCGGACGACGACTACGTGGTCATGACCGATCCCGAGGGCAACGAGTTCTGCGTCTGCGTCCAAGCGGACCTGTAAGGGCTGCGCCAATCTGCCCGGGCCAATCTGGCCGGGCTCAATCCGGCCCGGGCGGAGGATCGGTCAGGGAACCGTGATGATCACGCGGCCGGCGACGTGACCGGCCTGGCTTACCGCCTGCGCCCGAGCCGCGTCCTGCAGCGGGAAGGCCTGGTCGACCGGTAGGTGGAAGGCGCCCTCGGTGAACAGCCTGGCCGCTTCGGCGAGCGCGCCGGCCATGTCCAAGGTGTCCGAGGAGACTTGCGCGCCGAGCTGGGGCGCGCTGAAGTCGGCGATCGACAGCACCTTGGCCGGATCGCCGGTCAGCTCGATCAGCTGCGGGATGACACCGGACCCGGCGATGTCCAGGGCCGCGTCCACCGACGCGATCGCGCGGACCCGGCCGACCAGACCGTCGCCGTAGGTGGTGGGGACGGCACCGAGCGAGCGGACGTAGTCCTGATTCGAGACGCCCGCGGTGCCGATGACGTCGATGCCCCGGCCGATGGCCACCTGGATGACGGCCGAGCCGACACCGCCGGACGCGCCGCTGACCAGGAGGGTCTGGCCGGATTTGATGCCGACCTGGTTGATGATCCGGATCGCCGTCTCGATCGGTGCCGGGTACCCGGCCGCCTCCTCGAAGGACAGCCCGGCGGGCAGCACCGCCCAGCTCGAGAGCACGGCGTGCTCCGCGTACGTCTGGGACCCCGAGCCGAACACGGAGTCGCCGACGGCGACGCCGGTCACGCCCGCGCCGATCTCGTCGATCACTCCGGCCGCGTCTATCCCGGTTCCGGCCGGCAACGACAGCGGGATGATGTCCCGCATGAACCCGGCGCGGATCTTCCAGTCGATGCCGTTCACGCCCGCCGCCCGGACGGCGATCCGGACCTGGCCCGGTCCGGCGTGCGGCTCGGCGACCTCGGCGAGCCGGAGCACCTCGGGCCCGCCGTATTCGGCGAACTGCGCTGCTTTCATCTGAGTTGCGGCGTGGAGATCCTGGCCTTCAGGCCGGGGAGGAAACGCCGCTCCTCCCTTCGGCGTGTCGTGCGGCATCTTTACGCAGATGACCGCTAATGTGTTCGATATGAAGAAGATGGTGAAGCGGGCCTACAAATACCGCTTCTACCCGGCCCTGGAGCAGGTAGCGGAACTGTCCTGGACCTTCGGCTGCGTCCGTAAGGTATGGAACCTCGCGCTCGAAGCCCGCACCACGGCGTGGCACCAGCGGCACGAACACGTCTCCTACCTCCAGTCCTCCGCGATGCTGACCCAGTGGAAACACTCCGACGACCTCGGCTATCTCAACGAGGTATCCAGCGTCCCGCTCCAGCAGGCCCTGCGGCACCTGCAGTCCGCATACGCCCGATTCTGGCAGAAGCAGGCCCGCTACCCCCGGTACAAGTCGCGGAAGAAATCCCGGTCGGCGGCGTACACCCGGTCGGCATTCCGGTACCGCGACGGCCAGCTGCACCTCGCCAAGATGACCGCACCGCTGGCCGTCGTATGGTCCCGGCCCCTGCCGGACGGCGCGGAACCGTCCACGGTGACCGTCAGCCGCGACCCCGCCGGACGCTGGTTCGTGTCCCTGCTGTGCCAGTGCGCGGTCGAGCCTCACCCGGCCAGCGCCACGGTCGTCGGCATCGACGCGGGCATCACGTCCCTGGTCACCCTCTCGACCGGGGACAAGATCGCCAACCCCCGGCACGAACCCCGCGACCGGGACCGGCTCGCGCGGGCCCAGCGGCGGCTGGCCCGCACCCGGAAAGGCTCCGCGAACCGGGACAAGGCCCGGCTCAAGGTCGCCCGGGTCCACGCCCGGACGCTGGTACCCCTCGTCCAAGACCTGCTCGGCGTGCGGGCGCCTGGCATCGAGCCTGCCGCTCGGCGCCCGCGAGTGGGAATGCGCGCACTGCGGTACCCGGCACGACCGGGACATCAACGCCGCAGTCAACATCAAAGCCGCCGGGCTGGCGGTGCATGCCTGCGGAGCCGGCACAAGACCCGAGCGGGAGCCATCCCGGTCGGGCAGCCGGCCGTGAAACAGGAACCCCGGCGGGTGACCGCCGGAATCCCCGTCCTTCAGCTTCAGGCCGGGGAGAAGTCAATTCGCTCAACCTACCGGCCCTAGACGGTAGTCTCGGCAGGCGGGTGTGCGGATAAGAGGAGCAGGCAACGACATGGCGGCGCAGACCCCGGAAGTATCGGTCCGGGACAACGTGGAATCGTTTTGCTACGACGCGCTGATCCACGGCGAGGTGATCGGCACGGTCGTATACGAATACTCCGGACCCAGGATCGTGTTCCTGCACACGATCGTCGATCCGGAGTTCCGCGGCCAGGGGGTCGGCACCGAGCTGGTCACGACGGCGCTGGACGACGTCCGGGCCAAGGGCCTGAAGCTGAGCAACTACTGCGCCTTCGTGTCGGAGTTCATCGGCGCCCATCCGCAGTACGCGGACCTGCTCGACCCCGAACACCCCGGCCTCCCGCACGGCCTGTGACCCGCAGCCGTCAGTGCGGGATACCGGAGATCAGGTCGCCCGCGCGGGCCAGCGCCGAGGTGCGCGGGGACCGGCGGGCTGACTCCAGCCGGTCCGCCGTGCGATAGAGCGCATACAGGCCGTGCACGCCCGCCCAGCGGGCAGGCTCGGGCTCCCAGCGAGGCGAGCGGTGGCCCACCCAGGGTAGCGTGGTGAGCGGGCTCGCGACGCCGCGCACCAGGTCGGCGAGCGTACGGCCGGCCAGGTTGGCGGCGGCCACGCCGTGGCCGGAGTAACCACCCGCCCAGCCCAGGCCGGTCCGCGGATCCAGGGTGACCGTGGCGCACCAGTCCCTCGGTACCCCGAGCACCCCGCACCAGGCGTGGTCGATCCCCGCCTGCGCCGCCGCGGGGAACATCCGGCGCAGGATCCGGCCAAGCTGAGCCACCGTCGACGAGGCGACCGCGCCGTCGGCGTCAAGTTCCGATCCGAAACGGTACGGGATGCCGCGCCCGCCGAGCGCGATCCGCCTGTCCGGGGTGCGCTGCGCGTAGATGTACGCGTGGGCCTCATCGCTGAGCGTCTCGAAGCCGTCCCAGCCGATCGATTTCCAGGCTTCGGCGCTGAGCGGGCCGGTAACGATCATCGAGCTGTTCATCGGCAGCAGCGTCCGGTGCTGCCCCGGCATGCTTGCGGTGAACCCCTCGGTGCAGCGCAGCACGTAGGGCGCGCGCACCTGGCCGGCCGCGGTGTCCGCCCGCCCGGCCGAGATCGCCGTTACCGGGGTCGCCTCGTACAGCCGCACACCCGCGCGGGTCACCGCCTCGGCCAGCCCGGCGGCTAGGTCGGCCGGCTGCACCCGGGCGCAGTGCGGGGAGAAAAGCGCCCCGGCCGCGCCCGTCACCCGGAGCCGTCCGCCGAGCTCTTCTTTGTCCAGATACCGAACGATCCCTGGCCCGTCCCCCCAGTCACGTTCAGCCGCCAGTCGCTGGCGCAGCCGGGCGTCCTGCGCCGCGGAGGTGGCCACGGTGAGCGTGCCGCCCTTGACCAGACCGGCGTCGATGCCTTCGTCCGCGCAGACGCTGGCCACCTCATCGATGGTCTCGCGGAGCCGCCGCTCAAGCTCGCGGACGCCCTCGCGCCCCCGTGGCTGCCGGGCGTAGCGGGCCCGCGAACCTGGCAGGGTGGCGGTCACCCAGCCGCCGTTCCGGCCGGAGGCGCCGAAGCCGGCGAAGTTCGCCTCAAGCACGACGACCCGCAGCCCGGGGTCAGCCCGCTTGAGGTAGTAGGCGGTCCACAGGCCGGTGTAGCCGCCGCCCACGATGCACACGTCGGCCTCGGTGCCGCCCGGCAGCGACGGCCGCCGGGGTCGACGGGTCGGCCCCTGCGGCCGGGCGGCGCGCGCCTGCCACCAGTAAGAGACCTCCCCGTTGCGCACGCAGACCTCCAGGACACGCAGTACTGCTCGTTCGGAAAATAGATTATGTCCGGCGGGGCTGGCCGCCTCTCCCGGTGTCGGCGACCAGCGGCAGGGTAGCGTCAGAGTATGCGACTTGGGGTCCTTGACGTGGGTTCTAACACGGTGCACCTGCTCGTGGTAGACGCCTACCCCGGGGCGCGGCCCATGCCTGCCTTCTCGCACAAGGTGGAACT
>Ga0302326_10012098_pt1 | contig 18465 bp, 19 predicted proteins | sample Palsa_T0_3_FD_202264 | JGI IMG/M metagenome (GOLD analysis project Ga0302326, IMG submission 202264) | Peat permafrost microbial communities from Stordalen Mire near Abisko, Sweden - Palsa_T0_3 | ecosystem: Environmental > Terrestrial > Soil > Palsa > Peat permafrost | place: Sweden: Abisko...
AGTCGCGCATCGCACATACGGCGCGCGTCGTCACGACGGCGCGTGCATGGGGTCAACTCTGGCATGTTCCGTCCGCCGAGATCGACCGGCGCGACGCGATGCTCGCGACGCGCCGGCCGGACGACTATCGCGAAACGGATTGGCTGTACGGTTAGAAACTACACAACCGCCAGCAGCTATTTCTTTCCGGTCTTTTGCGCTTCGTCGTGCCTTTTCCGGCCGACGGCCTGTCCACTATTGTGACGATCGTCGTCGGATGATACCAATCCGCGAAACGCTGCCGAGGGCCGGCTAACGCTGCGACGTCCCGATCTCATTGATGATCGAGGCCACCCAACTCGGCCCGGTGTCGCTGCGCGAAAGGGAATGGTCCGAGTTCTTGAAGTCGGGGATCACCCAGGAAACCGCGCGCAATTTTCGCTGACGGATATCCCGCAAGACCGTATTCTCCGGTGAGACGACGTTGTCGTCCCAGTCAGGTCCAAAGCGGATGTGATCGATGGCGTCATAGGATGACCATAAACCGCCGAAATCGGGATGCGCGAGTCCCTTTGTGTTCTGATGCAGTCGCATTGCACGATTGTACGCACGCCAGTCGCTTGCCCTTCCAACCTGCGGCGCGTAATACGCCCACGTCAGGGTTTTTTCGTCGAGTTCGTCGCCTAGCGTTCGGAAGGGGAAGCAGGGAAAGACACGGTGCGTAATTTTCCGACGCTTGTTCATTACCGGTACGAAGGTTTCGGGACCAGCGTCACAACCCCATGGGCGCCCGGACGGCACGTCGACAGCACCACCGGAGGTCCCCGCAATGAGAAACAAGTGAGCGGCGAAGCTCTGTTCGAGATTGGATTGGAACATTCGATCGGCCGTCGCGAACTCATGGCCAATTGCGAAGTAGGGTTTCACGACATCCGGCCTGAGATACGTATATTGCGGATACTTACCAAAGTTGCGCGATCCGTGCGCGCCTGGTACGTCGCTCACCGACGCGAGGTCGTAGCCATCCATCTTACCGCGGTCATAGTCGCGTATAAAGTCGCGTAAGCCATGCGATATGTCATAAGGTGTATTGAAATCGGCCGGCTTGAGTGAAACGTTTTTCCCGACGTGATCGTAGCCAACGCGCACGGTGTCGACTCCGGGAAATCCGTTCAGGAGGTTATCAACACTACGATTCTCCTGGACGATAATGACGACATGTTTGATCGTTTCGAGGTCGGCGGATTCGACGGACGAGCGCGGATGGCAACCGGACAATGTCACTACGGCTGAAACCACCAAGACCACCAGCGCCAATCGGAGTCGCATCGTGCGCTCATCGCGGAAGAATTACTCGAATCCTTCCGATAAAAAAGCAGAATAAGGACACGTTATTTCACCCAATTGGGTGAGTTTTTCCGGCGATTGACCCCGGTTACGTTCGCATGGTAAACTGCCACCGTTACCGTGCGGGCCGGTCCCGTACGCTCTTCTTAATCAACTAAAGTGCGGCAATTGGTTCGCCGATTGCTGGCCCGGACACGGGCTCGGGCCCGAACGGCGATGAGGTCAATAATGTCTTCCAAATTACATTCGCAACGAACTCGACCCAGGGATCGCGACGTTCTTTGGGTTTTTGGAGACGACGTTCAACGGCCAGAATTGGTATCAGCCACCGGTCACGCTGCCCAACTCAAGCGCTCCCATCTACATCAACATGGGGAATATATCGATCAGTCCAAACGCGCCGGTGACCCCGACGACTTTTATCAATCTCGTAAACCAAGCTCTTGGCGGACCCCAGAATACCGGATTGACCCCAGCTCAGGTTTCAGCGATCGGAAGCTTTATGAGTGGTAAGACGGGTTCAAGTACGGCAACGGTCGTCCCATGCTTTAATGGTCCTTGGAATGGGACCACTCAGGGTAGCAGCTAATGCGCAGACTTTTTCTCAGACACGCGCTTTGCGCCACTATTCTCGTTCTCGTGGCGGCCGTGGGGGCGGTGGCATCGCCGCTCACAGAACCTCCTGCAACGCAGGGCGCAACGTGTTCGTTTGGCCCATATCACTTTGGGGCGATTGGAAACGTCTTACCGTCCGTCGCCGAGTCCGACAGACGAGGCCCACGCGGAAACGAAGTCAACGCAATCTCTCGTGTGTTTTACGCCTTACGGAACGGCCATCAGCCCCCAGCGGTTGGATTCGCCGGATGGTTGACTTCTTCGTTTGATGGAAGGTATGCGTTCACGCCGATCGGGTCCGCGGTCTCAGTTGCCGTGGTCGCGCCATCGTCCCTTGACCGGCTGCCGCTGCCGACGCTGCTAAAACCGATTGCGCGTGCCGGTGGCATCGATTCGTCGATACGGCCGCTTGTATCCGCAAAATCGTCCGCAGTATCGACTGCCGTTGCTCCGTGCTTTGCGACTCAGTGGGACGGTCATTAGGAGTAATCGGCTCTGCGAGGAGCGCCTGTCGCCGCATGGCTAACAAGTATTGGCATTGCACCGACTGTCCTCGGCGTAATCGGCAGCGTCGGTGCACTCATGGCATCTCTAGCCGTATGGTCTAACATGTCACCTGCCGCTGCACTCGCAGCCCAAAACACCGCTGCAGCATCGTTAGCGATGAACTCAATAACGGCTGCGTTTCAGTTGCCCCTGCAGCACTGTCGACCAAACGGAAATCACGGTGAACATAGATCTGCTTTACACGCTCTCACCAGCAGTGCTCGCAATCGCCCTCGCCGTAAATAACAAGCGTAACGGAAAGCGAATCGTTTCGTACACGTCCATCGTTGCTTTGTTTGTGTTCGGCATAGTCGGATCGATTTTGCCGCATAATCAAACATCAACATCGATAATGTTCGCGTTCGGCGGAATCACTGCCGCGCTGCTAATCGCGAATCTTACCCATCCAAACATGAAACGCTTTCTTCTTAACGTTACTTGCTTTGCAGTCGCTGTGTCCGCTTTCTTACCAACCACAGCCTTTGCAGTACAAGAGCCATTGTGCCCTGCTTCAGAAAGCAGATTTCTCTACGAGGACAATCTCGTCGGTTTTGATTTGAACAAAACGCTAATCTCGGGATCGGTGATTGTCACGACAAAGATCATCTCGACTGAGGACAACTCTTTACAAGGTTTTTTCTATACGGACGAAAATGGCTTGCAATGGGTTGGCTTATTACAAAGCGCTAAAGATCACGTAAAAGCTTACTACCCCGGTGCGGTAATGCGCGGATCAACTTCCCCATTTCCGATAAGTGCCTTCCGTCATCCCTCTTCTTCTCCACTGCCCCCACGAACGCGACTGATACATTGTGGCGGGTAGGCCGAGGGAATCGTACCCTCAGCCTCTCAGAACGGTGCGTGAGTCTCTCGACTCACACCGCTCCCATCAAACAAACGCTCCTTAACTCCTCGCTGCCAATGCACACACGTCAACGTCAACACGGTCGGGTATCTCGGTAAGAAGCGAGGTTGCCTCGCTCGACACAGAAACTTACAGAGGTGCAAGTTGGCTGCCGATAAGTATAGCTAGGGAACGAAGACCGCTTTCATTGGGTCGCCTTCGCGCTCGCGAACTACACGGAAGCCTTCCATAATATCGTCGAGTGCAAAGTGGTGCGTCACCAGTTCGGCGCCTTTGATTTTGCCTTGCGCTGCAAGTGAAAGCGCACGCCCGACACTGCCGTGTCCTTCGCCGCGCGTCGTATACAACGTGACGTCAGAGCGAATTGCGCGGCTGAGATCGAACGTCACCGGTTCTTTGTAGAACGCGAGGAACAAGATCTTGCCGCCGAGTTTGACCATCTCCACGCATTGCTGCGGCGTGTCGACGGCACCCGACGCTTCAATGACGATGTCGGCACCTAAACCATCGGTAAGCCGGCGAACGGCTGCGATCGGATCCTCGTCGTGCGCGCTGATGACGGCGTCGGCGCCGAGTTTGCGCCCGAGTTCAAGCCGGCTCGCGCGCGTTCCGACCAAAATGACTTGACCCGCGCCCATGGCTTTGGCGAGTTGCACGGTCATCAGGCCGACGGGTCCGGGCCCGATGATCACGATGGATGAGCCGACGATGAAACCGCCGGCGGCGTCGAGGCCGTACAGGCCGGTACCCGCCGTCGACACGAGTACCGCGTCTTCCCATGACACGTTATCGGGCATTTTATAGAGTGCCTTCGCGTGATGGATCGCGTACTCGGCAAAGCCGCCGTCGGCCGTGAAACCGCTGGTGCGATGGCCTTTGTGGACGTTACCGTAATTGAGACACGCGGTGTATTCGCCGACGACGCAATTCGTGCAGCGCCCGCAGCCGCTGTGCGCTTCGATCGCGACGCGGTCGCCGATCGCGAACTCGTCGACCGAATCGCCCAGAGCGACGACGGTTCCGGTCCATTCGTGGCCCGGCGTAAAGCTGCCGAACGGCGGCTGATGCGGGAAGGGATGCTGCATGATCTTGAGATCGGTGCCGCAGGTACCGCACATCGCGATCTTGACCAGCACTTCACCTGCGCCTGGTTCGGGGACGGGCTTTTCAAGAATGCGAAATTGGCCCGGCTCAACGAGCACGGCCGACCGCATCGTGCGCGGGATGCGAAATGCGGTTGCAGCGACGTGTGGGGAAGCGATTGAGACGGCCACGTGAGACTCCTATTCGATTCGCGTTTTTAGGGACGGGACGGGGCTTGAAGTGCGTGCGATTGCCTCGGGCGCAGCGGCCCGCCCGGCTTCACGCAAACGCAGCGGCCACAAGACGCCGATCGTCAGGATTGCGGCAAGAATATTCATGCCGCCCACCAGCAGTAGCACGGCCGACCAGCTTCCCGTCGCGGCCGTGATGAGGCCGGAGATCGGAACGAGCAGTGAGCCGACACCTTTGGCGGTGTACATCGCGCCGTAATTGGTCGCGGCGTAGCGTTGTCCGAAATGGTCGCGAACGAGCGACGGAAAGATGCTGTAGATCTCGCCCCAGGCAAAGAACACGAGCGCCGCGAGCAATACGAATGGGATCGGCGTGTGTCCGTAGACACCGAAGGCCCACACGCCGATGCCTTCGACAAAGAATGCGACGGCGAGAGTTTTTTCGCGACCGGCATAGTCGGAAATCCAGCCGAGCAGCGGACGCGAAATACCGCCGACGATATTGTTGAGCTGGAGCGTCAGCACAAGGGCCGGCGCGATCCAGAACGCGACGTGTATCGGTGCTTTGGCGATGTGGAATGCGCTTGCGATCGGCGCAATTTGCGCGACCGCCATTAGGCCGCCCGCGGCGACCAGCGTGAAGATGACGTACATCACCCAAAACACCGGTGATTGCAGTGTTTCGCCGACGTTGGTTTCGCGTGGGCCCTGCAACACACGCACGCTACGCCGCATCTCGACGGTTTCGGTCTGCGGCGGGCTGACGAGAAACAGCCCGCAGATGATGATGACGGTGCCCTGCAGCAAGCCGAACGTGGTGAACGTGACGAAGGGTCCCGAGCGCTCGATCATCGAGATGAGCGGTGATACCGTGATCGCAGCTCCGGCGCCGAAGCCCGCAACCGTGAATCCGACGGCAAGGCCGCGGTTACGCGCAAACCATTTGACGGCGTTCGGGACGACCGTGCCGTACACCAAGCCGGCTCCGATCCCCGCCAGCACAGCTCCGGTGTAGAGTCCGGCCAGCGTATGAAATTGACCGTTGACGACCCAGCCGAGAGCGGCGAAAATACCGCCGGAGACGACCGTGAGGCGCGGGCCGAAGCGATCGGCGAGCGTCGCCTCGAACGGCACGAGCCACGTTTCAACCAGCACGAAAATCGTGAATGAAACTTGGATTGCCGCGAGCGGTTGACCGAGGCTCTTGACGAGCGGATCGACGAACGCCGTCCACCCGAACTGCAGGTTCGCGATCATGAACATGCAGACGATACCAAGCCCGACCTGCACCCCGCGATTCACGCGCATGAGCGTCCTCCCGCGACTTCGGCTGCCGCAAAGATCAATTCGAGCGTAACGCCTTCGGGTCCGTCGACGAAGAGCTGGCGGTCATCGAAAAACGGCACAGCCGCTTCGTGGTACGCGATGCCGAGCTGCTGCAAACGCCGGGTCGTTTCGGCGTAGCCTTCGCATCGAAACGCCAGATGATCCACCGCAGGATGGTCCGCCCCGGTTGTAACGGCGCCAATATCGTCGACGTGCGTTTGTTCGTGATCTAAGGCATCGCTAATATGGATGAGCGCCTGGTCGCCTTGGTAGAGCCAGTAGCCGGGCGAGCGGAACGGTGGACGAAACCCCGGCTCAAGGCCTAATACCGCGACGAAAAAATCGCGTGTTGCGTGGATGTCTGCCGTCAGAAGATTGACGTGATCGAAACGCGCTACCGCCATGAGTGCCCCCGCCGGCTTCTCGCGAAATGAATTTCCCCACAGACTATCAGGGATCGATAGGTCGCGCAAGGCGGAAGACCGTCAGTATTTCCTCGACACTCGATGCGCGCTGCACGATACCGCGGTTTGAGCTATTGATGAATCCTGCTGCGTTGGCGCGGTCGAACATTGCGAGCAGGGGGTCGTAATAGCCCGCGATGTTGAGCGCGACACACGGTTTGTCGATGATGCGTAACTGCACCCAGGTGACCACTTCACAGAATTCCTCGAAGGTGCCAAAACCACCGGGCAGCATGATGAAGCCGTCGGAGAGTTCGTTCATGAGCGCTTTACGCTCGTGCATCGTCTCGACGATATGAAGTTGCGTGAGCCCTTCGTGCGCGACTTCGCGCTGCGCAAGCGCCGCGGGGATAACACCGATCACGCTGCCGCCGGCCGCGAGCGCAGCATCCGCAACCGCGCCCATCAAACCGATGCGGCCACCACCGTACACAACATCGATACCGGCTTGTGCTAAACGCGTTCCGAGTTCTTCGGCGGCCGCAAGATAGCGCGGATCATCGCCCCGCGACGATCCGCAAAAGACGCACCAGCGCACTACGACACGCGCTTGGTGATGTATCCGGTACGCGACTGCGCAAGCTTACGAATGCCGTTGATACCGTATTTTGCAAAATGCGGCGTTGCGTAGTGCGTGTCGAGTGCCGCCTGGTCCGTCCACTCCTCGTACAAAACGAAGGTGCTCGGATCTTCGACGGACCGGTTCACGTCAAAACGCGAGCAGCCGGGCTCGGCCCGCGATTCGGCGCCGAGCGCCTTGAGCAAGGTTGCGGCTTCGTCGGCCTTGTCGGCCGGAAACGTGTAGACGACGACACAGGTGAGCATGCTGGTTCTTTCGCGCCGGTTAGGCGAGCGCCTCGATCTTGCCGCCGCCGCGTTCGATTGCCTCGGCGATCATCGCCTCTTGCATCGCCGGCGACTGCCAACGCGCTTGCGCATCGGGTGCGAGCGTGTCGATCGGATCGAAGTACAGGAAATACAGGCCCGGTTTTACACTCGGCGCCGTGTAGACAGCGATTCCGTTGACACGGTCATAGTACTCGAAGCTGTGGACGTCGCGTTTGCCGCCGCCACCGGGGGCATCGCAAATGAACGTCGGCGTGTTGAAGCCGGCGGTTGCACCGCGTACATGTTTCTCAAGATCGACTGCGGTTTGAATCGATGTACGGAGATCTTCGACGCCCTTGACGAGGTCGTGCATGTACACGTAGTACGGATGCACGTTAATGTACTCGAGCCGCTTCACGAGCATCGTCATCGTGTCGACGCCGTCGTTGACACCGCGGATGAGGACGCTTTGATTGCGAACGGTAATACCGCGCTGGAATAATACGTCCAGCGCTTTTTGCGTGATCCAGCTGATTTCGTTTGGGTTATTGAAGTGCGTGTGCAGCACGACTTCTTTGCCGAGCTTGCGGCCGCGGTCGACCACGGCCGTCAAGGCATCGGTCCAGGCGGTGTCCGTCAAAATTTTCATCGGCATCACGGCCGGCCCTTTGGTGGCAAAACGCATCCGCCGCACGTGCGGAATATCCAGCAGCGCATCGCCGATCAATTGCAGCGACTTCGGTGCGAGCTGATAGGTGTCGCCGCCGGAAATCACGATGTCTTCGAGTTCCGGGCGCGAGGCGATATATGCGAACGCGTCGCGCCAATCTTTGGGGGTGTTTGCAAGGCGCGCTTTATCGACGTCTTCGGTATCCGGGCCGATCGCGTACGAACGCGTGCAGAAGCGGCAGTACACCGGACACGTATTGAGCGGCAGAAAGAGCGCCTTGTCGACGTAGCGATGCGTCAATCCGGGCACCGGCGAGTCATCTTGCTCGTGCAGCGAATCGAACGTGAGGCGCGGATGATCGGGCAGCAGCTTGGAGGCAATCGGGATGAATTGCCGCCGGATCGGATCGTTGTACGGATCGCTCCAGTCGATCGACGCGATCATGTAGGGCGAGACGCGCACCGCCATCGGCGCATGTTTAAAACCGCGCGCCGCGTCATCAAAAAACGGTGCCGGCACCAGATCTTTGATCGTTTCGAGCAATTCTTCCGGCGTTTTGACCGACTGGCGACCTTGCCAGACGTGGTCCATGAACGTCGCTTCGTCGACGCCGCTATAAGCGGGAACGTTGCGCCAAAACTCGCCTTGACGCAGCGTGCGGTAGGCGAGGCTGGCGGGATCGACGGGCGGTTTGACGTGGTGCGGAAGATCGAAGCTGCTCATAGGAAGCGACTGTTCTAAACCGGCCGCGCGGCATATCGTTGCGTGAAGAAGGCCAGCAGGGCCGGATGGTCGCGCAGGGTCTGAAGTGCCGTCGCCGCATGGCCTTTGGTGTAGCCGTTCCCGATGATCATCGTGACGTCTTTACCCGCACCTTCGGCGCCGAGCGCTGCCGCCGTGAACGAGGTACACATCGAGAAGAAGTACACCACCCCTTCGTCGCGTGCACACAGAATTGAGGCAAGCTCCGTGCCGGGAACGTTCACGCAATTGATGACAAGGTCGGCCAGGCCGGGCATCGGACCCGCGACCGCGGCGCGCACGGCAAGCGCTTCGCGCGCATCGGCAACGACCAGCGCGTCGACGTAATCGTTCTCGCGCAGCAGGTTGGCGCCCGGCGTCATCGCGTCCGGAACGATACCGATCACGCGCCCGGCTGCGCCGACGCGCTCCTTTGCCTGCGCGCATGACAGCAAGCCGGATTTGCCGTCGGCGCCGATAACACAGACCGTTGCGCCGGGCTGCGCCAACCGGCGAACTTGCGCCGGCGCCCCGGCGACGTCGAGGATGGCCAGCGCAACATCGGTCGGAATATCGTCGGGTAAGCGTGCGTAAAGGCCGCTTTCGAACAGGATCGCCGTGCCCCGAATCCAGACGCGCCCGGTCGCAATGTCGACGTTGAGAACGTCATCGATGACAAGCGGCGTCAGCGTCAGCGAAACCAGCGATGCGATGCGATCGCCGACGAAAATGTCATGGCGATGCGCGAGCGCGCTGCCGATTGCGGTAACGCGTCCGACAAACATGCCGCCGCTGCCGGTAACGGCGTTATGCTGTTTGCCGCGCTCGCGCACGGTCGCCGCGATATGATCGCCGATTGCTCGTTCGTCGTGACCGCACGCATCGGCGATCTGTTTAAATGATGCCGAATCGATGTTGAGTACGTCGACGGCGCACAATATCTCGTTCGGATGCAGTTCCGATGTATTATCCAGGCGCCAAGCAGTCTGCGGCAATGCACCGGCCGGCGTCACAACCCGGTGACTGCCGAACGGGCATGAGGTCATGCGGGAACGGGCGTTGGCTCACCGATGACAACGACGCCCGGACGTTCGAACGGCGTTGAAAGAACGATCGTGGTACGCGTACGGGCGATGCCGGAAATACGTTTCACGCGCGACAGAAAATCGTCGAGATGTCCCGTCGAGCGCGTTGCAACTTTTAAGATGAACGTTTCATCGCCCGCAACGCTGTGCATTTCGAGGACTTCGGGAAAGAGCGCGATTTGCGCGGTGAATTCGTCGTAGGTCTTTTCCGCCACCGTGATGACGCCGACGAATGCCGTCAACTCGAATCCCAGCCGCCGGTTGTCCACTTGCGCAGCGTAGCCGCGCAAAAACCCCCGCGCTTCGAGTCGTTTGACGCGTTCGTGGACGGCCGGAGCCTTCAGGCCGACCAGGGTCCCGAGATCGGCAAACGTCGAACGAGCATTACGCTGCAGCGCCTCGAGCAACTGTAAATCGAGCTGGTCTAATTCCGCATGCACGATCACCTGGGCCACCTTCCAATGATAGGCCCGTGCGGTTCGGAAAAATTCAGAACTCACCCTGCATTTATTCGGAAAGCTTCTGGTTTCGCGGTGCGGAACCGTGGATTTGTGCGATTTGCCTCCGTCCGGCTGGGCGCGACCCGAATGCTCGCCGCGGCCCTCGTGGCCTCCGGCTGCTCGCCGCAGCCTGCACCGAGCAGACCGGTGTCGACTGTACACTTCGATATTCCGTCCGATCCGACGAACCTCGACCCGCTGTTCGCCCACGTCGATGCCAATGGCGTCGAACAGCAGCTCGCGCGCCTGGCGTTTGAACCGTTCATCGACGTGGATGAGCACGGGCGCCAGATACCGGTTTTGCTCGAACGGGTGCCGTTGCTTGCAAATGGCGATGTGTCGCGCGACGGCCGGGTCATCACCTATCATTTGCGCCGCAACGTGCATTGGCAAGATGGCCCGCTCGTCACGGCGCGCGACGTGCTGTTCACCTTGCGCGCGATCATGGATCCGCGCAATCCCGTGCGCTCGCGCGAAGGCTACGAGCGTATTGCGCGGGCCGACCGCCTGAACGACTACACCGTCCGCGTGACGCTGAAAGCACCCTGGGCGCCGGCGGTTGCGACGATTTTCAGTTACGGGACCGCGCCGCAATACGTGTTGCCGGCACATCTGCTCGAAAAGCAGAACAATCTTGCACAAAGCGCTTTTAACGCAGCGCCGGTGGGCAACGGACCATACCGTTTGGTTTCGTGGCGCCGCGGCGAGCGGCTCGTGTACGAGCGCAATGCCTCGTATTGGCGGGGTACGCCGGCAGTCGATCGTCTTGAGGTGCGAATCGTCCCCGATCCCGGCACGAACCTTACGCTATTGCGAACCGACGAAATCGATTGGAATCTGATCGCCCCGGCGCAAGTTGCGACACTCGCCGACAAGAAGAATCTGCGGTATGCCGTCACGCCGCTTGCACTCGTCGCGGGCATTGCCATCAATACGGCGCATCCGCCGCTCGATGACGTGCGCGTGCGACGTGCGATCGCCGCATCGATTGACCGCGACGGCATTAGCCGGAAGATCACGTTCGGCCGGTATCTGCCGATCGACACGGCGCAACCGCTGCGTTCGTGGGCGCACGATCCCGACGCCAAGTTGCCGCGCTTCGATCCGCCGGCGGCCGATCGATTATTCGATCGGGCGGGGTGGCTGCGCGCGCGATCCGGCGTGCGGATGAAAAATGGAGTGCCGCTCGCGCTGACTTACGTGCAATTTCCGGAAAGTATCACCGGTAAGAGCGTGGCAACCGTCGTGCAGAGCGAGCTTGCGGATCGCGGCGTTACGGTTTCAATCAAGTTCATCTCGAACGCCCAGCTTTTTCTGCCGGCATCGCAACGCGGCACGCTGGCGTCGGGTGCCTTCGATCTTGCGTATGTCCCATGGTCGATGGGTGCGGACCCCGACGACAGTTTTTTGTTGAGCTGCCACGGCGCCTCAAATTACATGCGCTGGTGCGATCCGACGGTTGATGCGCTGGAGCGGCGCGCCATTGCGACGCCGGACCAATCATTTCGCAAGCTGCTCTATGCGCAAATCGAGCGCCGCGTCGCGGACGCCGTGCCGATCGTATATCTCTTCAACCCGTCATACGTGTATGCGTATCGCGACGGCTTGTCGGGCTTTGCACCGAACGCGTTTCTACCAACCTGGAACGCTGCCCAATGGAGGATGGCTCCCGCCCAATGAATGCGATTTTGGTGGCCGGCTACGGCTACGAACTAGCGGGTCTCGCCTACTATCTCTTTTTTCTGACCATGGCCCGCGGTCGCGGCGCGAAGCGCTTCGCCGTGCGATCGCGCGTGTTGGTATTCATCGCCGCGTTTGCTCTCGTGGCATCGGTTCCGTTTCACTACGCGACGACATCCGCCGGCGTCGCCCTGATGATCATGCTCGCACTCGCGGCGCTCGCTTCGGCATTAATCGACGTGCGCAGCGGGGGCGCGCCTAAAACGTAGGCCGAGCCCCGGCCGCATACTGCGCGGCGTATGCTTGTTCGAGCGCCTCCTCGATCGGCCATTTGGAGAACGCGAATACGAGAAGTATGACAATGTTGGCGAACGGGATCAGCATCAGCAATGAGAGCGCTCCGGGATAGCCCGCTTTTGCCGCGATTCGCCAGTGAACCACCAGGGTCAGCACGATCGTCACAATGGCAAACGTCAGGCCAATCATCACCAGCGTGGCAACCGTGAAACCGGCATAGAGGCCGGCCGGATCGGTCGGATGATTCATGTGCATTTTCCCCCTAGAACGGTGTGCAGTATTATTGGTATCGGTGGCCGTTGAGTTCGATGAAGCCGGGCTGGTGCCGGCCGCTGATCGCACGATGGGTCCAGTGAACGCCTTCCCGACCGCCTCCGTCGTAGTAGTACTCGCCGCGTACGGTTGCCGCCTCGCCCTGGCGGACGGGAATGTCACCCATCACGTCGACGTTCGCGTCGATTTCGATCCGGTCTGCGTGGCCGACATCAACCTCAAAAATGCGGTGCGCACCGCTACGGGTAACGCGCACCGCTCGTACGCGCGTAACGACTCCGCAGAGCGTGACTTCGGCTTTGTCGGCGTGCGCGTGTTGGGTTGCAAGAAAGCCGGCCAGATTACACGCGCCCGTGTCCGCGGTGCATGCACTGGCCGATAGCGCCAGCAGTGCAAGACCAAAAATACTCCCACAGCGGCGCACCCGGTTATTCGCGCTCGTCGCCTTTTTTGAAGCGTAGCGCGACGAGTTCGAGCTTATTTCCGTCCGGATCCTCGAAGAAGTAGGCATAGTATCCCGGTTCATACTCGTCGTCAGGCGGTTCAATATTACGCGCGCCGATTGCGGCTAGGCGGGCGCCGAGCCGATCGACGGTCGCGCGGTCCGGGCAATTGAATCCGACGCGGGTTTCGTTCGGCGTAAAGTGCGGATCAACGGTGAACCCGTACCAGTGGTTTCCCGACGCGGCATCATAGTAGCTCGTCCAGTCATCGTCGGCGTCGCTTGCGGCGCCGCGGCGCTTTGCTCCGAGCGGAATCAGGAGTTCGTCGTAAAATGCGACCGCTCGCGCACGATTGCGAACTCGCGCATCGACGTGTGAGATCAGCGGATAGCCTTCTGCCATCAAGAATTCTCCACGGAACCCGGAAGACGGGCTAAAGCGCTTTTACCGCCGAGACGACGCTATCGATCGACTTTTTCGCATCGCCGAAGAGCATGGCCGTTTTCGGATTGTCGTACAGCGGATTGTCGATTCCGGCGAAGCCGGGCTTCATCGAGCGCTTGAGCACGATGATGTTGGCGGCTTTATCGACGTCGAGAATCGGCATGCCGTAGATCGGCGAGTTTTTATCGCTGCGCGCTGCAGGGTTCGTGACGTCGTTGGCGCCGATGACGAGTGCGACATCCGTGCGCTCGAATTCGGGGTTGATGTCATCCATGTCGTAGAGCGCCTCATACGGCACGTTGGCTTCGGCGAGCAGAACGTTCATGTGGCCGGGCATGCGTCCGGCCACGGGATGGATCGCGTACTTGACTTCGACGCCGCGCTTTTCGAGCTGATCGGCTAGTTCGCGCACACTGTGCTGTGCTTGTGCGACGGCCATACCGTAGCCGGGAACAATAATGACTTGATTTGCATAAGCAACAAGTGCTGCAACGTCGGTGGGCGTTACCGACCGCACGTTTTGCGCGGCGCCGCTGCCCGCCGCTCCGGTCGTCGTCTTGATGCTGCCGAACGCACCGAACAGCACGTTGGTGATGGACCGGTTCATTGCTTTGCCCATCATCACGGTCAGAAGCGTGCCCGATGCGCCGACGAGCGCACCCGATATGACGAGCACGTTGTTTGCCAGGACGAATCCGGTCGCGGCTGCAGCCACACCGGTGAACGAGTTGAGCAGCGACACGATGACCGGCATGTCGGCGCCCCCGATCGGCAGCACGAACAACACGCCGAGGACGAGCGCGGCGAGCAGCGCGACCGTGTACCAGGTCAACCCGTTGACGTTCATGATGACGAGTGTGGACGAGACGACGACGAGCAAAAGAATGAACGCGTTGACGACCTGCTGGCCCGGATACACGATTGGGCGGCCGGTCATCACTTCTTGCAGTTTGAGGAACGCCATAATGCTGCCGGCAAAACTGATCGCACCGATCACGCTGGTCAGCATGATCGTAAACGTTTGATCGAACGGCAATACGCCGTCGCCTGCGTTGGTCAGCTTGAGCAATTCGCCGGCGGCAACGAGCGCCGCCGCGCCGCCGCCCGCACCGTTGAAGAGGGCGACCATTTGCGGCATGGCGGTCATCTTCACCGCGCGCCCGGAATAGATCCCGATCGCGGCGCCGACAACGATGCCGATACCGATGACCCACCACTGCACGATGCCCTGCGTCAAAACGGCGACGAGTGCGATCAGCATGCCCAGCGCGGCTAAACGATTTCCGAACCGCGCGGTTTTCGGTGAACTAAGATAGCGCAATCCGAGAATGAAGAGGATGGCAGTCGCGAGGTACGCGTAGTCGACGGGATTCGCGGCAATTTGCGCCACTAGTCGCCGTCCTTCTTCTGCGGCTGCGGCGTACGCGGCCGGAACATCTGCAGCATGCGCTCGGTTACCGTAAATCCGCCGAACACGTTGAGTGATGCAAGGATGACGAGAATGACGCCGACGATTTGGTTGAACGGCGCATCAAACGTACCGGCAACGAGAATTGCGCCGACGAGAACGATACCGTGAATGGCATTCGTGGCGGACATCAGGGGCGTATGCAGCGTGGTCGGGACTTTCGAGATAACCTCGATCCCAACAAACACGGCCAAGATGAAAACCGTCAGTTCGGCAAGTAACTGTGCGCTCACGTGCGTCCTCCCGAACGTGCGGCGAGCGTCGGTTCGTGAACGATCTCGCCGTTGTTGACGATCGTCGTACCGCGCACGATTTCATCGCTCATATCGAGTGCGATCGCTCCGTCTTTGATGAGATAGTCGAGCAGCGTTTGCACGTTGCGCGAATAGAGTTGACTGGCATGCGTCGGCACGGTCGCTGCGAGATTGACGGGCCCGATCACGATGACGCCGTTGCCGCTGGTGATCGTCTGACCCGCTTGGGTCAATTCGCAGTTGCCGCCGGTTTCCGCGGCAATGTCGACGATGATGCTGCCGGGTGCCATTGCCGCAACCGCCTCGCGGGTAACGAGCACGGGTGCGCGCCGGCCGGGCACCGCTGCCGTAGTGATCACGACATCCGACGCCCCGATCGCTTTGACCATTGCGGCGCGCTGCCGCCCGACGGCTTCGGGCGACAACTCTTTGGCGTAGCCGCCGCTGCCCTCGGCCGATTCGCCGACATCGATCTGGAGAAACTTTGCGCCCAGCGATTGCACTTGTTCTTTGACGGCGGTGCGCACGTCATAGCCCGTGACGACGGCGCCCAAGCGCCGCGCGGTCGCGATCGCTTGCAATCCGGCAACGCCGGCTCCGATCACGAGCGCTTGTGCGGGCTTGACCGTACCCGCCGCCGTCGTGAGCATCGGAAAGTATTTCCCAAGCGTATCCGCCGCGATCAAGACCGCCTTGTATCCCGCGATATTCGCCTGCGACGAGAGCGCATCCATCGATTGCGCCTTGGTCGTGCGCGGAATTGCGTCCATGCTCAGGGCGGTGAGTTTGCGCTGCGCGTACCGTTCGACCGAGGGCGCATCGCCCAGCGGTGCCAGAAATCCAATGAGGATCGTCCCCGGTTGCAGGCCCTCGAGCTCCTCGTCACTGGGTTTTGTCACACGCACGACGACATCGGCATTCGCATACAGCGTCTGCGCATCCGATGCGATTGCAGCGCCGGCAGCGGCATAGGCGTCGTCGGAAAAATAGGCCCGCGCACCGGCTCCGCGCTCCACGCCGACGGTGATTCCGGCCTTGATGAACTTCGCAACCGTCTCAGGGATGAGCGCCACCCGGTTTTCACCCGGCGCGCGCTCCTTCGGCACGGCGATCTTCATGCGCCCCTACATGGGTGCCGCAGCCTGCCGAACCCTTCCCGGTTTAAAAGCGTGCGACCAGGCGGACTTCGTTTATCGGGGGTTTGTATGTGAGAATGCCCTGATCGATGAACACGGTTTGCATGTCTTGCAGCGTGCCCTGATCTATGCGCAGGTCGGGCTTGAAGTCGTAACGATCGGCCGATTTGATCAAGTCGATGGATTGTTTTGTGTACTTGCTATATGATGCAAGATTGTCCGGCGACGAGTAGCCGCTGCCGGCAATGTCGGTTGCGGCGCGGCGCAGCGCCGTCATCACGGCGCGGGCGCTGTCGGGATTGCGCAACAAGCTCGGACCGAAGAAGATACCGGTACCGGCGATCCCGGGTGGAACCGTGCCAATGATGCGGGCGAGTTTTTTCTCTTGGAAGATGTCGGTGAACGGTGACGATGTGAACATCGCGTCCACGGCCTTGCGTGTCAGTGCAACTTCTTGATCGGTGTTGGCAATGTTCACGCCGGTGACATCTTTGAGTGTGAGGTTGAATTTGCGCAGAATGACTGCAACATAATATTGCGATGTCGCGCCCGCGCCGCCGATCCAACCGATCTGTTTGCCGCGCAGTCCGCTCGCGTCGTGTTGGCCGGCATCGTAGAGATCCTGGCGGATCATCAGTGCCGTCGGATGACCGCGGCGCGGCTGATAGCCGGTCGACGCTACGAACTTAACTTCCAGCCCACGGTTCACCGCGTTGAAGAACGCCGCCGACAGGCCGGCCGCTGCAATATCGAGTTGGCCTTGCGAAACAAGTGCCATTGAGTCTTGACCCGCGACGACCGGATTGAGATTGATGTTGAAGCCCGCTTCACGTAAATAGCCGCGGTCGGCGGCGACGAACAGCGGCGCAAAAAGCGTCGACGGGACGAAGCCGGCCGTGAGCGTTTTGAGGTTTTGCGCGCGAACGATCGCGGGAAACGTGAGAGCGGCAGTCCCGGCGGCAACACCGCTGACGAAGCGAGCGCGAGTCGTCATTTCGATCGGGTCCTTTCGGGACGGGGAGCGTCAAGAATGGCGCCTTGCCGGAGCAGTTCGGCGCGCACTGCGACGGGCTCTGCTTGCGCACCGGAGGCGCTCAGCGCCGCTGCGATACCGGCAGCGTGACCCGTTGCGAATGCTGTTCCCATCACGCGAACCGACGAAAAAGCGTACGCATCCGCATCGAGCGTTCGGCCCGCTGCAAATAAATTGTGATGCGACCGGCTTTGAATTGCGCGCAGCGGGATGCCGTACGCACCGTCATCGCGCAAGCGGCGCCAAACGCTGCGCTGTCCCGGGCCCGGATGGTACTCAACCGGCCAGCCTCCCAGCGCAATACCGTCGGGAAATTGCACGCAGTCTTCGGCATCGGCGGTGGTCAAGCTGTAATGCGAAAGGATGTGGCGCGATTCGCGCGTGCCGATCGCCGGCCCGGTCGATGTGAGGTAGGCATTCGCGTGGCCCGGCATGGCGCGGATTGCTTCGAGATACGCCCACGCTTGACGGCGCCCCCGCCGTTCGGCAGCGCCGATCGATCGCGCGTCGCGCGCGTCGTATGCCTCGTCGGCCAAAAAAGCGATCACTTCATCGGAGCCGGGCAATCGGCAGACAAGCCCGTGCTCTTTGCTCAACTCGCGTACGCCGCGCGACTTGGCATGACGCACCGCATCCTGCCAGGCATTGCGCGAAACATCCGCGGCGCGGTCGATTCCGCCGAAGCGCATCGCGAGCGTACCGTTCTGCACCTGGCCGCTGCCGTCGCCGTAGCGGGTGTCGGCGCCGGCGATGCTCGCCAAATTCGCGTCGCCGCTAGCGTCCACAAACGCGTTTGCCGTCAAGTGCTTTTGGCCGCCGTGATCGGTAAACGTGATTTCGGTGATGCGCCCGGCGTGGCTTGTTGCGCCCGTCACCAGGGCGTGCAGAATCACGTCGACGCCGGCGGCTTCGCACACATTATCGAGTGCCACCTTGACGGGTTCGGGTGCCAGCAACGCGACGACGACGTTCGACGAGTGCATCCGGAGCGGGCCTTCATAGCCACCGTAGCGCGCGATCTCGTCAATGACCAGCGCGCCGACACCGCCCACACAGCGCAGCGGCGGATCGGCTTGCGTCCAAAACCCGCAATACGTCAGAACGCTCGAAAGCGTCGCGGCTCCGCCCAAGAACGGTGCACGCTCGATGAGCGCGACGCGCGCGCCACTTTGCGCAGCGCCTACTGCCGCCCCGACA
>Ga0302326_10012099_pt1 | contig 18462 bp, 14 predicted proteins | sample Palsa_T0_3_FD_202264 | JGI IMG/M metagenome (GOLD analysis project Ga0302326, IMG submission 202264) | Peat permafrost microbial communities from Stordalen Mire near Abisko, Sweden - Palsa_T0_3 | ecosystem: Environmental > Terrestrial > Soil > Palsa > Peat permafrost | place: Sweden: Abisko...
CAGCTAGAGCAACAGCAGCATCAACTGCAACAACAGCAACAGATGCTAGAGCAACAGCAGCAACAGCTTCAGCAGGAACAGGAGCGTCAGAACCAACTAAACGAACAACAGCGGCAATTTCAACAGCAATTGGAGAGTATGCAACGTCAGAATGAGCTTCTACGTAAGCAATTGGAGCAGGGGAAATCAGCGAATCAACCCGCAAAGGCACCGGCGACGAGTTATTCGAAGCCTGAAGAACTTAAGAGCTGGAAAGCAGACAATCCCTGGTTCGGGTCAGACTACACTAAAACACAATTTGCGGTTCGTTATGCCAAGCAGCTTCAACAGGAGCAACCGGATCTGGTTGGCCGTCCGTTTCTCGATGCCATTTCAGCCAAGGTAAAGGATACATTCGGTGCAAGTAAGTGAGGTTTGGGAACTCGAGTGTCAGTCTCCCCTGGGTAAATCCCCGGGCATTCGAAGATTGCCGGGGTGAACCGATCCCCGGCTCCCCGGGTAGACCATGACAATCTTACATGCGCCCGAATCACCATGGTTTCTGGGATTTTGATGACAGAGTTATCCCAAGACTGACCCCAGGTGTGGAATCCCTCGCAAGCCGAAACTCAACAGTCGCTTTATTTCCTCGGCGCACCTCGCGCCCCGCTCCGCGTGCATGAGTAGCATAGTGGTGTCGGTGTAGAGTCATCAGCGTAAGTCACCCGCATCCGGCTCAAGCTCGGCACCAGAGAGCGGCACCGAACAGGCAGCTCCCGGGATCTTGACGTGGCGCCTGACCCCTTTTCTTACGCCGTCAGGGCAGCAGAATGGGATCTGCGTCACAGCTTGTTCTAAAAAACGTAATCTGGGTTCGCAGTTCACATAGTGATCCAGACCATAACATGGCGCACGCAAACTGCGGCCTAATGGAATCTTGCGGTCAATGGATCAGTGCCGACCACGGTGTTACGAAGAAGCGGGAGAAAGCGGTGAGCGCTGAGCCATTGCGGCAGCATAGCCCCGCGCCAAGCCCCATCTCGGTGGCGGCTACGGGCGTTCACGCGGCTATCGCAGTCTTGACCCCCCTCGTGGAGAGCGCTTCGCCATCAAGTCTTGGCGGGCTTCGAGCCGCTCAAGGACGGCTGGAGAAGCATCACATGAGTCGCTTAAGGAGCGAGCGTCGCGGCCAGCTGGTCACGGCCGCCATCGGCCTGGCGCTAACTCTCACGATGGGCCTGGTGCTGCTCTTCGGCTATCGGCTCGTTACTGACATCCGTGCAAGCATCAATGCACTGCAGGCCGCGAGTGCTCTGCAAAGCTACCCCGAGGAGATCTCTGGTCAGCTAAGTGCACTGTGCGATCGTCTTGAGGCTCGCGCCTATTCCGGCCAAGCGCTCGCGGATCTGCAGAATACGGTCAGGCGTTTCGATCGGGATTTTCGGCAGCTATCTGACTCCGGGAACGACTCGCCGCAACTCGCCAGGGCGCTCTCGCTATGGCGGCAATACCGCAGTGTGATCAATCCGGTCGTCTCTTTCACGGGCCAGCCCTACGCGGATTCCAAAACCGCAGAGACCACGTTCTCGCCCGAAGGCCGCGAGCACTATGCCGCGGCGGAGCGCGCGCACATGTTTGCGGCGGACAACGCCAAGACATTGCAAACGCAGCTAGTGGATCTCGCCACGACGATTCAGCACACCTCCTCAGATGCTGCATTGCGTTTGCGGTCCCTACTGTTTGGAGGTGTGATTGCCGCACTGGTGCTGGCCGCGGCCGCAGCTTGGTTCCAGCTCATGCGCTCGCGGCTTCTGAGGGCACGCGCCGAGTTGCAGGAGGCTCATCAAAACCTGGTGCGCGCCTCCCGTCAGGCGGGAATGGCTGAAGTTGCCAGCAGTGTGCTCCACAACGTCGGCAACGTCTTGAACAGCGTTAACGTGTCCGCGAACTTGCTGGAGGAGCGGATGCGCACGTCCAAGGCTTCCGGGCTCGCCCGAGTCGCCGCGATGCTCCAAGAGCAGGGCGATCAACTCGGGTCCTTCGTCGCGAGCGACGAGCGGGGGAAACGACTGCCCACTTACCTTGCACAGCTCTCTTCCCAGATGCTAACTGATCGGGAGGCCGCACTTGAGGAACTGGCATCGCTGGTTAAGAGTGTCGAGCACATCAAAGACATTGTCAGGATGCAGCAGAGCTATGCGACGCACGGCGGTGTGGTCGAGAGTGTGGTTGTCGCCGATCTGGTAAACGACAGTGTGCGGCTGAATGCGGAAGCGTTCACCCGCCATGGGGTGACGCTCGCGTGCGAATTCCAGGAGGTGCCTGCCATTACGGTAGATAAACACCGGGTGCTGCAGATCCTGGTGAATCTCATCCGCAACGCCAAATATGCGTGCGAGGACTCGGGAAAAACCGACAAACGCATCATGATTCGGGTCACACCGTGTGCACTCGGGGTAGCGATCTCGGTGGTCGACAACGGCGTGGGAATCCCAGCCGAGAATATGACTCGAATCTTTAGCCACGGGTTCACCACCCGCGCCGGCGGCCATGGGTTTGGACTGCATAGCGCTGCGCTCGCCGCTCAGGAGCTCAAAGGCTCGCTGGGGGTCGCCAGCGACGGCCCGGGTTGCGGAGCCACCTTTAGGCTCGAACTACCAATCAATCCCGCGAAGGGCTCACCATGACTTCCCTCGGTGAACCCCTGATTCATCGGGTGCTCACGATTGATGACAACCCGGCCATTCACGAGGACTTCAAGAAGATTCTGGGCCGAGAGACCAACGCGGACACAGCACTCGCCGCGGAGGAGGCGCTGTTGCTGGGGGACGTGCTCCCGCAGAACGAGGACTCGCGCTTTGAGCTCTGCAGTGCGCTTCAGGGCGAGCCGGGTGTGGAGCTCGCTCGGCGGGCGCGGCTTGAGGGGCGTCCCTTTGCCGTGGCCTTCATTGACATGCGCATGCCGCCAGGCTGGGATGGGTTGAAGACGATTGAAGAGCTGTGGAAGGTCGATCCAGATGTACAGGTCGTCATCTGTTCGGCCTATACGGAGTACGGGTGGGCGGAGCTGCGCTCCCGGCTCGGTCCTTCCGACAAGCTCCTGGTCCTGAAAAAACCATTCGAGTCGATCGAGGTGCAGCAGGCGGCAAGTGCCTTATGCTGCAAGTGGCAAAACGCACGGATGCTCCGGCGCCATGTGGAGGATCTGGAGCACGTCATCGCGGCGCGCACAAAGGGACTGGAGGCGGCGAACCATCAGTTGCAGCAGCTCGCGACCCACGATGTGCTTACCGGGCTTCCCAATCGGGTCATCCTGCACGACCGGCTCGAACAAGCCATCGCTCACGCCACCCGCGAGCAACACGAATTTGCCGTACTTCTGCTCGATCTCGATCGCTTCAAGGTGATCAACGACTCCTTGGGGCACCGCGCAGGCGATGAGCTGCTGAAAGAGGTCGCGCAGCGCCTGAAGGGCGTCGTGCGCAGCGTCGACACGCTGGTGCGTCTTGGGGGCGATGAATTCGTGATCGTGATGGCATCGATCCAGACCCGGGATCAGGTTCCCGCGATCGCCACCCGGGCGATTGAGGTCCTGAAACCGCCGATCCGTTTACAGGAAGTCGACGTGCGAACTTCCGCGAGCATCGGCATCGCCTTCTATCCCACCGACGGGGTTACCGTCGAGATGCTGCTCGCGCACGCCGATGCGGCTATGTACAGCGCTAAGCAGACCGCGCACGGCACCTACCAGTGCTTTGCCACTTCAACCAGTACCTCCACGCGCGATCGGGTCAAATTCGAGAGCGAATTGCACGGGGCACTCGCTGCCGGGCAATTTGAACTGTTCTATCAGCCTAAAGTCGACACGGCTTCCGGCCGGGTGCATAGCGCGGAAGCCCTGATCCGCTGGCGACATCCCGAGCGCGGGCTGCTGCTGCCTGGGGAGTTCATTCCCATTGCCGACGAGTGTGGGTTACTCGATGAGATTGGCGAGTGGGTCCTAAGGGAAGCCTGCCGTCAAGCAAAACTCTGGCAGCAGCACGCAGACCGTCCAATGCGGGTCGCGGTGAATCTCTCGCCTTCGCAATTTCGACTGGGAAGTCTTCTCGAAATGGTCCGCGGCGCCCTGACCGCTGCGGAACTCGAGCCGCGGTTTCTCGAGGTGGAACTGACCGAGACCGCGGTGATGAGCAATGCGGAGGAATCGATATACATACTGGAGAGCCTAAGTCGTTTGGGCGTTCTGGTCTCGGTGGATGATTTCGGGACCGGGTATTCGAGCATGAGCTATTTGCGGCGCTTCCCGATCGACAAGCTCAAGATCGACCGCACCTTTGTGAAGGAGATGACCAGCCGCCCGGAGGATGCCTCGATCGTGCGTGCCATGGTCTCCCTCGCTCACAGTCTGAATCTGAAAGTGGTCGCCGAGGGCGTTGAAACGGGAGACCAGCTCGCACTGCTGCAGCAGCTCGGCTGCGATCAGTATCAGGGGTTTCATTTCAGCGAAGCGCTGCCGGCGAAGGATTTCGAGCAGCTGATTAGCACCGGTACTCGTCCCGCGCAGGCCTCGGAGATTGACCCGGCCGCCACCCAGAGTCGACTCGCGCTGGGCTGAAGCAGCAGGTCTCGGAGCGGATGTCACGGGGTTCTGTAGATGGCCCGTGCCTAGACTCCAAAACCCGCTACCGCATTACAGCGCAGAAGTTGCCGGTACCGCCAACTACCGCGATCGCGGGTTCTTCGGCCGACATCGTGGTTCCTTCAGAACTTCAGTCCGCTGTCGATGATCACCGGAGTGTTGGTCCAGCGCCCATCGGGCGTACGGTACCAGCCGCCGGCGGCGAGTGCACCGCCATCGATGTGAATCGTCGTGCCCGTGACCCACCCCGACAGGTCGCTCGCCAGGAACACGGCGCAGCCGGCGACATCGTTCGGAGCGCCAAAGCGCCCGAGGGGAATCCAGCTACGCACATGGTCGCGATACTTCGGCTGGATGTACTCGGAGGGTTTCACCTGCTCGGTCTCGGTCGCTTCAGGTGCGATGGCGTTGACACGAATACCGTGCGGGCCAAGCTCAAGTGCCAGACTGCGCGTGAAACCGCTGACCCCCGTCTTGAAGGCGGAGTAAATGCTGACCAAGGGAATGCCGCGGAACGCCTCGATGGTGGAGAGGTTGATGATGCTGGCTCCGTGGGCCGCCCGCCGCAGCAGCGGCAGCGCCGCGCGCGTCACCACGAACATATGGCGCAGGTTTACCGCATACAGCGCATCCCACTCCTCCTCGGTGGTGCGCTCGAATGGCTTCACCACGTTTAGGAAGTCGCCGACGTTGTTCACCAGCACGTCGAGAGCGCCGAAGCGCTGATCGATCGCGGCCATCAGCGCTTGCACCTGGGAGACATCGCGCACGTCGGTGACCGAGGCCCAGCTGCCGGTGCTGGCGGCCGCTAGCTCGCTGTGCGCTGCCTGCGCACGCCCAGCATCGATCTCGGCCACCACCACCCGTGCGCCGAGCGCGGCTAACGCTTGGGCGATCGCTAGTCCGATGCCGGCGCCGCCGCCGGTGACGAGCGCTGTCTTGCCGTGCAGGTTGACGGGTGGAACTTCGTTCATTTGCAGGATTCTCCGTTGCGGTCCTACCGCACAGCTAGTTGAGGCACGCCGTGTGCAGCAGGCGGTGGATGCTTCCGGACCCGACGTTCAGCCGGCATGCGATCTCCCGCGTCAGCGCCACAGCGCCCGCTGGCGCCTCTGCGGCGGGCAGAGCGCCCGGTAGCAGAGCGAGACAGACGAGCGCTAGCCGAGCGCACCACCCGATCGTGCTTGCAGTTCGGGTGCAGCTCGCTTCGCGGTGCGCCGGTCGACTTGCCAAGATGACAGTCGCTCGTACCGATAGAGGTTGCTGTCGCCATTGCGATCTCCCACCGCTCCATCGTTGTTGCTCTCCGCGGTGCAGCGTTGATCCGCCGGTTCGGCTGTCACGCTCGCGGACTCAGCTTAATAGCGAATTATGCACCACCCTGACCCCAATCGGAGCGCCCGGTCCGCTGGATCAGCTGCCGTTCCCATCGGAATGCACGGCCGCTACGTCATCAGGTCACTTTCGTGCGAACCCCGCAGCCTTCGCACGCGCGCGACGGCCTTGTCCCGCTCCGTCTGGATTGTGTGGGATCGTTGCCGGGTTCATCAATCTGTCGCCTGCGGACGGACGATGCTGATGCAGGTATGCTGTCGGTGTCCTGCCGCCGGCCGTTCTCTGCGCGAGAACGCTGCCATATCGGTCAATAAACCGATAGGCTATCGACGGATGTGTGGACGTCGTAGCCTCACGGTCGATCATCAGATGAGGAGAACCAAATCATGGCCGACAGCGTTTACAAAGTCATCGAACTCGTGGGCACCAGCAAGGAATCATGGGAAAAAGCGGCCGTTGCAGCGGTGAACCGCGCCGGCAAAACTCTACGGGACCTGCGCGTCGCCGAAGTGGGCCGCTTGGATTTGCAACTCAAGAATGGAAAGGTCGAAGCCTTTCGGGCACGGGTGAGCGTTTCCTTCAAATATGAGGGCGGCAGCTAATTTGCGTCACTGTTAGGGGTTGAGCGCGGTCCCGCTGTCCGAGCGGGAATGATCCGATTGCTCATCGAATTTGCGTCCCCGCCGAGACGGCGGGTGCGCGGCGTGTCGATGATCTGGATTGCGTGCTCGTCCCCGGAACGCTCGACTCGCGGTGTGCATGCCGCTGCGCCGCGCGCTGTTTGTCCAGCCTCCGGCGTGCGACAGTGCTGCATGGACGCCCGCGCCCGATGGTGCGACGATGCGCGCGTGCCTCGTGGAGTGCTTATTATTTCTCGACGGAATGAGCCGGCCCCGGCGTGGATGCCGACGGCGTCCGGCGTTGGATTCGCGAAAGCTTCGACGTGTCGCTGGGTACGGGAATGGGGAAGCTCAACGGCCGCATGCTCCGCATCGCTCATCTGGGTAATAGTAGCGAGCTCACTTTGCTGGCAGCGCCCGCCGCTTGCGAGATCGGAATGAAGCTCGTAGGTGTGCTGCTGAGCGACGGCGGTGCGCAGGTGGCAATGGACTATTTAGTGGGTCCTCGCGCCGGTTCCTCGCGCCGCCAGGCGCTATAGAGCCCGCGAATGATGCGATTGCGCACGAGCCAGATCGTCCTAAGTCTGCTTTGCCTGATGTACTTCATCACCTACCTCGACCGCGTCAACGTCAGCACCGCCGCGGCCGGATTCGCGAAGGAGTTCAAACTCAACAGGACCGAGGTCGGCCTGGTGTTCTCCACGTTTGCCTATCCATACCTCGTGTTCCAAATCATCGGCGGTTGGATTAGCGATCGCTTCGGCGCTCGCCGAACGCTGATTGCTTGCGGCCTGATCTGGGCCAGCGCCACGGTCCTCACGGGCCTCGCGGGGGGACTCGCCTCATTGCTGCTCGCCCGCGTGCTGCTCGGCTTGGGCGAAGGCGCCACCTTTCCTGCCGCCACCACCGCCATGTCTCGTTGGGTCGCGATGGGACAACGCGGTTACGCGCAAGGGGTCATGCATGCGGCCGCGCGGATCGGTAACGCCGTGGCCCCCGCGGTGATCGTCTTCCTCATGTCCGTGTGGGGTTGGCGCGCCTCGTTCTACGTGTGTGCGGCGCTCAGCTTTGCCTGGGTGGCAATCTGGGCGCTGACCTTCACCGAGCATCCGAAGAATCATCCGCGCATCACGGCGGCAGAGCTTGCAATGCTGCCGACGCCGGCCACGAGGTCGCTCCACGTTCCGTGGGGGCCTTTGTTCAAACGCATGGCGCCGGTGACCATGGTGTATTTCTGCTACGGTTGGACCTTGTGGCTGTTTCTCAGCTGGATTCCGCAATACTTCCTGCACCGCCATGACCTCGACCTCAAGAGATCCGCGCTCTTCTCATCGGGCGTATTTTTCGCAGGGGTGCTGGGCGACACGCTCGGGGGGATGGCGACCGACCAATTATTCAAACGTAGCGGCAGCCTCAAGCGCGCCCGCAGCTCAATGGTCTCGACGTGCATGCTCATGACCCTGCTGTCGCTCATTCCCCTGATGTTCACCCACGATCTCGGCATATCGCTCTGTTGTCTTTCCGCAGGCTTCTTCTTTTCCGAAATGACCATCGGCCCAATGTGGGCGATCCCGATGGATATTGCCCCTGACTACAGCGGCACGGCGAGCGGTATGATGAACACGGGTTCAGCTCTAGCGGCGATCATCAGTCCCGTTGTGGGCGGCTATTTGATCGACAAGACCGGTGACTGGCAGCTGCCGTTTCTCGGCAGCATGTTACTTATGGTCGCAGGCGTACTGCTCGCATTCCGCATGCGTCCGGGCAGCAGGTTCGAGGCAGTGTCTTGAGTCTCCACCACCCTGGACAAAAGCCAAACTGTCGCTCGCAGCAGGGTCGGCGAGAGGATTGGTCGTCTCGAGCTGGAAACGCTCGTCGCAGTCAACCATGCCCTCGCGGTCTTCCTCGGGTTTGCTTGTTCACATTCGTGCTGGGAAGACTACAAAGCCCGCAACGGCTAGCGCGCTATTTCCGCGCAATGGGTAATCTGCCGAGCGACACAGATGGACGGTGAGGAGCAGCGACAATTGCCGCTGGCGCAGCTCTCGCTCCTGGCCCTTGGTCTGGGCGTCATTACTGGCCTTGGCGCCGTGCTCTTCCGAGATCTGATCGGCCTTATTCACAATCTGTTGTTTACCGGTCATGCGGTCGTTCACTACGACGCCAACATTTTTACCGCGCCCGCGCCATGGGGTCCGCTGGTGATCCTGGTTCCTGTGCTGGGCGCCGTCCTCGTGACCTTCCTGGTGACCAATTTTGCTCCGGAGGCCAAGGGCCACGGGGTCCCGGAGGTAATGGACGCGATCTACTACAGGAGCGGAGTTATCCGACCGGTCGTGGCGTTGGTGAAATCTCTGGCCTCGGCCATCGCGATCGGAAGCGGTTCATCGGTCGGGCGGGAGGGGCCGATTATCCAGATCGGCTCGGCGCTCGGCTCCACGCTGGGGCAGATCATACGTATGCCAGCGGGGCAACGGATCTCGCTGGTCGCTGCGGGCGCAGGCGCCGGCATCGCAGCGACCTTCAATACCCCAATCGGCGGGGTGATGTTTGCTATCGAGTTGATGATGCCAGAAGTGAGCGTGGAGACCTTTCTTCCAGTCGCGCTCGCGACGGGGACTGCGACGTTCGTGGGCCGTTGGTTCCTCGGTGATGCGCCCGCTTTCCACGTGCCCACGATTCAAGCCATGGCGGTTGATTCGACCGCGTTACTCGTGCTCGTCCTGTTCGCGGTGCTGGGCGCCCTCTGCGGTCTCGGGGCGGCAGGTTTCATCCGGGGGCTACATCTGGCCGAAGACCTCTTCGATCGGATCAAGTCACGCTATCTGCGGCACATGCTCGGCATGCTGATCGTCGGGCTGCTGATGTACCTGCTGTTCCGCATTCTGGGTCAGTACTATGTCGATGGCGTCGGCTACGCGACCGTTCAGGCAGTGTTGGCAGGGCAGATCTCGACATTCTGGCTGCTGGGGCTGCTGAGCGCCTGCAAACTGTTGGCGACCTCGCTCAGTCTGGGATCGGGCTCATCCGGCGGCATCTTTTCGCCGTCGTTATTCATGGGCGCCACACTAGGCGGGGGCTTCGCGGCGCTTCTGAACGCCACCGGTTTGCCAATTCCGCTCAGCATTCCCGCCTTCGCCATGGTCGGAATGGGCGCGATGGTGGGCGGCGCAACCGGCGCCGTCATGACCGCTGTCACGATGATCTTTGAGATGACTCTCGACTACAGCATCGTGATGCCGATGATCGTAGCGGTAGCCGTGAGCATCGGTGCGCGCCGAGTGCTTTCGCGCGAGACCATCTACAGCTTGAAGCTTGTGCGCCGCGGCCGTGCCATTCCAAAGGCGCGTCATGCCAACATGTTTCTCGTCCGCTCCGCGCGCGAAGTGATGGACGCCGACATCCAGGTGTTGCCGGCGGAGGCGAGTTTTGATGATTATCTGCGGCAGCCCGAGCATGCCGGACGCCTACGCCACGTCGTGGTCACTGACAAGGGTCACATCTACGGGGTGATTCGCGTCAACACAGGCATTCGCCGAGGGTTGGAGGGCGCCCACACCGGGGTGAGTCTGAGTGATGTCGCCAGTCGCAACTTCACCGTCGTGCGCGAGGACGAAACCGCCTTCGACGTGATTCGTCGCATGTGGCGTCGGAAAGCCATCATGGCGGTGGTCGTGCGCGGGCGCGGAGTGCCACGTGGGAGCGACGTCGCCGGTGTAATCACCAAGGAGCATGTCGCTGACTCGGTAGCCGATAGCATCAAAGCCTATCCGGAATAGGCGCGCCGAGTTCTTCAATAAGGCAGTGTTGACAAGATTCGATCATTCGATCGAGGGTTCTCGACATCGCTTTGGAGCGAGCTGGCAAGTCGAGTGCCGTGATGTCCCTACTTGGGCCCAGCATCCCGGAGCAATGGCGAAGCATCAGGCTTCCCCAGTCTGTCACTGGGCCTCGAGGCTTAGCGCAGCTGCGCTAACAGAAACTCGCTTGTCCGGCCGTTGGCGAGCGCTGCCGCCGCAGCGTTGTAATGTGCCCCATTGTGCCGCGAGAAGGCATGACGCTGACCCGGGTAGCTGTAGACCATCGCGTTAGGTTTGCCGGCGAGTGCCGCCTTGATCGCGGCTTGTGCAGGCTTGGAAATGAACTCGTCCTCCTCGCCCAGATGCATCAACAAGGGCGCATGGAGACTGTCGACCTCACCCAGGTATCTCTCGGTGTCACCGCCGTGATAGGCGACTGCAGCGGCGACGTCGTAACGCACGGCCGTCAAGAAGGTCATCAGCGCACCCAGGCAGTAGCCAAGGACCGCAACCTTTCCGGTGCACTCGGGCAGTTTGGTCACCGCATCGACGGTGTCCTTGACGTCCGCAGCGCCAACGTCTCTGTTATAGGCTTGATAGAGGCGAAGGCCGTGCTGCCAGTCTTGCTCTGAAGTGACACTGAGATCAACACCCGGCTCTTGGCGCCAGAATAGGTCCGGTGCGACCGCGATGAAGCCTTGCTCGGCCAATTCATCACAATGCTTGCGAATATCGGCGTTCACGCCGAACAACTCTTGTAGAACCACGACGGCCGGAGCCGGCAAGTCTTCCGGTCGAGCGATGTAAGCGCCAAACAAGCCGTCCTGTCCGTTTATGGTGATTTTATCTTCCATTTGCGTTCTCTCGAGGCGACTAGATCTGTACGGAATCTCCGCCGACCCTAACCGAATCGACGGAGATCATTTGCCTGGGAGCGGGGCTACCCATTGACGTGTGCGGACGTGGCAGCCTCTTCGATGAGCTTGGCTGTTTCCTTCGGGTAAGACATGTAGGCCACATGGCTGGAATTTACTTCAACGGTCTTGGCACGGGCGCGCTTCGCCATCATCCGTTCCTGGTCCGGATTGATCGATCGGTCTGCGGTGGCCACCATGTACCAGGTGGGCTTGGTCTTCCAGGCGGGCTTCGTAACCTTATGGGTAAACGAGTCGGTGGAAATCGGCACCTGCGACACAGCCATGAACGCCGCCTTCGCGGGCGGAATATCCGCTGCGAAGTCGGCCGCGAAATGCTCCTGGTCTATCCACCAGTTACCGTTGCTGTCCGGCTTGAACGCCTTGGATGCTTGCGGCAGGGCTTGTTCGATCGACGCACAGCTCTCACCTTCATCGAGCGCAAATGCGGCAATATAGACAAGCGCGGCGACGTTTGGATGATTGCCGGCCTCGGTGATGATGGACCCGCCGTAGCTATGGCCCACCAGAACCACTGGTCCGCCCATGGCGTCGATCGCAGCCTTCGTGTACTTCTGATCCTCGGCGTAGGAGGTCTCGGGAGGCTGTGCCACCGACACGTTGTACCCATCATTCTTGAGGATGTTAGCGACGGCTTCCCAGCCGGAGCCGTCGGCGAAAGCTCCATGCACCAGAACCACGTTCTTAATATGTTGTTTCACGACCATTCCCCTTTGCAGTAAAGAGCCACTCGGACCAAGTGATTTTCGAAGTCGAACGCGGCCACTAGTTGCCGTGTACACCGGTGGCTGCGTCTTCGATGAGCTTGGCTGCTTCCTTCGGGTGAGACATATAGGCCACATGACTGGCGTTCACTTCGACCGTCTTGGCATGAGCACGCTTCGCCATCATGCGTTCCTGCTCCGGATTGATCGACCGATCTGAGCTAGCCACCATGTACCAACTGGGCTTGCTCCTCCAGGCGGGCGTCGTGACCTTATGGGTGAACGAGTCGGTGGAGATCGGCACCTGCGACACCGCCATGAACGCCGCCTTAGCCGGCGGAATATCCGCCGCGAAGTCGGCCGCGAAATGCGCCTGCTCTATCCACCAGTTCCCGTTGCTGTCCGGCTTGAACGCCTTGGAGGCTTGCGGCACGGCCGCCTCGATCGACGCGCAGCTCTCACCTGCATCGAGTTCAAATGCTGCGATGTAGACCAGTGCCGAGACGTTCGGATCGTTGCCGGCCTCGGTGATGATCGAGCCGCCGTAACTGTGCCCCACCAGAACGACTGGGCCGACCATGGCGTCGATTGCGGCCCTCGTGTACTTTTGGTCCTCGGCGTAGGAAGTCTCGGGCGGCTGCGCCACCGACACCGTGTAGCCATCCTGCTCAAGGATCTTCGCGACGGCTTCCCAGCCGGAGCCGTCGGCAAATGCGCCATGCACCAGGACCACGTTTTTGATACCTGTTGGCGGCGCGGCGACAGCCTCCTGAGTACTCCCCAGCAGCAGAGTCGAGACGATCAGCGCGGTAGCGGCTCCGTAAAGCTCTTTCATTTCAATTTCTCCATCGGGCAGATCTTTATTCGATTGCACTCGCATCGGGCGCAGGCGAAACCTACCGGGCCGGCGACGAGCCCGCGTCACGACAATAGGGAATACGGGACTAGCTCTTTCGCGTGTTCGCTAGCGACACGAGGTAACGCGGGAGGCGCATGGTCCAGTGGTTGTGCTTTCGCAAAGCGCCTCGGTCACGAGTCGTTCCCGTTCACTTCGATTTCGCGGCGCCCATACAGGCGGGCATCCAGGGAGGCGGCACCCGGTCCCAAGCAGATCAGCGCTGCGGACATTACAGTGAACTCAAGGCGCGCCATGCCTGAGTCAAACAGCAATAAATGTACGGGAAAACTCCATTTAACCGTCAGAAGTAGGCCGCTTGCGCTAAGTAGTACGCTGGCGATCGGCGTCATGAAGCCGATGATTAATGCGCTGCCAGTGAGGAAGACCAATAAGGCGACGAAGGTAACGCCAGTACTCACCGACCCATGGTTGGCGGTGATGAGCAACAACGCCTGCGAAACCACGGCAACGCCCACGACGAGGCGGAGGAGCAGCAAAGAAACGCCGGGGCAACCTGTGGGAAAACCTGAGAAAGTCCGTTGCAGGGCCATGGCACCTCCCCGCACCTCCCCGCCTGAATGCACGGAGTGTAGCTGCGCAACTCGCCCAGAGCGTCCCGCCAAGCAGGTACTCGGGGCTACCACTATTGAGTTACCGCCCGCCTATAGAGTGATGACGCCGCGACGAATTCCAATCGCAACGGCCTGGGTGCGGTCCTTGGCTCCAAGTTTGTCCATAACGCGTTTGACGTGCACCTTGACCGTGTCCTCGGAGATTCCCAGATACTCACCGATATCACGGTTGCGGTCACCTTCTGCAATTCGTCTCAGGACCTCGACCTCGCGCTCCGTGAGTGGGTCTCCCCCGACGTAGACAGCCAGATTTTCGGCCACGGCGGCAGGAAGATGCTTGCGTCCGACATGTACCTTGCGGATGACTCCGACCAGTTCGTCGAGCGAGGCGCTCTTCAAGACATAGCCGAATGCTCCGGCCGTGAGCGCCCGCTGGACCTCATAATCGCCCTCGAATGTCGTCACGACGATCACCCTGGCCTCCGAAAACTCCTCCCGAATGGAGGCGATCGCGCTGATCCCGCTCATGTCAGGAAGCCTGAGGTCCATGAGAGTTATATCCGGCCGGTGTCTCCTGAATTGCTCAAGAGCCTCCTTAGCCGTGCCTGCTGTCCCGACCAATTCCAGATCGTGTTCATTCGCAACGACGGTCGCAATCCCCTCGCGGAAAAGAGGGTGATCGTCGACACAGAGGATTCGGATTGGTGTACTCATGACGTGTTACCGCGGAAGTAAAGCTTTCCAAGCCAAGACATCGACCCGTGAGGGTTGGAACGCTCAAAGGCTGCCGTGGCCGGCACTATCAAGTCAATTTCGGTTCCGGCTCCCGCCGCCGTTCTGATTTTAACTTGTGCCCCGATTTTGGCTGCACGCTCACGCAATCCCGACAAGCCGAAATGTCCTTCCCGCCCGCCCTTTAAGACCTCAGGGTCGATTCCCTTACCGTCATCGCGGACAAGAAGACGGAAGTGAGTTCGCCCGTACTCCAGCACAGTCTCGACCGTCGAAGCGTGCGCATGCCTGAACGCATTCGCGAGCGCTTCCCCGCCGATGCGATAGATCTCGTCTCGTACAAGCGGCAGTAGCGAACGCGGCGTGCCTTCGACTACCACTTGATACTTCACCTTATTTGGGGTTGCCAAGTCCTTTGAAATCTGGGTCAATGCGCGTTCCAGATTTTCCTCTTCGGAGTACCGCAAACGAAGGCCGCGGACCGTGTGGCGGCTCTCATCGGTCAGTTGCCGCAAGAGTTGCGAGACACGCTGTACCAGCGGTTTCGCAGTCGCAGCTGGCGCAATTTGACGGTCCGCGACTTCCAACTGGAGCGACGCGCTCGTCAAGCCCTGCAGAACTGTGTCATGCAGCTCTTGCGCAATCCGCGTTCTCTCACCCAAGCGCTCCTCAATGCGAATTGTTAGCTGTCGCGAGACTTGCCGGATTCGGAGGCGATAGAGGATCCGGGCCGTCAGTGCTATTAGCAGGCCGACAGCAGTTCGAAACCACCATGTCTCCCACCACGGCGGAAGAATGCGAATCGCCACCGAGGCGCCCGGCTGTCCCCATGGCCCTCGTAGGGTCGCTCCCTGGACACGAAAGACATAACTGCCCGGCAATAAGGCCGTGTAGTTCGCGACGCGGCGTTCGCTCCCGACTACCGTCCAGTCTTCGTCGAGACCGTCGAGCCTATAGCGATAGCGGTTGCTCGGCGGGTTGGTGAAGCTGAGCGCCGCGAACTCGAACGCGAAGCTGTTTTGGTCATGCGTGAGCCTCAATTGATCGGTGTAGTCGATTGCGCGCTTCAAAGGCGAGTCCGGTCCAACCGGTACTGGCCTGCCAAAGAGTTGGAACGAAGTGAGCGCGACCGAAGGGGTGTATGCGAGCGATGTCGCGAGCTTTTCTGGGTAAAAGGCTACCGCTCCCGCGAACCCGCCGAAGTAGAGCACTCCGCGAGGGCTCCGGAAGCAAGCGCTCCACCCGGTGAAATCGCGTCCCGGCAGCCCATCCTGCACCGAATAATTGTGAAACTGGGCGGTCTTAGTCGAAACGGTCGAGAGACCCTCCGTCGTGCTCATCCAGATTTCGTGCCGGCTGTCCTCGAGCAGGCAAGAAATGGAGTTAGCGGCCAGGCCGTCGCGCTCGGTATACCAGCGGCTGGTGTGGGCGGAGGGATCGAAGCGGAACAGCCCGTCCGGCGTGCCTGCCCATATCTCACCGTTCGACGCGGCAAGCACCCCATAACCCCTGACCGAAAGACCCTCCTTGAACTCGATGAAACTTCCCGTCGTGGGATCGAAGTGGAGGACCCCCGATACTCCGCTAATCCACAACGTGCCCTTGTTGTCCTCCATCAGTGAGACGTACAGCGTCGAGCCCCCCTTCCCGAACCGGAATGAGCGAAAGTTGTCGGTGACGGGGTCATATCGGTTCAGGCCGTCCACAGTTGTTGCCCAAAGGGTTCCGGCGTGGTCCACAAGCAGATGAGTAACAGTGTCGTTGCTCAAGCTCGAGGGATTTGCGGGTATATGTCGATAGAGCTTCGCCTTGCTCGAGAACAGATCAAGCTTCGCGAGCCCTTGTCCCGATGTGCCGACCCAGAGAGCCCCGGAAAGATCTTCGACAATTGAGAGCACATCGCTGCCGCTAGCAGTGCCCGGAAGCCGGAGCCTTGTATAGCTACGGGTCGCCCTCTCGTACTTGCTGAGCGCCCCTGTCGTGCCGACCCACAGTGCGCCGTGCCGATCCTCGTACAACACGTTCACCAGCTTCTCGCCGAGATTGTCGGAATCAGCGAAATCAAACGGCAACGGATCGAATGGTCCTGAATGTGGTGTGAAGTAGTTAGGTTCGGAGGCTCCAAACGCGACCCAGATGTTGCCTTCACGATCCTGCATCAGTGTCGTGATTCGGTTCTCGGACAGACTCTCGGCGTTGAGCGGGTCGTTACGGTAGCGGGTCGCCCTCAATCGGCTGCGATCAAGCCTCAAGAGACCATCCGACTGCGTTCCGACCCACAGTTGTCCGTCGCCATCCTCAATAATCGAGCTCACACCGGTGAGCTCATCGGTGATCCTACGGCGCTCGGCGAAAGAGTATTGAGTGAGCACACCCGACTGCCGATCGAGAACGGCAAGGCCGTCGCCCGATGCGTGAATGATCCACAGCGTGCCCGAATGATCCTCGTAGATCGACATCTCCCGGGGTTCATGCAACGGCACGCGCATCGTCACGCGCGCCGCACTTCTGTCGAATGCATCGAGACCATCCGCGGTTGCAACCCAGAGGGTGCCGTTTCGGTCGATGCCGCTTGACCTGACGTCGTCGCTGCTGAGACTCGAGGGATCATCACTGCGATGACGAAAGACCGTCGCGCGCCCTGTCGCAGGGTTCATTCGATAGAGACCTTGGTCGGTAGCTATCCAGAGATTCCCGTCACCGTCCTGGCTGATGTGTCTGGGAGCAACAACGGGCTCGGGGGAATCGCTTAAAGGAGAGGAGGAGGGCGGGTCCAATCGATAGCGGGTGAAAGTCTCCGTAGTGGGGTCATACCGGTTAACAATACCGGTGGAAGCCAGCGGAGCGGCCCAGAGACTGCCGTCTCGATCCTTAAAGAGAACGCGAACGTAAGAGTCGTTGAGACTGCGCGGATCGCCATTCACGTGCTTGAACAGCCGAAAGCTGTAGCCATCGTAGCGATTCAAACCATACTGCGTGGCAAACCAGAGAAAGCCACGGTTGTCCTGAACGATATTCGAAACGCGCGCCTGCAACACTCCTTGCGCGCGGGTGAGTCGTAAGAACCGGAGGTCGTGGCCGTCGGTGACCGCAATACGGACAACGTTAGGATCGACGCGGACTTGCCGCACCGTGCCGGCTGCATTGATGCCTTGCTCTGCCAGGGCGCTGCTCGCGTACGGCACCAGTAGTGCAAAAGCGGCGAGTGCGACCGTTCGCCTCGGAGCGTCGCTCATTTAATTGGTTCGTCTCAGCGCGGAGGCATATTTGCATGTCCCGCGTCTCCGAAGGTCGACTCTACTAGAATCTTGCAGCCGAATTGGCTGAAAGCCGGAGCTCACCCAATGCGGTCAGGGTCGTGGAGGCTTCGCCGTAGAGCCGGGCAGGCACGTGCGGTGAAAGGGATTGCATTCGAATACATCTTTAATCTACATGAGATATCACTTTCATTAGATTGAAATACCGACATATTTGCGCCCCGGCTCGTATCCGATGAACCTCCTGAGTGATTGAGTGCCCGTGAGTTGCCGCGTCCGGAGACGGTCGAGCTACCCCGGGCGTTACCCAGCGAAATGTGCGCTGTGGTGATCGCGTATGAGACTTATTGGGACAGCTGGTGACCGCGGATCGCGAAGTCGCGAAGTCGCGAAGTCGCGAAGTCGCGAAGTCGCACCGGCGACTGACGACCCCCTCGGATTGGAATTCCGTTGGTCGCGGGTTCGGTTCCAGGAGAAGGACTCTAACTCGGGCGGTTTACGAAAGAGATTCACAGAGGTAGAAAAACCCACCTTGATTTACCCGCTAAATTGCCCGCTGCGAGAGTGAGGCTTAAACGGGCGTTTTGTTAGACCCGTAGCGGGTAACAACAATCCATCCGGCGCAGGCCGCCGGCGTTCGTGTGAGTGCGTTTTTCCGATCCAGCCCTCGCGCGACGCGCATCTCCGCGCAAATGTCTTTGGGCTGTCTCCGCGAGCACCAATCTAACCCGCCCGCATTGCCGCGGATCGTGAGAAGTCTGCTAGCGGATGATAGCGAGATACCCCATGCGAGCTTTTCATTTTAAAAGGATCTTCAGGAAGTCGTGTGGGTAAATTAGAGGCTCAAACGTGATCCGAAGGTCTATTTTCATAGGCTTTTGACTCGTTTTTCGAGGCCGCGATTTTTGGCATCATATTCGGATGGCCAAAACGACACGACCACGGCGTCTGTGGGACGCATATCGATTTCCAGGTTTTCGACCGGAGCCGA
>Ga0302326_10012101_pt1 | contig 18460 bp, 9 predicted proteins | sample Palsa_T0_3_FD_202264 | JGI IMG/M metagenome (GOLD analysis project Ga0302326, IMG submission 202264) | Peat permafrost microbial communities from Stordalen Mire near Abisko, Sweden - Palsa_T0_3 | ecosystem: Environmental > Terrestrial > Soil > Palsa > Peat permafrost | place: Sweden: Abisko...
CGATGTCGACCTCGGTCGTCGTCATGAGCTTGTGAATCGGACAGGCCGCGACGGCGCGGAGCAGGGTCGCCCGTTGCTCGTCGGTGAGCGGTCCAAGGAACGTGAGCCGGACGCGCAGGCGGTACTTCCCTTGCCGCTCCTCGCTCGCGTCGCGCTCGACGTGTCCAGCGACGCGCTCGAGGGGGATCTGGTGGCGCCTGGCGTACCAGACGGCCGTGAGTGCCTTGCAGGCAAGGAGGGAGGCGTCGAAGTAGTCGTGCGGCCCAGGGGCCGAGTCGGCGCTGTCGGGAGGCGTGACGTCGGCGTGCAACGTGTGCCCGCGCGTGTGGAGCGTCTGGGGGTATTCGTTGGCCCTCTCGGTCTCGAGGTCGATCGTGTTCACGTTGGCTCCGCCCAGGATACGGGACGAGCGGCCAGGCGGCGATCCGATGCGCGGCCAACCGAGGTGACCCTGCTGCCGGCCTTCGCCTCAGCGGCCCGCGCCTGACGCAGCGGCGTCGAGCGCCGCCGACAGGGTGTCGAAGTCGAGGGAAGCATCGTGGCGGACGCCGTTGATGAAGAACGTCGGCGTGCCACTTACGCCGCTTCGCACGCCGCCGGCAAGGTCGTTGCGCACACGCGGGCGGTACGTCCCCGCCCGGAACGCGGCGCCGAGCTCCCCCACGGGCAGGCCCAAAGACTCCGCCAGCGCGCTGTAGAGCTCTGCGCCCAACATGTCCTGGTTCTCGAAGAGCGCGTCATGCATCCCCCAGAACTTGCCGTGAGCGCCCGCGAACTCGGCCGTCTCGGCGGCGGCCTCGGCGTGCGAATGCACCTCCGTCAGCGGGAAGTTGCGGAACACGAAGCACAGGCTCTGGCCGCGGTTCCTTTGGAGCTCCTTCACGATGGGGTAGGCCTCGCCGCAACCGGGGCACTGATAGTCGCCGTACTCGACGAGGGTGACGGCCGCCTGCTCTGGGCCCGCGACGTGATCGGACGATGTGACCGGTATCTTGAGCTTGGCCATGGTGAGTTCTCTCTCGAGTTTGGAAGATTGCTTCGATACGGCCCCCCTTCGGCTCGAAGTCGGCGAGTAGCGGAAGGTGTAGGTGCCGAGATTTCCGCGAACGCGCGGTGGTACCAGGCTGCAATTTTCGTAGCCCCATGCGCTGCGCGAGCGCGATGGAGGCGGCGCGCGTGCCCGATGGGCATTCCGCCGGCTCGGCCCCGGAGGTTGTTGCGTCCCGCCCGCATGCGCGTTTGCCTCGTGAAGAACAGAAACGCCACAAGCAGGCGGTACGGCCGGGGTTTCATCGCCGCTGGCGCGCCAGCCTCGGGGAGGCGCGCGATGGCGTGACCCCCGCGCAGGCCCTTCGAGAGCACGCCCCGCCGTTCCGGTATATAGGGTCGGTCGACGGGTCATGGACGAGACTGAACTGCGGGCCGAGATCGCACGGCGAAGGACGTTCGCGATCATCGCCCACCCCGACGCGGGAAAGACGACGCTCACCGAGAAGCTGCTGCTCTACGGGGGTGTGGTGAAGCTAGCCGGCGCCGTGAAGGCCAAGCGCGGGCGGGCGTCTACCGTGAGCGACTGGATGGAGATGGAGCGGGAGCGCGGGATCTCGATCACCACGAGCGTCCTGCAGTTCCCCTACCACGGCTTCCGGATCAACCTCCTCGATACGCCGGGCCACGCTGACTTCAGCGAGGACACGTACCGCACCCTTCATGCGGTCGACGGCGCGGTGATGCTGCTCGACTGCGCAAAGGGCGTGGAGCCGCAGACCAAGAAGCTCTTTCGCGTGTGCCGGCAGCGCAAGATGCCGATCTTCACGCTGGTCAACAAGATGGATCGGCCCGGTCGCGACCCGTTCGATCTCGTCGGAGAGGTCGAGAGCGTCCTCGGCATCGCCGCCTACCCGTTCACCTGGCCCATCTTCCGCGGCGGTACGTTCGTCGGCGTCTGCGAGCGCAGCACACGACGAGTTCACGTCTTCGACCCCGCACGGGCTGGGTCGAGCGCTGCCGTCGGGGCCGAGATCGTGGAGGGCCAATGGCTACCGGTCGACGACCCGGCCATCGTCGAGATCGTCGGCGAAGAGGGTCGGGCTCGGCTCCTCGACGAGCTCGCGCTCCTCGACGTCGCCGGAGACCGCTTCGACCGCGAGAAGTTCGAGGCCGGAGAGGTGTCCCCGATGTTCTTCGGGAGCGCCATCAACAACTTCGGACTCCAGTCCTTCCTCGACTCCTTTTGTGAGCTCATGCCGTCGCCGCGCCCCCGCGCGACCGTGTCCGGCTCGCTCGATCCTTCGACCAGCGGCTTTAGCGGGTTCGTCTTCAAGATCCAGGCGAACATGGATCGCGCCCATCGCGACCGCGTCGCGTTCCTGCGCATTTGCTCGGGCCACTTCGACCGGGGAATGAAGGTTCGACAGGTGCGTACGGGCCGCGAGATGCGGCTCAACAATCCGACCCAGTTCGTCGCCCAGGAGCGCACCATCGTCGAGCAGGCCTTCGCGGGCGACGTCATCGGCATCTACGACACGGGCGTCTTCGAGATTGGCGACACGTTGACCGACGGCCCGGACGTGATCTTCGAGCCCATCCCCAGCTTTGCGCCGGAGTACTTCGCCCGCCTCGTCCCCGATGACCCCCTGCGTCGCAAGCAGCTCTTGAAGGGCATGGAGCATCTCGCGCAGGAGGGGACGATTCAGCTTTACCGGCCGGTCGTCGGTCGAAGCGGCGAGCTCTTGCTCGGCGCGGTGGGCCAGCTCCAGCTCGAGGTCGTCCGGTATCGCATGGCCAGCGAATACGACGTCAAGGCGCGGGTCGAGCCTGTCCCGCACCAGGTGGCGCGCTGGGTCTCGCGGGTCGACGGAGCGCCTGTCGACGTGCAGGAGCTGGCCCGCGCGGGGTTCGGCATGGTCACGATCGACGTGCGCGACCGGCCGGTGGTCCTCTTCGAGGGCGAGTGGTCTCTGCACGCGGCCGAGCGGTACCACCCGGAGCTCGCCTTCGCCGAGACCGCGGTGGGTGTCGTCGTTCGCAAGGATTGAGTCGCCTCGGACCGTTGCCTTTCACGACGGGCCGACGACCTTTGCGCCGAGCGTGAGCAAGTCGGCCTCGTTCGTGTCGGACACCAGCGCGTACCCGAGATCGGCCCCCCGCCATAGAAGGACATGGAAGCCCCGCGACGTCTCGAGAGACCCTCGCGCCGTGCCGATGGTCTGATTGCCGACCGTAGGCCAGCGTAGTCCCGCCGACGGAAAGACGAAGAGGGTGATGACGTGCAAGCGTCGTCGGAAGACGAGGATCGCCGCCTTGCGATCGACGAAGTAGCCGACGAGGCCGCCCTGAAGGGGAAAGTCGTCGTCCCCCGCGAAGGCGGTGAGGGGCGCGAAGTCGAGCTTGCCCTCGAACCACGGTTTGACCTGATGAATGCCGCCGCTCTCCACTTCGAGCGGACGCTGGGCATAGAGGACACGCAGGTGATCGTTGACCGCTTCGGCCACCATCGCGGCGTCGGGCACGCGAGCGCGCCACACGAGGACCGGCACGATCGCCATCGCCGCACCCATGGCCATTGCCGCGACCGTCCGGACGACGCTGGAGCTCCGGGTGCCCGCCACGGGGCGTTCCCACCGACCGTGAAGCGCGCGCTTCAGCGATGCGGGCGCCTGCCTCGGCGACAACCGTTCGAGGAGCGTCGAGAGCTCCCGGTCCGCGAGCTGCTCGTGCCGGCACCCCGGGCAGCCGGCGAGATGCGACTCCAGCGCGAGACGGAGCGGCGCGTCGAGGGTGCCTCGATTGTAGGCGAGCAGGTACGAGCGAGCGTCGTTGCAATCCATGCGCATCACCTCGAGTAGTCGCGAAGCCGCTCGCGCAGCGCGGCACGCGCCCGGGACAGCCGTGACTTGATCGTGCCGACGGAGCAGCCGAGCACCTCGGCGAGCTCGCTCTCCGTCAGCCCTTCGACGTCGAGAAGAATGACCGTGCGCGCGTCGATCGACAGCGTCGCCAGGGCCGTCTCGATGTCGTCGCCCACCATCGCACGCATCCGCTCGAGTTCGTGGTCTCCACGCAGCGGCTCGCGTGTCGACGCTGCCGCGTCGGAAGGGTCGCTGTCGTCGTTCGGGTAGGGGTGCACCGGGTTGCTGCGCTTGCGTCTGTACGAATCGATGTAGGCGTTGCGGAGAATGCGGAAGAGCCACGCCCGCAGGTTGGTGCCGGCGGCAAACTGACTGCCGGCGCCGAGCGCGCGCGCAAACGTCTCTTGAACGAGATCCTCGGCGTCGGCGTCGGACCCGGTGAGGCGAAGGGCGAGACGAAAGAGGCCATCGGTGTGCCTCAGCGCGTCGCGCGGCGTCAACGGGTCGGTCGTCACTGGGGATGCATACACCGCGGGATCCACACGGCCAACGGGCACGACAGGCTCGAGTGAGCGTGGGGGAGCTTCGAGCAAGTACACCCTCGCCAACTCTCCAACGAGACTCGCGGCCCGATCGTTCCATCGCTTTTTTCAGCAACGAATGGGGGCGCTCGACCGTTCACTCGGCCGACGGTTCTCACGGAAGGCCATGCACATGAATATGGATTGGAAGCGACGCGACTTTCTGCACTTGCTGGGCGCCGGCGGGGTGGTGTTCGCCTCGGGGCTCGCGGGTTGCGCCTCACGAGCGATGGGGGCAGGGGCCACGGCGTCGGGATCGGGCGCCGCGCCGCCGCTACAGAGCGACGATTTCTTCTTCCTTCAGCTCTCCGACACCCACTGGGGCTTCAAGGGCCCCCCGAACCCGCACGCGGACGTGACCCTCGAGCAGGCCGTCGCCGCGATCAACGCCGCAGACGTGCAGCCGGACTTCATCGTATTCACGGGCGATCTCACGCACACGACGGACGATCCCGTCGAGCGCCGCGACCGCATGGCCAAGGTGCGCGACATCGTGTCCAAGCTCAGGGTCACCGACCTTCGCTTCCTGCCCGGAGAGCACGACGCCGCGCCCGACCACGGGGACGCGTTTCGCCAGGCCTTCGGCGACATGCACTACTCGTTCGATCACAAAGGGGTGCACTTCGTGGCGCTCGACAACGTGTCGGCGGGCGGAGCCGGCATCGGCGGCGAGCAGATGCGGTGGCTCGCGGCCGACCTCTCACGCGTTCCGACGACAGTGCCCGTCATCGTCTTTGCGCACAGGCCGCTCTTCGACCTCTACCCGGACTGGGACTGGATGACGAAGGACGGAGCGCAGGCACTCGAGGTCCTGGGGCAGCGCGACAACGTCACGGTCTTCTACGGCCACATCCACCAGGAGCTGCACCGGGTGACCGGCAAGATCGCGCACCACGCCGCTCGCTCGCTGGTCTTCCCGCTGCCGGCACCGGGGTCGGTGCCGAAGAAGGCGCCGCTCGTATGGGATCCGAACAGCCCGGATCACGGCCTTGGTTGGCGCAAGATCGCGATGGAGCGAGCGGCTGCGCGGCTCACCGAGGTCGCGTTCCGGTGACCCGTGCGCGAGCGTGGAGCAGGCTGCGAGGACTCGCGATCGCCACTGGCCTCGGGTTGGCATCGTGTGCCGCCCGGGCCGCCCAGACGAGCCGTCCATCCAGTACCGTCGCGAATTCCCCAACCGGATGCGCGAACGGTTCTCCTTCGTTTGCTGCCGAAGTCCAGCCCATCCTCGAACTCCGCTGCTTTCATTGTCATACGCAGGACGGCCCGGCCGCCGAGGAGCACGATTTTTCCAGAGCCGAAACGCTGCACGCCCAAATGAGCGAGATAAAAGATGCGATCATCTCGGGTTCGATGCCTCCGCGATCGCCGCTCGACCAAGGCGAGGCGCAGAGTCTGCTGCGATGGGTGACGTGCGCGAGCGAAAGCCGGCATTGACCGACGATATCGGACTACAAGGCGTGTGCTGAGCCTACGTTTTGACCATCGAACCCGAGGGACGAGGCTTCCAGGGCCGCTCGAAGGCAGTTAGCCTCGAATAATGAGCGGCTCTGCGTCCGTCGCGCCCGCCGACTGGGGCGGTACGCGGCGCTACCAGGTGCTGAGTCGCCTTGGGCGTGGCGGGATGGGCGTCGTCTACGAGGCCTTCGACCGCGAGCGCCTTCAGACCGTCGCGGTCAAGCGGCTGCTCCGCTACGACCCGGCGGCACTCTATCTCTTCAAGCAAGAGTTCCGGACGCTCGCCGACGTGCGTCACACGAACCTCGTCCATCTCTACGAGCTCGTCGTCGACGGTGAAGACGACGTGTACTTCTCGATGGAGCTCGTTCGAGGCTCGGACTTCCTGAAGCACGTGCGAGCGGCTCCCGCGGCCCGACCCGCGAGGACGATCGACAAGGGCACGAGCGTCACGACGCGCCCGCCGCCGCGTGACCGCCGCACCGTCCCTCCCGGCCCTGGGCACGACCAGCCTTCCCGCGCCACCCGGACGCTTGCGGACATCGACCGGCTGCGGCCGACGCTCAGGCAGCTCGTCGACGGGATTCACGCGCTTCATTGCGCAGGCAAGCTGCACCGCGACGTCAAGCCATCGAACGTGCTGGTGACGGCCGAGGGGCGCGTCGTATTGCTCGACTTCGGCGTCGCTACCGAGCTCCGAGGCCGCGCCGGCGCCGCGTCCGGGAGTGGGGAGGTGGTGGGTACGGCCGTCTACATGGCGCCCGAGCAGGCCGACGACGCTGCGCCGACGCCGGCCAGCGACTGGTACAGCGTCGGCGTCATGCTCTACGAGGCTCTCGTCGGAAATGCGCCGTTCGCGGGGTCGTTCGTGGACCTCCTGACGATGAAGAGCGTGATGGATGTGCGGCCTCCCTCCGAGTACGTGCAGGGCGTCCCGCCCGACCTCGACGAGCTCTGCGTCGCGCTCTTGAATCGCGAACCCGGGGCCCGGCCCGATGGCGCGGAGATCCTACGGCGCCTCGGGGGGACGCGCAGCTCGATGCCGGCCGCGCGCCTCACGGCGAACGACGCGGGCGCCTTCATCGGCCGCGAAGGCCACCTGCAGGCGCTGCGCGCGGCGTACGAGGCTTCGCGCGAGGGGCGCCCGGTGACGCTTCGAGTCGGCGGCGCGTCGGGGATGGGCAAGTCCACGCTCGTCCATCACTTCCTCGATGACCTCGGGCAGAACGAGCGCGCGATCATCCTGCGCGGCCGGGCGTACGAGCGCGAGGCGGTGCCGTACAAGGCCGTCGACGCCCTGGTCGACTCGTTGAGTCGCCGCCTGATCGCCGCCATCGAGGACGGAGAACCCATTGCGCTCCCCGCTGACATCCGACTGCTCGCGCGCCTCTTTCCAGTCCTGCAAAGCGTTCCGGCGATCGCGGAGCTCGGGCCGATCGAGATGGTGGACCCTCAGACCGTCCGGCGACGCGCCTTTGCGGCTCTGCGCGAGCTCCTGGCGACGCTCGCCGAGCGGCAGCCCGTGGTGCTCTTCGTGGATGACGCGCAGTGGGGCGACGTCGACAGCGCCGCGCTGCTGTTGCAGGTGCTGCGGCCGCCGCATGCGCCTTCGCTGTTGCTCTTGATGACGCATCGTGAGGACCACGAGCACACGAGCCCCTTCTTGACGGAGATGCGTGAGCGGTGGCCTCGAGGGTCCGACGTGCGCGACGTCAAGGTCGCGCCGCTCGAACACCCGGACGCGCTCCGGCTCGCGACGATCCTCCTCGACGCGACCGACGAAGTCGGCAAAAGGACGGCGCGCGCCGTCGCGCGGGAGTCTCGCGGGAGCCCGTTTCTCATCGAGGAGCTTGCGCGGAGCAACCGCGGTGGCCCCTCGGCCACGGGCGCCACCCTCGCCGTCCTGACCCTCGATCAGATGATCGCCGAGCGCCTCGCGCGGCTGCCGGATCCCGCCCGCAGGTTCGTCGAGCTCCTTGCGGTCGGCGGCCGGCCGCTGCCCGTGTCGGCCGTCGCAGCGGCCGCCGAGGTCGAAGACACCGTCGACGAGGTGGTCACCTGCCTGAGCACGCGGCGCCTCTTGCGCACGGGGTTCCGCGACGCCCGGGAGGTCGTCGAGCCGAAGCACGACCGCATCCGCGAAACGATCGTGGTCCAGTTGGGCGCATCGACGCTCCGTGAGCACCATGGTCGACTGGCCCGCGTCCTCCAGGACGCGCCGGGTGCCGACGCCGAGGCCGTCGCTCTGCACTGGCTCGGCGCGGGCGACAGTGAGCGCGCTGCGCGCTTTGCCGAGGGGGCGGCGGAGCAGGCCGCGTCCAAGCTCGCGTTCGACCAAGCCGCGCGATTGGTTCGCCTGACGCTCGAGCACGCCGTGCCCGGATCGGCCGACCAATGGCGCCTGCGGGCTCGCCTCGGCGAGATGCTGCGTCTCGCCGGCCGCAACGAAGAGTCCGCGCGTGCGTTCCTCGCTGCGTCGACTGACGCTCCGCCGGCCCGCCGCCTGGAGCTGCACCGGGCGGCCTCCGAGCAGCTGCTCTTCAGCGGTCGCATCGACGAAGGCAAGGAGATCCTGCGCACGGTCCTCGCCGCCGTCGGAATGCGCGCGCCGCAGTCACCGGCGTCGGCCGTGTTCTGGCTCGTCATGTACCGCCTGTGGCTCGCGGTCGTCGGGCTGCGTTTCAAGGAGCGGGCCCCCTCGGAGGTCTCCGATCGGGGCCGCCTGCGCGTCGATGCGCTGGCGTCGGTGGCCCTCGGGTTTTCCCTCGTGGACGTCGTGCTCGGAGCGTGCATGCAGGCGCGCCACCTGATCGAGGCTCTGCGGGTCGGCGACCGCTTCCAGGTGGCCCGGGCGATGAGTATCGAAGCGGGTCACTTGGCCGCCGCGGGAGGCCCCGAGACCGCGCGCGAGAGGGTCCTCGTCGCGACCGCCGCGGCGCTCGCCGAGAAGGACGGCAGCTTGGACGCGGCCGCCTTCTCGGCTGGCTCACGAGGCGTGGGGCTGTTCAATCGAGGCCGCTGGACCGAGGCGCAACCCCTGCTCGACGTCGCCGTCCGTCGCATCGGCGCCGGCGTCGCCGGCTTCGAGATGACGCGCCTCTTCGACGTTTACAACCACCAGTGCGCCGGCCGAACGCAAGAGGCCTTTCGCCTCATGAACCGCGTGTGCGCCTTCGCCGAAGAACGGGGCGACCGCTACGCCGTGGTCAACATTCGCACGAGCACGGGCGTCGCATACCACCTGGCCGCCGGTGAGCCCGAGCGTGCCCAGAGCGACATGGACGACGCGCTCGCGCAATGGACGCAGAAGGGCTTCCACGTCCAGCACTGGCAAGCCCTGGTCTACGGCTCGGACATCGAGCTCTATCTTCGACGTCCGGAGGTGGCCTATCAGCGTCTCATCGCGGGCATGCCCGCGCTGAGGAAGAGCCTTCTCTTGCACTCGGGGTTCATCCGGACGATGACCTGCATTGCGTGGGGCAGGGTCGCCATCGCATCGGCCGTCGCGCGTCCGGACGTGAGGCGCGCGCGCCTCGCGGTAGCGCGCAAGATGGTGCGTAAGCTCCGCGGGGAGCACGATCGATGGGCGGGCGCCGTGGCCCGGATGCTCGAGGCGTCGATCGCGGCCGTCGAGGGCCGTCGAGAAGAGGCGATCGCGGTGATGCGCGACGCGCTCGAGAGGCTCGAGGCGACCGGAACGCTGGTCTTCCATGCCCCTGCGCGCTACCGCCTCGGGCAGCTGCTCGGCGGCGACGAGGGCCGCGCCCTCATGAAGGTCGCGGCGGGGGATCTCGAGGCGCAGGGCATCCGGGATCCGTCGCGATGGTCGGAGGCCTACGTGCCCGGAACCTGGTCGAGCGCGGGATGATCCGGGGAGCAGAGGCGACGTCATCGCTCGACCTGCCGCTCCGGCTCAGCGAGTGGGGCGGGACGAGCCGTTACCGGGTGCGCCGCTGCATCGGGGCGGGCGCCGTCGGCGCCGTGTACGAGGCGCTCGACATCGAGCGCGACGCCATCGTGGCCGTCAAGCGGCTGCGGCACTTCAGTCCCGTGACGTTCTACAACTTCAAACAGGAGTTTCGCGCCCTGGCCGACGTGCACCATCCGAACTTGGTGCGTCTCTACGAACTCGTGGCCACCGAGGACCGGGATGTCTTCTTCACGATGGAGCTGGTGCGCGGCGTCGACATCGTGGCCTACGTGCGCGAGGGCGGCGAACCGGACTTCCGGCGCGCGCGCGAGGCGCTGCGCCAGCTCACCGAGGGTGTGCAGGCCCTGCACGGCGCCGGAAAGCTCCACCGGGACATCAAACCGTCGAACGTCCTCGTCACGCCCGAGGGGCGCGTCGTTCTCCTCGACTTCGGGGTTGCGATCGAACAAAGCCGCGAGCGTGACGAGGAGCCAGACGCACCGCCCGTCGTCGGGACGGCGTCGTACATGGCGCCCGAACAGGCGGCCGGCTCGGGGCTGACGCCCGCTTCGGACTGGTATGCCGTCGGCGCTCTGCTCTTCGAGGTGCTCGTCGGCAGCGCCCCATTCGTGGGGTCGGTCGCCGACGTCCTCACCATGAAGGCGACCGTCACTCCACCACGTGCTTCCGCATGCGCCCAGGGGATCCCGCCCGATCTCGACGCGCTGTGCGCTTCGCTCCTGCAGCACGAGCCCGACCTCCGGCCGAGCGGGGAGGAGATCTTGCGGCTCGTCGGCGCTTCCACGGGTCCCCAGGGACGCACGCGATCTCACCGCGCTCCCGACGCCGGCACTCCCCTGAAGCTCGTCGGTCGCGCCGCCCAGCTCGAGGCGCTGCGGGGGGCCTTCGACGCCACGCGTGACGGCAACCCGGTCACCGTGAATGTCCGCGGCGCGTCGGGCATGGGCAAGTCGTCGCTCGTCCGCGCCTTCACCGACGAACTGACGACGACGAATCCCGAGGTCGTCGTCTTGGGCGGGCGCGTGCACGAGCGCGAGTCGGTGCCTTACAAGGCCGTCGACGGGTGGATCGACGACCTGAGCAAGCACCTGCTTCGCCTCTCCGAGCGCGCCGCGCTTCCCGCCCTACCGAACGACATCGCCCAGCTCGCGCGCATCTTCCCGGTGCTGCGTCGCGTGCCGGAGATCGCCGATCGGCCCGCGTCGATCGTCGGCGATCCCCACCGGGCGCGCCGGCAGGGGTTCGTCGCGCTTCGCGAGCTCCTCGGTTCGCTCGCGAAGCCGCACCCCGTCGTCGTGCACATGGACGACGTGCACTGGGGCGACACGGACAGCGCGGCGATGCTGCTCGAACTCGTGCGGCCCCCGCAGGCCCCGCTGCTGCTGCTCCTCATGACGTATCGCGAAGACGAGGCTCGCGAGAGCCCGTTCCTGGCCGAGATGCGATCGCAATGGCCGCGGGGCGCCGAGGTCCGCGAGGTCGATGTCGGCCCTCTCGCCGTGGACGCCGCCGCCCGCGTCGCGCTCGCGCTGCTGGACGCCGACGCGGATCCCGAGGGCGCCCGCTCGGTCGCGGAGGCCGTAGCCAAGGAGTCTCGAGGGAGCCCGTTCTTGATCGAGGAGCTCCTCGGCGGCGGCCAGGCGCGCGATCGCCGCGCTCCCCAGTCATTTCCGATTACGCTCGCGCAATCCATCGCCGAGCGCGTCGCGCGCCTCCCCGACAACTCGAGGACGCTCCTGGAGGTGATCGCCGTCGGCGGGCGGCCGCTTCCCGTGAAGACCTTCTTCGAGGCGGCGGGGATCGCGGACGGGAACGAGGTGCTGCAGGTGCTGCGCGCCGGGCGGTTCGTTCGAGCTGGACTTCGCGATGGCCGCGAGACGGCGGAGACGGTGAACGATCGCGTCCGCGATGCCATCGCGGGCGCCATCCCCGTCGAGCGGGCCCGCGAGCACTCCGCCCGTCTCGCCCGGGCCCTCGAGTCGGCCCCCGATGTCGATGTCGAGGCCGTGGCGATCCAGCTCGTCGGCGCAGGCGAAGCGCAAAGGGCCGGCCCGTACGCCGAGCGTGGCGCCGATCGAGCCATCGCGAAGTTTGCCTTCGATCGCGCCGTGCAGCTGCTGACCATCGCATGCGAGGGCGCCGAGGCGGGTTCGGACGAGAGCGTTCGTCTTCGCGCCCGTCTCGCGGAGGCCCTCTCCTGGGCGGGCCGTGGCGCCGCGGCGGCCAGGGAGTACCTCGATCTTGCGGAGCGCGCAGGGGGAGCCCGGCGCATCGAGCTCGAACGCGTCGCGGCCGAGCAGCTTCTGGCGTCCGGCCGCATCGACGAGGGCGCAGAGGTGTTGCACCGCGTGCTGGATGCCATCGGCGAGCATGCTCCCGGGTCGACGTTTGCGCTGCTCTTCTGGCTCGCCCTCTACCAGATCCGCCTCGCCTTCATGGGGGTGCGATTCTCGCCGCGCGCCGCCTCCGCGGTGCGCCCCGACGATCGCGCACGCATCGAGGCCATGTACGCCGTCGCGATCGGCTTCGCGATCGTCGATGTGCTGCTGGGGGCGTGCATGCAGGCGAGGTTTCTGCTGCTCTCGCTCCGCCTCGGCGACAGCGAACAGATTATGCGCGCCTCGGCTCTCGAGGCGGCTCAGCTCGCGAGCTCCGGCGGGGCGCAGAGCCGTCGCGAGCGAGCCTTGCTCGACGTCTCGCAGCGCCTCGCCGCAGACAGCGGCAGCGTCGAGGCCCAGGCGTTCGTCGACGGAACGCGCGGCGTGGCGCTCTTTCTCCGGGGTCGGTGGAAAGAGGCGCGCGCCACGCTCGACGCGAGCGCCGCCAAGGTGCCGACGAACCGCAACCATTGGCATACCAACGCGGTCCTCTTCAGTGTTCGATCGTTGTATTTCGAGGGCGAGATTCGGGAGCTCGCCCGGCGTCAGGCCCGCATCGTCGGCGACGCCCTCGATCGAGGCGATCTCTATACGGCCGTCAACCTCGCGGCCACGACCACCATGACGATCCACCTCGCCGCGGACGACCCGGAGGGCGCGCGCCGCGAAGCGCATGCCGGGATGGCGCAGTGGTCGCAGACGGGATTTCTCGTGCAGCACTTCCAGGCGATGGCCTTCGAGCCTGACGTGGACCTTTATCTCGGCGACGGCGCTGCGGCGTACCGTCGGTTGATGCGCGACTACCGCGCGCTACAGGGGAGCTTGCTCCTTCGCGTGCAGTTCGTGCGCGGCATCTTCTTTTATACCCGTGGCCGCTGCGCGATCGCGGCGGGGGACGCGAAGACAGAGCGGCGGGACGCGAGGATCGCGGAGGCGCGCGCGGCGGCCCGGAGCCTGGAGCGCGAGCGCATGCCGTGGACCTCGGCCCTTGCGGCGATCGTCCGTGCAGCCGCCGACAACGCCGCAGGGCGGCGCGCGCCTGCGATCGCCGCGCTGAGAACCGCCGTCCAGGCGTCCGAAGCGGCCGGCATGGCGATGCACGCAGCGGCCGCGCGATGCCGCCTCGGCCAGCTGCTCGGTGGCGACGAAGGGGATGCCCTTGCCCGAGGCGCTGCGCAAGCGATCGCGGCCGAGGGCATTCGCAACGTGCCGCGCTGGGTCGCCATTTACCTCCCCGGCCAATGGGAGCCCCGGGCTTGACTGCGTGCCGGCAAAGGGCGACATACCTTTTCTACGACGATGGGTGAAAACAAGGCGGCGCACGAGGACTTGCGGACGCTGGCCGAGCAGCTCCGAAGCCGAGCGCAGGAGCTCGGTGACGCCGAGGCGGTCGCGGCCGCCGACAAGCTGCACGCGCACGTGCATTCGGGCAGCCCGAGCGCGACCCACATCCGGACGCTTCTTGCGGGGCTCGAGGCGACGATCGCGCTGTCGCCGAACGTGAACGCCATCCTCCAGGCTCTGAGCAACATCGGCATCTGAGCGAGGCCGAAAGCGATGCGACGTGACCGCCCGCGAAGACGAGTCGCGGGGCCAGCCGCGGCGGTCGCCGTCCTCGTCCTCTCAGCCGGCTGCGGCGCGCGGCCCGCTGGCTCCGAGCCGATGTGTCCGCCCACATCGCCGGCCGCCGCTCCCGACAGAGCCAAGGCGCCGCAGGCACGCCCCGCCGCTTGGCCCTTCCAGGATCCGGATCGGCCGGCCGAAGAGCGCATCGACGATCTTCTGTCGCGCATGACCCTCGAAGAGAAGATCGAATGCCTGGGGACGCGGCCGGACGTGCCGCGCCTGGGCGTCAAGACGTCCGATCACGTCGAGGGTCTGCATGGCCTTGCGCAGGGCCTGCCCGGCGCGTGGGGCGGCGACGAGCCGAGCCCGACGACGATGTTCCCTCAGTCGAAAGGCCTCGGCGAGACGTGGGACCCCGACCTTGTCCGCAGGGCGGCCGAGGTCGAGGCGATCGAAGCGCGATGGATCTTTCACGTCCGCGGGCGCGGTGGCCTCGTCGTTCGCGCGCCGAACGCCGACCTCGCGCGCGATCCGCGCTGGGGACGCAGCGAGGAGAGCTTCGGCGAGGACCCGGTCCACGCGGGCGCGATGGCCGTCGCATTCACGCGCGGTCTTCAGGGCGACGATCCCAGGTACTGGCGCGCCGCCTCCCTGCTCAAGCACTTCCTCGCCAATACCAACGAGGACGGCCGCGACCACACGTCATCGGACTTCGACGACCGCCTCTTTCACGAGTACTACGCAGCCGCGTTCCGGGCCGCGATCGAGCAGGGCGGCGCGCGGGCCTACATGGCGGCGTACAACGCGCACAACGGCACGCCTTGCGCGACGCACCCCATGCTCGAAGAGATCACCGTCAAGCTCTGGGGCCAGGACGGCATCCGCTGCACCGATGGCGGGGCTCTCGGCCTGCTCTTCACGGCCCACAAGAAGTACCCCAGCCTCGCCGCCGCCGCGGCCGCCTCGATCAAGGCCGGCATCAGCCAGTTCCTCGACGTGTACCGCGAGCCCGTCCATCAGGCGCTCGCCCAGAGCCTCGTGACCGAGGCCGAGATCGACCGGGTGTTGCGGCAGAACTTCCGCGTGATGATCCGCCTCGGGCTGCTCGACCCGCAAGAGCGCGTGCCCTACGCCCACCCCGATCCCGACAAGGAGCCGTGGGAGTCCGATGCGCACAAGGCGCTCGCATTGCGCGCGATGCGCGAATCGATCGTCCTGCTGAAGAACGACAAGGCCCTCTTGCCGCTCGACCCGCAGAAGCAAACACGGGTCGCCGTCATCGGGCCTCGGGCCGGAGAGGTTCTCATGGACTATTACAGCGGAACGCCGCCGTACAGCGTGGCACCGTTCGAGGGGATCAAGCGGCGCATGCCGGACGGCGCGACGCTCGCTTTTGCCCGTGACGACCAAGGGGGGCTCGCCGTCAAGGCGGCGAAGGCGTCCGACGTCGCCATCGTCGTCGTGGGCAACCACCCGACGGGCGACGTGGCCACATGGGCGACCGTGGCCCTGCCAAGCTACGGGCGCGAAGGCGTGGATCGCAAGAGCCTCACCCTGGAAGACGAGGAGCTCGTACGCAAAGTCGTCTCTGCCAATCCGCGGACGGTCGTCGTCCTCCTCGCGAGCTTCCCCTATGCGATTGGCTGGACGATGGAGCACGCCCCCGCGGTCCTCAAGGCCACGCACGCCGGGCAAGAGCTCGGCAACGCGCTCGCCGACGTGATCTTCGGCGACTTCGATCCCGCCGGCCGCCTCGTGGAGACGTGGCCACGATCGATGGCCGACCTTCCACCGATGCTCGACTACGACATCCGCCACGGCAGGACGTACCAGTACTTCAAGGGCGCGGCGCTGCTGCCGTTCGGCTTCGGGCTCTCGTACACGTCGTTCGCGTACACGGCCCTTCGCACGAGCCGCGACGCGATGCCGAAGGACGGATCCATCACCGTGACCGTCGACGTGAAGAACACGGGCGCTCGCGACGGCGACGAGGTCGTGCAGCTCTACGTGAAGCACCTCGGCTCGAAGGTCGCGCGGCCCCTCCAGGCGCTCGAGGGATTCCGGCGAGTCGCGATCGGCAAGGGGCAGACGGCGTCCGTCGACTTCGAGGTGCGCGCCGCGGATCTCGGCTATTGGGACGACGCCAGCAAGGCGTTCGTGGCCGAAGCCGAACCGGTCGAGCTACGGGTCGGGCGATCGTCGGCCGTGATCGAGCTCACGAAGACCGTACGCGTGACGGAGTAGGCGCGAGGCGCAGGCTCGCCGGCTCCTCGCCGTGGTACAGCCGGTGCGTCCTGCGGACGAGGACACCCATCACGCCGAAGAACATCGCCGCGCTCACCAGCACGTGCAGCGATGGCGACCCGTAGAGTTCGAGAAACTTGCCGAGGTCGCGCGAGACGAAGTCGAAGAAGTAGACGGCCAGCGTGAGCTGCCCAAGGACTTCGACGAACTGGATCGCTGGACCCATGGGACGCCCGGCCCCCGATGTCCCCTGCAGGTAGCTGTCGAGGGCCGGCATGATCGAGAGCGTCAGGCCGGCATAGAGAAACCACCGGAAGGGTTCGACGTGGATCGACTCCGTGAGGATGACGCGCGGCCCGCCGCTCCCCCACGTCAGGCCGATGCCGGCCACGACCATCGCCACCCCGACCCCGAAGTACCAGCGAGGCACCCGCCCGCGGCGCCTGAGATCGAGGCCTATCGCTGCCCCCCCGAACGCGCCCGCCGACATATTGAAATAGCTGTACTTGCCGACGAGCGGGGCCCAGGCCTCGCCGGGGTGCAGGCTGCGAAGAAAAAGATGAACCAAGAGAAACGCCGCGCCGACCGCGAGCGTCTTGGCGACGGGCCATGTCCGCGACGTCATGAGGCGCAGCCACGCCGGCGCCGTGAGAAGGGCGAGCGTGTAGTACGTGAGAGGGCTCGCCAGCGGGTGGTAGTAGTATTTGGAGTCGACGCGGTTGATGACGAGGTGGTCGATGCCGAAGACCGCCACGCCCACGGCGACGATCGCCGCGCCGCGAAGGAGGAGCGCGCGGGCGCGGCTCGGATTCACCCGGTAGATGGGCGCATAGGTGAAGCCGAGCATCATCCCGAACGCCAGCGCGTACCCCGGCGTCGGCCAGTTGAGGAGAAACCACATCGCATCGGACGCTGGCGCGAGCCGAGGCGGGAGATGCCGGAAGAGCCATGGCATCCAGTGCGACGCCACGAGGAGCAGCGCGAGCAGTCCCCGCATGACGCCCATGAGCAACCGGGACTGGACGTCGGCCGGCGGCGGCCCGGTTCGAGCCGGAGCCCTCCCGTCGGCGATGCCCGCGATCTCGGCGATCGTCCTGCCCTGCAGGATGGCGCGGCAGATCGAGTCGTCGACCCCGACCCCGCGCATTCGGAGGAGGACGCCCATCGCCGTCAGCGAGTCCCCGCCGAGATCGAAGAAGCTCTCGTTTATACCGACCGAGCGGATGCCGAGCACCTCGGCCCAGATCGCGGCGAGCTGCTCTTCGAGCGCGGTGGACGGTGCGCCGCCATCGGGGACGTCGAGGCGCTCGGGCGGCGGGAGTGCCTTTCGATCCACCTTTCCGTTCGCGTTCAGCGGAATGGCCGGGAGCAGCACGTAGGCGGCGGGCACCATCGTCTCCGGCAGGCGCGCCCGAAGGAAGGCCCGCAGATCGGAGACGACCTCGGCCTGCGCGCGTCGCTCCACCGGAGCCGCCAGGACCACGTAGGCCACCAGGATCTTCGCCTCCGTCACGTCGTCGCGGGCGACGACGACCGCCTCCCGGACGCGCGCGTGCTGGCCGAGCGCTGCCTCGATCTCGCCCGGCTCGATGCGGACGCCCCGGATCTTCACCTGATTGTCGATGCGACCGAGGATCTCCAGCAGGCCGTCGGGCCGGTACCGGCCACTGTCGCCCGTGAGGTAGATGAGATCGTCGGGGTCGGCCGTGGCCGAATTCTGCACGAAGACTCGCGCCGTCAGCTCGGGGCTGTTCACATAGCCCAGGGTGCGAAACGGCGTCCGAATGGCGATCTCACCGATCTCGCCCACGCCGCACGGCTTCCGGCGCCGGTTGAGGAGAATGACTTGCGTCTGCGGCAGCGGGTGGCCGATGGGTTGCACGCCCGGGTGGGGTTCGTCGGGCACCCGGTAGAAGCATTTCGCGAGCGTCGTCTCCGTCGGACCGTACAGATTGACGATGAGTGCCGTCGCCCCGACCTGACGGAACCTGCGGACGAGCGCGTCCATGAGCGGCTCGCCGGCGAAGAAGACGCAGCGCAAGTCGGGCAGTGCCAGGCCGGGTGGCGCATGGCTCAGCCAGAGCCTCGCCAGCGAGGGCACGACGTGCACGATGGAGACACGCTCCGCGGCGAGCCAGGCGAGGATCTTCGGCGGGTCGATGACGTCCGCCTCGGCAGGGATGCAGAGCGTCGCGCCGCTCGTCAGCGCGAGGAAGGTGTCGCGCAAGACGACGTCGAACGACAAGGCCGTCAGCTGCGAGGCGCGATCGGTGGGGCGGATGCCGAACGTCTGCCGCTGCCAGGCGAGAAAGTGCGCGAGGCCCCCGTGGGTTCCGCGCACCCCCTTGGGGACGCCGGTGCTGCCCGAGGTGAAGAACACGTACGCCGGCTGCGCCGGGTCGAGCTCGGGCAGCGCGCCCACCTCGCCGTGCGTCGCGGGTCTGTCGAGGG